>Ga0194126_10003942_pt1 | contig 23016 bp, 24 predicted proteins | sample TA2KigC150mmetaG_FD_148641 | JGI IMG/M metagenome (GOLD analysis project Ga0194126, IMG submission 148641) | Freshwater microbial communities from Lake Tanganyika, Tanzania - TA2015035 Kigoma Deep Cast 150m | ecosystem: Environmental > Aquatic > Freshwater > Lake | place: Tanzania: Lake... | reverse complement strand
AAGTGCTGGCCGGCGTCGGCTGATTGTAAGGATTGGGAGTTTCCACAGTGAGCCAGGTTATTCAGCGGGGCCTGGGCGCATCAAACGAAAACGGCTCAGCTTACCAGCTTCCGACGGCTGCGGCAGAACTCACCCGTGCGTTTGCGCCTCCTCTATTGAATCTTAGGCAGGCAGGAAAGTAATGCGCGCAAAATTTCGAGGTTTTCCAGAAAACATAGAGGCTCTAAGTGAGAGCACGTGGGCTCCATGCTCCGCCGCACAAGAGCGGACATTGCTCCCAGCTCTTACTGCAACATATCTTCCATGAGCGACAGCGCGGTCGCCTCGGTGATATCGCGAACCCCGATATTGCGGACGACCTTGGCGGGCGGGTTTTGGCCGATCAACTCCGAAGCCGCCGCTTGGCCTAAGATTTTTGCGTCGCTCAAGCGAATGGCCGTGGCCTGAATATCCGGCACGGAATAAACGCGTTCGCCGGAAATCTCACTTGCCGTGAGGTTCCGCGAAGAAATCAGAATCTCCAATACGACGTCGGCGATCTTGGCTAAGACCTCACGATCCTTGCGCGCTTGCTCGCCTTCGGTATGGACGACGAAGTTTTCCAATTTCTTGCCGGGAATCAATTGTGTGGCGGTGCGCTGATCGACTAACGTTGCGCCCCCAAGCCGCAAGGGACGTCCAAACAACCGCTCGACATCGCGCACGGTCTGTTTGTCGGCCAAGGCCGCTTGCTTCGGGTCGCGCACCCGATACGTATTCTTGTTGGTCACGCGCTCGCCCGTTGGAACATTTGACGAAGGGGAGGCCGCCTTCTCGTCGGCGCGGGCTTCTCGCTTAATGTCGCCCCGGACGGCTTCGGTTTGCTCGCTTCGAGCGGAGAGCTTCAATCCGGATTCTTCGTCCACGAGTTCACGATTGACGTAGATCAGGATTCGCGGGTTGCCCATTTTGGGATACGCTTCTTTGAAGCGATTGATGATGGTTTGGGCTTGCTCTGATGTTACCAGCACAGGCCGTCCCGCCATTGGTTTCTGTTCATAAACGAACTTTTCGGCCGGCGCTGGCACCGGCGCAGGTTGCGCCGATAACACAGGGGGCGGCTCGGGCGGAGAGGGTGGGGCTGGCTTGGGTTGTTTTCCTTGCGCATAGAGCGACGCGGCGGTTGCCAGAAGGCAAACGACATTGAGAAGTTTCATAATAAGTTTTGCAGCAGGCCAGGTGTTCCAGATGTCTCGGCGCATTGAGACAGGCGGGACGCGCTGTCCTACGAAGAAGTTCATGGGCGTAATGGACGCAAATCTCGTCGTTAGCGCGCCTGGCGGACGCGGATGGTGAATTTCTTAGCTTTGTCGTTCATTGAAACGAAACGGACGCTTTGCTGCTCGTTTTCGCTGAGAATCACCGTTTGCCAAGGCGTGTCGTCAACGGTAAAGCCCTGTTCATCTTTGAATTCGCAGTTCGCCTGGACTTGAATGCGGCGGCTCTCACGGTTGCGGACATTCGCCACGACCTCCAAGCGACCGTCGGTATGCGGCAGTATCTGAATGCCCGAACTTGTCACCGAGCGCTGTGTCGCCTTGTCGAGCAGCACGAAGTTCGCTCGGTTTTCGAGATCAAACTTCGTTGCGTTCACAGGCGCGTAAGCGCCGGTCTCGGTTTTGCAACCGGTAGAGAAGAGAGTGCCCAGAGCGAGCGCTGCGACAAACGAGAGATGAGATTTCATAGTTCTTGGTTTTGTGCGTTTGATGAAAAACCCCTCTCCCCATCCGATGGGGAGAGGGTTGGGGAGAGGGGCGCCTTTCAGATACATAACCGATGTTAAGGCTTGCTGGTGTGTGATTGATCGCTGACGAAAACCACGGTATCGCGTGTCGAAGCGACGTTGATGTTCGCTGTCTTGGTCAGGGTTGAGAGCACCTGGCCTCGCGCGTCTAGAAATTCTACAGTCGCGGTGTGAGATCCCGGCGGAAGTTCAGCGGCCGTGAAGCTTAAAAATTGCGGAAGACCATTCCAACTTCGCGTGTCGGCGCTCGGCGTTGTCGCGGCGGAAACGATTTTGCTGACCAATCCAAATGCGAGCAAGCCGAGGCCGGCCTCCTGCGTGTTCCGATTCGATGCAACGACGGCGCCGGTGAGGAGAGCGGCGTTTCCGAGCGTGTCCGTCGTGGTTTTAAAGACAGCCTTGTTCGCGAGAACGTGATCCATGACGCGTCCGCCGCGCGTTGTGGCCTGAAAGTTGAGATCGTCGCAGGGGCCGACCGAGATCGTCTGGTCGCCGATTTTGATGCGGGCGGAACGGACGACCGATTGCCCAGCGCGGAAACGCAACTGTTCATCATATTCGCCCGTTGCGTATTTTGTTGGGCCTGTTCCGAATTCGAGAAAGAACAATGCGTTTGCCTTCGCGTTGCAGGCGGGGAGCGTCCCGGCTTTGCTCACGGCTTGGGCGCGTTTGAGAGCGTCCGAACCGTCGCCCGCCAATTTGGCGGTGGCGAGTCCGTCCAAATAATCGAGCAGCACATAATCACTGGAGTAATCTTTATTCTCAGTGTCGCTATCTTGCAGTTGAGCACTGCGAAAACAGGCCCGGGCATTGTCGGGTTCGCCATCCATCCAATAAAGAATGCCTCGATAATAATAAGCCATCACGCGTTCGTACGGTTCGCCGCGAAAAGTCTTGCGCGATTCTTCCGAGAAATACCCGCGCGAACGCTTCGCTTCTTTGTCCTTTCCCTGAATCCCGCCGATGGTTAAGAGCGCATCGTCGAGCAGTGACTTGGCTTCTCCGTACTGACCGCGGCGCAAAGCCGCGAGAGCGGTTCGGTACTGCCACAAGACCCTGTCTTTGGGCGGCCCGTGGCTGATGACGCTTCGGCCATCAACAACTGGATCGCCTGTGGCACTCCAAGTTTTGGAGGACTTAGTCGAAGCGCAACCGGCGAAAGTCGCAACCGACAGCGTAAATGCAATGACGCGGAACAATTTCATGAACTGACGTTGAGCAGGAAAATCAGCAGACCGCAGCAGGACAGGCGTCTCGCCTGTCTCGCGCGACGCGCAAAGGATCGACCTGAGACAGGCGAGGCGCCTCTCCTGCGAGCAGATCCGTGGTGAAGGTTTTCTGCATCGCCTCTCTAAGCTTACCGATAAGCCGCATCCTCCAAGCCTTGCTTCTTAATCTCGGCCGCGTCCTCCCAGATAATATCGCTCGTGCGCGCGTCAATCAGTTGGAAACTGTAGAGGACATAATCGCTCGTTCCCGCCGAGCTGCGCGTGGTCAGGCCTTGCAACTTGCCGGTCAGAAAGAAATCTGCGCCTTTGAATTCGACGACGTTTGGATCGCTGCTGCTGGTCACTTGCCCGGATTGCTTGAGGGCTTGTTCGCGTTCGAGCGCGGCCATTTGTTCGCGCGCGAGGAAACGCACTCTGTTGTGGGCCTTCGTGTTCAGTTGTGTCCGAATGCGAGTCAGAAAGATGTCCTTATTAATCGGAAACCGCGTTTCATTCACGACGGGTTCCAGCACGATTCTTGGTGTTCCTTGGGCTCGTGCGATCTCCGGTGTGTTCAGGATGCTGCGCGCCATTTTATCCGTGACGCTAACAAGATCCTGCGACTCAATCCCGGTCGAGCGGACAAAGCCTGCTTCGTCGGCCCGCATTTCGGTGACCGGTACGCCGGAAGGATTTTTGACGCCAGTCCACGCGCAACCCGCCAATAGGCCGCTCGTGATCGTGAGAAGAATCGGTGCAAACTGTTTTCGCAAGTTCAATTTCATAGATAAAGGTGGAGAATAGACAGGCTGTTTCGCCCAAGAGACAAGAAGAAAATGATTATCGCCCAAACAAACTGTTGGCGCTGCTCATGGAGCTGGAAGCGGCAGCGGATGAGTTGATGACATTGACTTGCTGAGGAGCTGATGTTGGCGCTGGGACGGCAGGTGCGGTCGTTGATTCCGATTGCACCACTGGCTGCGGCTGCGCCACAACATAGGCTGGCGCAGGCTGAACATATTGAATCGGCCGCCGCGCGTTTTGCTCCACGATGCTTCCTAAGAGCAGGCCAGCGCCGGCTCCAATAGCGATGCCCTCAGCTGTTTGGCGGTGGTGGTTGTGCCCAATAACGCCACCGGCCAAACCGCCCAGCGCGGCGCCGGTAATCGCGTAGTTCGGCCGCACCGGTCCGTGATAATAGGTCGGCGCCGGAGCAACCGGGGCTTGAGCTCCATAATAATAATCTCGCCGGGCATTGTGGGTTAGTGCTCCAAGCAAGAGACCGGCTCCCGCTCCAATGGCAGCGCCTTCGGCGGTTTTGCGTCCGCTATTATGGCCGATGATGCCGCCCGCCAAACCACCCAGGGCGGCGCCGCCAAGCGATTCTCGCGAAAACAATTGCGCGTTCGCCGGCAACAACGTTGCCGCAAGCGCCGTTACAATCAAAAGCCGTCTCATATCAAGCAAATCGATGGATTGGACGAATTAGCATCAATCCTATTCACCCGCAACGTAGCATTGACGGAGGAGCAAGTAAATCGGTGATAGCGTTGCCTTAGCCGCAGCGCAGACTGCCAGTCTGCGCTGCAAGCGCTGTTCACTCCGCGCGCACGCTCGACATTTGCCGGTCTTCTCTGTTCAATGCGGCGCTTAATTTATTTATGTTGGCAAAACGCGTCATTCCTTGCTTGGACGTCCACGATGGCCAAGTAACCCGAGGCGTGCAATTTGGCAAGGCCGAGGCGGGCGAGTTGCGCAATGTCGGTGACCCGGTCGAGTTGGCGTTGCGCTATAATGAGCAAGGCGCGGACGAGTTGGTCTTTTTCGATATCACGGCCAGCGCCCACGGGCGGGCCACCATGGTGGGAGTAATCCAACGCGTGGCGGAACAATGTTTCATGCCGTTGACAGTCGGCGGCGGCATCCGCACGCTCGCCGACATGCAGACAATGCTCAAGTCGGGCGCGGATAAAGTCAGCATCAACTCGGCGGCGTTGGCGAATCCGGACTTGATCCGCGAGGGCGCCGAGAAATTCGGCAGCCAATGCATCGTGGTGTCGATTGACGCCAAGCGTGTGGCGCCGGATCGATGGGACGTTTTTTCGCATGGCGGACGCAAGCCGACCGGTTTGGAAGCGGTCGGATGGGCTCGGCGCGCAGTTGAGTTGGGCGCGGGCGAAATCGTTTTGAACAGCATTGATGCCGATGGAACCAAGGCGGGTTTTGACCTCGCTATCACGCGCCGGACCAGCGAATCGGTGGGGGTGCCGGTGGTGGCGAGCGGCGGCGCCGGAAAACTGGAGCATATGGCGGATGTTCTCCTCGAGGGAAAGGCCGACGCCGTTCTCGCGGCGAGCATTTTTCATTTTGGTGAATTGACCGTCGGGGAAGTAAAACAATTTTTGGCCAAGCAGAATATCACAGTTCGACTATGAATGAGGTGATCCAGTCGCGTTGGGTGCCGGTGTTGTTGCTGGCGGTTTCGAACGTCTTTATGACGTTCGCTTGGTACGGACATTTAAAGTTCAAACAATCGCCGTTGTGGATTGTTATCCTGGCCAGTTGGGGCATTGCGTTTTTCGAATATTGCGTGATGGTTCCGGCCAATCGCTGGGGGCACAGTCGTTACTCTGCGACAGAGCTAAAGATTATCCAGGAAGTCGTCACGCTCTCGGTCTTCACCGGGTTTGTGATTGCTTACTTGGGGGAACGCGTTCGGTGGAACCACTTTGCTGCGTTCCTTTGCATACTGGCGGCGGTCGCCTTCACGTTTTGGCCGGGCGCTCGTGAGACGCCTCCCCGCGATGAACAGATCGGCCAAATTGCCGCTGCCACCCGGCAATAGTATGCAATTGTCTCCTAGAATCCGGATCAGCAAGAACGACTGTTGTTCAGTAGCGAGGGGCGCATCCGGAGGCGTAACGCAGAGTTTCACTCTGCCGTATCGCAGCCAATCAGCCGCTCTTCGGCGGCGGAAGAAAGCAGTGGCTGACACTTGCAGCGCCCCTCTCCCCATCCGATGGGGTGAGGGAAAAGACCCGGGCGTTGGGCGCGTTCGTCCGTCAGACATCGACCATCGCAAAAGCTCGATTCCCTCGCCCCATCGGATGGGGAGAGGGCTAGGGAGAGGGGCAACATTCACCTTGCTACTTGGAAGATTCTCAATCTGCAGCGCTTCCGCCAAACCGAATGTGCGCGAAGAAAGACACGTGTTGCCGACTGCAAGTCGGCTATCCAGCAGAGCGAAACTCTCCGTTACGAAGAATTGGCGCGTCCATTATGCCGCGTCGGCTGAAGCAACTGCGTGTAAGAACAATTCCCTATGACCTTTTACGACAAACTTAAATTTAACTCGGACGGCCTGATTCCTGCCATCATTCAGGACCAATCAAACGGGCGCGTTTTGATGATGGCTTGGATGAACCGGACTTCAATTGAAAAGACGATGGAAACGGGCAAGACGCATTTCTGGAGCCGGTCTAAAAAGAAATATTGGATGAAGGGCGAGGAGAGCGGGCACGTGCAGCGCGTGAAGGACATCGCGTTCGATTGCGATGGTGACACTTTGCTCATCCAGGTCGAACAAACGGGAGCGGCGTGCCATGAAGGTTATCGTTCCTGTTTCTTCCGTTCGGTGGAAGGGCAGGGTGATCGGGTTACCGAACAGCGCCTGGCCACTCCGGAACAAATCTACGGGAAAAAGTAATGGACCAATTTGCCCAGTTAGGCAGCCCGGCCTTTTATGGGTTGTTCGCGCTTTTAGTTTTGGCGCGTGGTCTCGACTTTTTCAGCACCTGGATGATGAGCCCGAACTTGGATTTGGAGGCCAATCCAATTTCCCGGAGGATGGGTTGGAAGATAGCGATTCCGGTCAATCTGATTCTTTGTTTCGGATTTGCGTTATGGCCTTTGCCCGCTGTGGTCATCAGCACGAGCAGTGTGCTGGTCGCGGCGCGTAATCTCCAGTCGGTCTGGCTGGTTCGCACTTTGGGGCAAGAACGTTACCGGCTTTGGTTTGTCGAACGAGTCCGGGAAATGGATGCAGGCCTTTATGTGTTTTGTTTGCTGGCCCAAGGCGCTCTCATTGGCAGTGTCGGCGCGGCCTTAATGTTTTTCAGTCATTGGCGGCACGTCTCCTTTGCCATTGGCATGGGCATTATCACGTATGCGGTGGCATTGGTCGTTTACACGCTGCTTTCCGTGCGGCAGATCCGCCGTCCGTTCTAACGTCAACATGTACTCACCATCCAAAGAAGAATTCATCGCACTCGCGGCGCAGGGAAACCTGATTCCGGTAACGCGGCGGCTCCTCGCGGATTTCGAAACGCCCCTGTCGGCTTATCAGAAAATTCGCGGTCCGGGAGAAGCCTTTCTTTTCGAATCGGTTGAGGGCGGCGAACACCTGGGCCGTTATTCATTCGTCGGTTGCAACCCGCGCGCGATCATTCGGCAGACCGGTTCACGCGTTGAGTATATCGAGAACGGCAAGGTGATCGAGCAATTCAATGTCGGCCAACAGCCTTCATTGGACGCAGTGCCGTTTGTCCGCGATGGCCTCGCGGTGGTCGAGCGAGTCTTGAAAAAATATCGCGCCGTCTCTTTGCCGTTCCTGCCTCGTTTCACCGGTGGAGCGGTGGGTTTCATCGGCTACGAATTCATTCACGATGTGGAATCCGTGGTCCCGCGACCGCCCAAAGACGAACTGAATACACCGACTCTTTATTTTCTGATCGCGGATCAGTTGCTGATTTTCGATCGCGTGGCACAGACGCTCACGGTTTTGGTCAATGCCGTCTTGGACGAAGCGGCGGATCCGGCCGAAGCGTACGAGAGTGCCACTGGAGAAATCGAGCGCATCACCTCTCTGCTCGAACAACCGTCGCAACATGTGGCCGTCACATTGCCGCAAGAGGTGCCATCCGTGCCGTTTCAATCCAACGTCGCCAAGGAAAAGTTTCTCGCGAATGTCCTAAAAGCCAAAGAGTACATTACCGCCGGCGATATCATTCAGGTTGTCGGATCGCAGCGCTTCTCAACGCCCGTCAAATCCACACCTTTCGATGTTTATCGCGCGACCCGATCGATCAATCCCTCTCCGTACATGTTCCTGCTCGAACTGGACGGTTGCAGTCTCGTGGGAGCTTCGCCGGAAATTCATGTGCGCTGCGAAGATCGCAAAGTGGAAATCCGCCCCATTGCGGGCACGCGTCCGCGAGGCAAAACGCTCGAGCAGGATCGGGTGAACGAAAAGGAGTTGCTGGCCGATCCGAAGGAACGCGCCGAGCATGTCATGCTGGTCGATCTCGCGCGCAACGATCTCGGCCGCGTTTGCGATTACGGTTCGGTTCACGTCAAGGACCTGATGATCATCGAGCGGTACAGTCACGTCATGCACATCGTTTCGCAGGTGGAAGGCCGGCTCTCTGATGAGAAATCGCCTTATGACTTGATGCGAGCGACGTTTCCAGCCGGAACACTTTCGGGTGCGCCCAAAGTCCGGGCCATGCAAATTATTTCTGAATTAGAGCAAACGACCCGCGGACCATACGGCGGTTGCGTCGGTTATTTCTCGTTCAATGGCAATCTAGACTGTTGCATCACGATTCGGACGGCCCTGATCAAAGATGGCAAGGCTTGCGTGCAAGCCGGAGGCGGTTGGGTTAACGACTCGACACCGGAAGCGGAATTCCAGGAAACGGTGAACAAATCGAAAGCGATGCTCAAAGCGGTCGCGCTGGCGGAAAGTTTTACTCAAGGTGGACCTTTTTAGCTTTCACCCATACCGGGCGCTGGCTATTGTAAAATGCCATGGACCTTCAGAGCGTCCTGGAACAGCGAGCCAAAGTTGAAGAGTTCCAACGCAAGCATCGCATTGGGCTGCTGACCCTACTCTTCACCGACCTTGTTAGTTCGACCAAGCTCAAACAGGAATTGGGAGACCGGCAAGCCGTAGCGTTGATTCAACGCCACCATGGACTGGTCCGCCAGATTCTGGGGCGATTCAAAGAAGGGGAGGAAATCGGCACCGCCGGCGATTCCTTTTTTATCGTCTTCACCAGGCCGTCGGACGCAGTCCAATTCTCACTGCTGTTGCAGAATCGGCTGCGCGGAGAGTCCCAGCAGACGAGTCCACGATTGCTGGATCGCGTGGGCATTCATATCGGTGAAGTGGTGGAACCTGTTTGCACGGGTATGTGCTGATGCCCAATCACTATCACCTGCTGATCGAGACGCCCGAAGCCAATCTGAGCCGAGTGGGGCAATGGCTCAATGTCAGTTATAGTGTTTGGTTTAATCGGCGGCACAGGCGCAGCGGGCATTTGTTCCAAGGCCGTTATGCGGCGATTATCATTGAAGACGACCGGAATTTTCAGGAAGTCGGGCGTTACCTTCACCTCAATCCGGTCCGAGTCGCGCGCCTGAAGCTGGACAAACAGGCGCGAGCAGCCGGGCGGGTGGGAGCTGGAGTGTTGCCCGCGCCGCAATTGATCAAGGAACGGTTAACAATCCTGCGCGAATGGAAATGGAGTTCCTATCAGGCTTACCTCGGGTTAGCCCCGGCCGGGGCTTGGTTGAGCACTCGCGTTTTGAGACCGATGAGCGGAGGCCGCACGGAGAAAGAGCAACGGAGAGCATTCCAGAGATATGTCGAGGAGGCAGTGAGGCAGGGGACAGTAGAGAGCCCGTGGGAGCGCTTGGTTACGGGCGAGGTCCTGGGCACATTGGAATTCGCACGCCGACTGCGCAGCGAAGCCAGCGCCAACGAACGGGAACAAAGCGGCGCGCGGAAGCTGCGTCCTCAATTGAGCTGGGAGGAGGTCATTGGAGCGGTCGAGCGGGTTAAGGAAGAGAACTGGGAGGAGTTTCGAGACCGGCATGGAGATTGGGGGCGGGACATGGCGTTTTGGTTGGGCCGCCGGGCTGGGCGGCTGCGTCTCAAACAGATGGGTGAGCTGGCAGGTGGATTGGATTACGCGACGGTGGGCAGCGCGATCAGCCGTTTTGGGCGCCGGCTCAAAGCCGAGAAAGCCCTGGCGGCAAAACTGGCCGAAGCTCAGAAACATTTGTCAAATGCAGAGATGTGACCCTGCTTTCGGCTCGGACCCTACTTTCGGCTCGCGCTTCTGGTTCCTGTGTCAGCAGGTCTGACCCTGTTATTCTGGCTTGGACGCATACTTGAGAGATTGGCAAGCGCCTCGGAACGAAGTATGGTGCACTGAGTTTCATGAGTGAGAATACTGCAGCCCTCCTTGAAGCGTTCGAGAAATTAGCGCCGAGCGAAAAGCTAGATTTTGCGAACGCGATTCTTCGGCGGTTGCCTCTCGTAGATTCCGGTGCGCTCGATGACGAAGATGTTGCGGCTGCCGGAGATATAATTGCCGCCATGCTGGACAAGGAAGAAGATGACGCCAATACGCGGTGAAGTCTGGATGTTCGACTGCGAAATGGCCGAGAAAGTCCGTCCGGTTCTTATCTTGAGCGGTCCCCTTCGCAACACAGACCGTGCGGTTGTCACTGTTGTCTTTCACACGACGGCTCTCCGCGGTTCTCCATTTGAAGTGAACGTGAGCGTTCCATTCCTTCAGCGTGGAGCATTCGTTTGTCAGAGCATCGCGACCTATCCCACCGCTCGTGCTGTCCGAAGACTTGGGCGTCTTTCAAACGCCGACTTCGCGAACGTCGAGTCTGTTGTTTTCCGCTGGCTTGGGAAGCAATGACGAAAAGACTTTATTCGTTTTGGAATTTCACCGCCTCAGGCAGCGCGAAAGACTAATCTAACAATTCCTCTTCCCCAGTGTATTTCGCCACCGCCTCCGGATTTAGCTGCAAACCGAGACCTGGCGCTTCTGGAATCGCTAGCATGCCGTCGGCATCCAGCTGCCAAGGTTCAGCGACAATTTCATCGATGAACGGTGAGCCGTTCAGGTGCTCGACCAAATCCGTATCCGGAAACGCCGAAGCCAATTGCAGATCAGCGGCGAGCCCTATGGCGGTGTTCCAACCATGCGGAATGAACCGCACACCGTTCTCCTTGGCCATCCAAGCAATCCGGCGCTCCTCGCTGATGCCACCGACCTTTGTGACGTCGGGTTGGACGACATCGAACGCACCGCCTTGCAACCAAGGCTGAAATGCCTGCCGGCGTGTTAGAACTTCACCGCCGGCAATCGGAACGGGGGAACGCCTGCGCAATTCCTTGTAGTCTTCGAGCGCGTCCGGCACGAGCGGCTCCTCGAACCACGTCACGTTGTAATCGGAAAGCATATCAGCGGTCCGCAGCGCCCATTTGTAATTCTGCGGCCAAAAGGCGTCGCTCGCTCCCGCGTCCACCATTAACAACGCATCGTTCCCGACCGCTTCTCGGGCCGCATACACAATTGCTTCGTCCAACGTATGACCGTGTTTTCCGAACGGTCCCCATCCAATCTTGAACGCGTTGAAGCCTTGTTCCTTTATCTCACGCAGACGATCCGCGAGCGGTTCCGGTTGATCCATCAAGATCGAGGCATATGGCCTCACGCGGTCGCGGTAACGCCCGCCCAAAAGCCGTCCGATCGGTTGACCGGTCGCTTGGCCAAGCAAATCCCAGAGCGCGATGTCAATGCCGCTAATCGCATGCGTGATCGAGCCACCGCGTCCAAGCCAGAAGGTGTGTTGATGCAATTTCTCGCTGACCCGTTCCGGCTCGAGCGCATTTTCATCCCGATAAAGCGGCTCAAGAATCTTAAGCGCGGCGCGGACGAGATGATCGTTCGTGAAGACGCTGCCTAAACCTATCGAGCCTTCATCCGTATGAACGGCGATCAAGGTATGAACGCAATCATCCGGTTGCAATTCGTTGCTCCAACCACCCTCGGGCGTAGCCCCGCGCAATCCTGCGCACTTGATTTCGCGTATTTTCACCACCGAATTGAGATACGCGACAGGCGAGGCTCGTCAACTCTTATCAGCGGGATGTGTATTGATGGTGGCGTTGGTTCCAAGAGTCAAAACGTTAAACAGGTTAAAGGGCGTTAAATGGTTTGAATGGTTAAATCAATTTAACCCATGCAACCATTCAACCTTTTAACCATGTAGCCGTTTTTATCACTTCCCCAACCGTTCCGGCGGCATCTGAAAAGCTCGGGCGCGGAAGAGGAAATCAACGATGTTTCCTTCATGCGGCTGCAGCCAGTCGAGCTTGATGGTGGGAATCGGACCGATGTTCAAGCGATCAATGTTCGTGGCGTCTTTGAGCTGGTCTTCCCATGCTTTGTTATTGGTGATCGCGGAAGCGACCAGCGTGCCGCCAATCTTCTCGATCATCTGCTCTTGCGGGCATTGCACGACGGTTACGTAGGGGAACATGTATTCGGTGTTCGCAATCGCGCGGTCTGGCGAATCGCTGTGAATGACCCACGGCCGGAGATACGCGCAACGTTCCTTTTCGACGAGGCGCGAACCGAACTTTGGCGTGGTCATGTCCTCGACGCCGCTCTCCTTCATCTTTTCGAGAATTGACGCGTGGATGGCTTGCGCCTGTCCGGGAACAGTAAAGGCTGCGATTCCTGCCGTCGGATCATCCGGTGGTTTCACTTCAATCGGGCCGAGTTTCTCGGCCAAGGCTTGTGCAATTTCCTTGGTGTGTCTTGAAGCCCAAACTCCGGACGTGTTAATGCACCCGCGTCCGCTGTTTAGATAAACGCCATCCGCGATAATATCGATGTACTTCGGCCAATCCTCGACCACATCGTCGCCTAGCAGCACTTTGCTGAAACCAGGACCATGGACCTGAACGCGCGGATTGCCTTCGTAACGTTTCACGGTCTCCGTGCTGCCGAAGATTTTGACGCGACGGACCCGATTGACGACTTCGGCCCCCATTTCACCGGCGCCGGGATAGACGCTGATCGCTTCGCTCGGGATGCCGGCTTCGAAGAACGCTGCGGCCATGCGATACGGTGTCCAAGGTTCCTGCGGGCCTGGCTTCAACACCAAGCCGACTTGCATTGGAATGACGGGCAGCCAAAGCGTGTGGACGCCGGGGGAATTTGAAGGCAGGACCAAGCCTAGGACAGGCGATTGCGCTTGGTAGCTTACGACAACCCCGCGGCCTTCCGTGCCATACCCACGCGCCAGAATATCGAGGTCAAGCCCGCGCGTCAGGCAGTCGAGAATTCGGTCCATGTTCGAGAGCACGAAATGGTTCTTGGCCATGTTCGCCTTGCACATATGTTCGGGCAGGCCTGTGGATGCGGACTGCTGGCGGGCAAAATCGTCGGGCGATTGCGAGCCGTCACCCATCGGGAGCGTTGCATCTTTGTAAAGGTCGGCCGCCTTCTTCATCATCTTGATGAGATCGCGGCATGGGATTTCGCGGAGCCGGTCGCGGGCTCGCTGAGCGTGGCGGATGTCTTTGGCGAGCAGGCCGGGATTGGCCTGGCTGACTTTGGCCAAGGTTTCGCCGGTCACGAAGTGAACGACCTTGTCAACTTCCAGGCTTTCGTAAGGCTGGCCCCAGCGGAGAACCGGAATTTTTACCATAGCAATCTCACTTTTTGCGGTCCGAATATGATTTTGTGTCGCGCCATTCATCCTGCTACAGGGGAGCAGATCAAGCAAATTTTTCCGCCGTGTTGAAAATGGGCCACGGACAATGGAACGAAGAAATTAAACCGCGAATTGACGCGAATGAACGCGAATACTGATGGGCCTCAAGCCGATTCTATGCGTTATTGACAAGGCGACAAGGTGCGGGGAACGGTTGTCCAACGCGCGCCCTTTTCGGGATTCGCGATCATTCGCGGTTTTGCACTTCGGAATCCATTCCTTGCGAGTGGAGTTGGGCATTAAACTTCCACTAGCGTTACAGGCTTCGTTTTGCCTATTCTGCTCGCTCTGTTAGTTTTGTTCTTATGACCAGTGCCGAAGTTCGCCAGTCGTTTCTCGACTTCTTCAAGTCGAAGCAGCACACCATTGTGCCGTCTTCGAGCCTCATGCCCGATGCGCCGAACCTTTTGTTCACGAACGCCGGCATGAACCAATTCGTCCCGATCTTCCTCGGCCAACGCAAAGCCGATGTGGACCGCTGGCCCGGGGCGGTCCCGAGTTTGGCGACGCGCGCCGCCGATACGCAGAAGTGCATCCGCGCGGGCGGCAAACACAACGACCTCGAAGATGTCGGGCTCGACACGTATCACCACACGTTCTTCGAGATGCTCGGCAATTGGAGTTTCGGGGATTACTTCAAAAAGGAAGCGATTGAATGGGCTTGGGAACTTGTCACCGGCGTTTGGAAGTTCCCGAAAGAGCGGCTTTACGCGACTGTTTATAATCCCGATCCGACGAAGGGTGATCCGAGTGAGTTCGATCAGGAAGCTTACGATCACTGGGCGCGGCTCTTTCAAGCCGCTGGCCTCGATCCGAAGGTCCACATCGTTTATGGCAATAAGAAGGACAATTTCTGGATGATGGGCGATACCGGCCCCTGTGGACCGTGCAGCGAGATTCACGTGGACCTCACGCCGAAAGGCGATACGCGCGGTTCGCTCGTGAACAAAGGCGATGCCCGCTGCATCGAGATTTGGAACCTCGTCTTCATCCAGTTCAACGCGAATCCGGATGGCGCATTCTCGCCGTTGCCCGCCAAGCATGTCGATACCGGCATGGGTTTCGAGCGCGTCACCTCGATCATGCAAGGGACGAAAGGCTTCGAAGACTTTGCCAACGCGAAGATTTCCAATTACGAGACCGATATTTTCCGGCCGATCTTTGATGAGATCGAGAAGCTGAGCGGGAGGAAATATGGCTCGACACTCCCGAAGGCCGGCAGCACGGGCGACACCGAGCAGGAGAAGACGGACGTTGCGTTCCGTGTCATTGCCGATCACATCCGCACACTAAGCTTCGCGATTGCGGATGGCATTCAACCGGGCAACAACGACCGCAATTATGTTCTACGGCGGATTCTGCGCCGCGCGGTGCGGTATGGCCGGTCGCTTGGATTTTGTGAACCCTTCTTTTACAAGTTGGTTGATGTGCTACCTGAGACAATGGGGCATGTGTTTCCCGAAATTCGAACACGCAGACAGCATGTGCAAGACGTGATTCGGGCGGAAGAAGAGGCGTTTAACAAGACGTTGGACCGAGGGATCGCGATTTTTACGCAATATGTTGATCTTGCGTCAAAGCTCGGAACTTCAAAAGACAACGCCGTCCAGCTAATGAATACTCCGGTCGAGTTTGCGGGCGCTTGGGCTTTCGAACTTTACGACACGTACGGCTTTCCTCTCGATCTCACCGAACTCATGGCTCGCGAACGTGGGCTAACTGTAGATGTCGCTGAATTCAACCGCTTGATGGAAGAACAGCGCGAGCGCGCTCGCAAAGCACAGAAGAAACAAATCATCGAAGTCTCCCAGCTCGAAACGACGGCGCCCACCAAATTCATCGGTTACGACAATTTGGAGACAACAACCAAAATCCTCGAAGTCGTGAGCCTGAAGGACAAGCTCGCTGTAATTCTGGATGCGAGCTCTTGCTACGCCGAGATGGGAGGGCAAGTCGGAGACACCGGCGAATTGAGCGGCGGGGGCCAGCTTTGGCGCATTGTGAATACGCAGAAGAGCGGCAATACGTGGCTGCATTTCCTCGGATCTGAAATCTCAAATTCCGAATCTCAAATCTCAGATGCGCCAGTCGTCGGCTCGAGTGTCACCCTTTCCGTCGATGCTCCGCGACGTTATGCGATCCAGCGCCACCACACGGTCACGCATCTGTTCCATTGGGCACTGCATGAGGTGGTGAGCCGCGACGCCACGCAGAAAGGTTCCTACGTCGGGCCGGAGAAACTAACCTTCGATTTCAACAGCGCCCCGCTGACGCCGCAGCAGATCGCCGAGATCGAGAAATTGGTCAACGAACGCATCGTCGAAAACGCTGCCGTCTCGTGGATCGAAGTTCCTTACGCGGATGTGAAAGCTCGCAAGGACGTGCTGCAGTTCTTTGGTGACAAATACGGCGAGACCGTCCGCGTTGTGCAGATTGGCGGCGCAGCGAAGGAATTGAACGGTTACTCGATGGAGCTTTGCGGCGGCACACACACACGAGCGACGGGTGAGATCGGGTTATTCCGAGTCGTGGGCGAGTCTGCCATTGCGGCGGGCGTGCGGCGAATCGAAGCGCTGGCGGGCATGGAAGCGTGCCGCAGAGCGAATGAAGAGTTGCAACTGATCAAGTCGATTGCGGGCAAGATCAATTCACCGATTGGCGAGCTCGAGAAAAAGATTGAGGCGTTACTCGCGCAACAGAAAGACTTGGAAAAGCAGCTCAAGGCGATGCAGCAAAAGGAAGCGTCGAACACGGCGCGTGGATTGTTGACCAAGGCGCAGGAGTTCGGAAGTCAGACCACGCCTGCACAGCAGCAGCTGCGGGCCATCATTGAAAACCTTGGGACAGCCGATAGCGATTATCTGCAAGCGATCGCCGATGCGCTGAAGTCGCAATTCAAGGGCGTGATCGTTCTGGGCGGTGCGAACAATGGCGCGGTGGCGCTCGTGGCTGCCGTTTCACCGGAATTCACATCGAGAGTGCAAGCGGGCAAACTCATTCAGACGATTGCCCCGATTGTCGGCGGCAAAGGCGGTGGCAAACCGGACAACGCGCGTGGCGGCGGCAAAGATGCCAGCAAACTGGACGAAGCGCTGGCCAAGGCGAAGAGCTTGCTTGCGTAAGCGGGCGTGATTGCGCGAAAGTAGTCCTATGTTGCCGGATGAACAAACGACTCCCGAGCAATACGAAGCGTTGCGGCGAATGTCCCCCGGACGCCGGTTGGCGCTGGCTGAGCAACTTTACCGGACGGCGCGTCGGTTGAAGACGGCCTGGGTTTGCGCCCAACATCCCGACTGGACAGATGACCAAGTACGGCGTGAAGTAACGCGCATTTTCCTCCATGCCCGAAGCTGAACTTTGCCTGCTTTTCGTCCGCCCTCTCAATCGCCTTCACATTCGATACATCGTGAGTGGCAGTATCGCAGCAATACTCTATGGCGAACCGCGCCTCACTCACGACATTGATTTTGTTGTCTTTCTTCGAACCGAAGACATTCGTCGACTCTCGGAGACCTTCCCGTCGTTGGAATATTACCTTCCCCCTCCCGACGTGATCGCGGTCGAGATTGCGCGGGAGCAAAGGGGGCACTTCAATCTCATTCACATCGATTCGGGCTTTAAAGCTGATTTTTACACCAGCGGTCGCGACGAGTTACACGCTTGGGCCTTCCGTAATGCGCGCCAGCTTGAGTTCGCTGGCGAACCGATGACGGTTGCTCCTCCGGAGTATGTGATTGTCCGCAAGTTAGAGTACTTTCGCGAAGGCGGATCTGAAAAGCATCTGCGGGATATCCGATCGATGCTCGCCGTTTCCGGTAACCAGATCAAATCGGACGAGTTAAGCGAATGGATTCGGCGCCGAGGGCTGGAGGCCCAGTGGAAGCAAGTTTCTGTGTGAGATGGAAGCCGGAGCTACTCTTCGAGCTCGGCTTCAATCTTCAGCAATTCGGCTTGTGATTTGGCTTGCGGTAATGGTCCTTTGAAATGGCCGCGCACCGCGACAAAATATAGGATGATCAGCGCCGCGAATGTGCCGCCAAAGATGTAACCCGTCAGATCGTTTGGCGGCAAAACAAACAGCACGGTGATGAATGCGATCCAGATCAGGGCGGCTGTGTTCACTGCGACGCTCCAGCCGCCGAGGCTCCAGGGACCATTCGCGCGAGATGTCCAGACGCCTTTCCGGACCGCCCGCAACTTGAGCAGCAGCGGAATGCCATAGGAAAGATAAAGGCCAATCGTGCTGATGCCGGTCACGGCGGGGTACAATTTCGAAAAACTCAGTCGCGTGGGAAAGGCCGCGACCAACGCAAGGATCAAGCAAGGAAGGAGAAAGGAAAGAATCGCCGCGAGCCAGACGCCTGCGGCCGGCGTGCGATAGCGGCGGCTGACGGTGGCGAATAAATGGGAAAACGGCATTCCCTTGTCGCGCGCGAACGCGAAGATCATGCGAGAGGTCGAAGTGACGCACGACAAACCGCAAAACCACATGGCCAGCGTCACGATCCAAAGCACCGCGCGGCCGAACGTCCCGCCGAGCGCTTGTTCGAAAATGTAGATGAATGGGTTGGTTGCGGCCGCCGTCGCGCCAAGGTCTTTGATCGCCAGCGTGACGAAGATCAGCATGAGATAGCCGAAGATTCCGGAAATGACCACCGAGAGATAAATCCCCCACGGGGCACTGACACGAGCGTTCTTGGTTTCTTCGATAGTATGCGCTGACGCGTCGTAACCAGTGTAAGTCCACTGTGCTTGGAGCAGTCCGCCAAGAAACGCAAACCAGTATGGTTGATTCTCGATGGTGGTGAACGTTTGCGTAAACACCCAGCTCACTGGTTGCTTCGGTGCGAAAAACGCCAACGCCAGCACCACGACTGCGACGCCCGCAATGTGATAAACGGCACTGAAATCGTTAAGCCGTGCGACGGTGCGGATGCCGATGTGGTTCAGAATTGCGTGCGACAGCAGCAATGCGCCGAAGACCAACATAAAATTGCGGGGCGTTTCTTCCAGGCCGAGCAGCGGGGTGATGAATTGCGCGCAGCCGTAATCAATACCGGCAATGGCAGCAATGAGCCCCACCAAATTCAGCCAAGCGGCAATCCAGCCCCAAGTCGGTCCGCCCAGCAGCGATGCCCAGTGATACAACGCGCCGGAAGTCGGAATGGCCGAAGCCAATTCTGCTAACGCCGCGGCGACGAAAAGGACAAAAAGCGTTACCAACGGCCAGCCAATACTCATCACGACCGGTCCGCCGGCGTTGAGACCAACGCCGTAGAGCGTCACGGCGCCTGTCAGGATCGAGATAATGGAGAAGGAAATCGCAAAGTTGGAGAACCCTCCCATCTCGCGAAGCAGTTGTTGCGCGTAACCGAATTCGTGCAGCACCGCCTTGTCGCGGTCGGTAGAATCTTGGGCGGGATGGGTCACAAGGTTTTCGTGGAATTACGAATCGGGCCGGCCGCGGAAGTGTTCGTGCTGTTCGTCGCGAAAGCGGCGGACCTCAGCGTGAGCTTTCGTTCCGAGAAACCAAGCACAGGCGCTTACGATGACTAACAGTGCTGCGCCGATGATGATCCCGTATTGATCCATGTGGGCTCCAGTGCCAAGTGACTGTGTTTGCGCAACCGCGGCGCTCGTCCGAGTGCAAGCTGGCGACGGCAGAAGTATCGGGTGCCTGGGATGCTTTCAAGACAATTCCATGGCGGGATGAATCCCAAGGGCAATGCCGTGGTGAACCTTGTTTGCCAGAAACTGAGGTGCACCCTGTTCCGGCCCGACGGTTTATGGGAAGAGTTGATTCCAGCTCCGCGCCAGGCAGAATCCAACGTATGAATCCACGATTCCTAACCCACCGCCTTTGTTTCTTCGGCGTCTTGTTTTTACTTGGCTTAGGCCAAATCATCAGCCGCGCGCTCGAACCAATTCCAGACAAACTCGTCGTGTTAACGTTCGATGATTCTGTGGCCTCCCATCATTCGGTTGTTCGGCCACTGCTGAAGAAGTATGGCTTTGGTGCGACATTCTTCATTACGGAAGGATTTTCGTTTCGAACGAACAAGATGGATTACATGACTTGGGAACAGATTGCCGAGTTGCATCGGGATGGCTTCGAGATCGGCAATCACACCCGCGACCACATGGGGGTGAACGCCGGGAACGTCAACAAACTGCCAGAACAGATTGAAGCCATCAACGCGCGTTGCGCGGAGCACGGGATTCCCAAGCCAACCAGTTTCGCCTATCCCGGAAATGCCATCACAACGAACGCGTTTCCAATTCTTAAACAATTGGGAATTCGATTTGCACGTCGAGGCGGCGCCCCGGAACATCCTTACGACGAAGGCAGGGGCTTCGCATTTGAACCGGGCCTCGATCATCCGCTCTTGATTCCATCCGCCGGAGACGGACGGCCGAAATGGACTTTGGCGGATTTGCAGCGAGCCGTGCAACAGGCGCGCAACGGCCGGATCGCGGTCCTCCAATTCCATGGTGTCCCTGACAATGAACATCCCTGGGTTCACACGCCGCCAGCATTGTTCGAGCAATATCTGGAGTACCTTCATCGAAATGGCTATCGCGTGATGGCGCTGCGCGACTTGGCGCGATTTGTCGATCCGAACACAGCGCCTGCCGATGCGACAATTGTCATCGAGCAGCGCAAACGTGTTCCGGAGAAAACGACGAAGGTCCGCGGTGGAGCAATCGACGAGAAGACAAGGCGCTTCCTGGCGGCGCGGCTCTACATTCGCGACGAAACCGGCCACTGGTTCTTTCCGGATTCGGCCTCGAGAGACGGGACGGCGATTACGTACCAGCGTGGAAACCGGGGGAACACTAACGCTGTTGAGATGCACACGACGTTGTCGGCCCACCCATTCGAACTTCAGCTGCCACCGGGCCGCTACACGTTTCTGGCGGAGCATGGCAAAGAATACTTTCCTGCGCGGCGCGATGTGACTATCGGTGAGCATCCGACTGAGATTGCAATCCCGTTGCGGCGATTGATTGACATGCCCGCGCGAGGCTGGTTTTCGGGCGACACGCACACGCATCGCGACCCGGCAGAATTGCCTAACGTGATCGCGGCCGAGGATGTCAACGTCGTCTTTCCCATGGTCTATTGGACGACTGACGCGGATGTTTCCCCGATGCAGAGCGGGCGCAATTTCAAGGGCGATTTCACGCCGGCGCCGGTGCATGTCGATGCGACCCACGTCTTTTATCCACGCAACACCGAGTACGAGATTTTCTCGACGGCGAAGCGGTCGCACACGCTGGGGGCCCTGCTGGTCGTCAATCACAAGTCGGTGTTCGATTTGCCCGCGCTGCCGATCAGCCGAGTGGCTGAGCGAGCCCGTGCGGAAGGCGCCCTGCTCGATCTGGAAAAGCACAATTGGGATTGGTCGATGGCATTGGCGTCGATTGTTCGGCCCGATCTTTTTGAATTGGCGAACAACCATCATTGGCGCGTGGATTACTCGATTAAGAATTGGGCCGTGCCTGCGCCCGCGTGGATGAAGATCGGAACAGGCACTGGGACTGAGCGCGAGTGGACGCTGTACGGATTCCTTAACTATTACGCGCTCTTGAATTGTGGCTTTCGCTTGCAACCGGCAGCCGGGACCGCAAATGGGGTTCACCCGGTCCCGCTGGCTTTCAGCCGCGTCTACGTGCATTTGCCGCGCGGCTTCAGTTATGACGGTTGGGTGGATGGATTGAAGAATGGACGCAGTTTTGTAACGACCGGGCCAATGCTGTTTGCAGAGGTGAACGGGGAAAAATCCGGACATGTGTTCAAATCAAGAGGTAGAAGCAATCGGCGGTTTCGGCTTTCCGGCGAAGTCGTGAGCATCGAACCCGCGACCAGGATCGAAGTAATCGTCAACGGCGAAGTCGCGCGAACTTTTCAACCGAAGCGTAAAGAGACCAAAACCGGGGCGCACGAGGCCCGTTTCGACGCGACCGTGGAACTCGATGGTTCTGGTTGGATGGCGGTGCGGTGTTGGGAGGAACGAGCGGAAGGCCGATTCCGTTTCGCTCATACGGCGCCGTGGTTCGTCGAAGTTTCCGGCAAACCGCTTCGTCCGCGGCGCGAGGAAGTCGAGTTTTTGGTCAAGCGTGTCCAAGATGAGATCGCTCGGAGCGGTTCGCTTTTGCCTCCCGCAGCCTTGGAAGAGTATCGCCGCGCGCTTGCCGCTTACGAAGCACTCTTGTCCACGGCCCGGTAAAAGCGCAAGCGCACGCCCCTGGTTCGCCTCAGTGCATCCACAAGTCGTCGGCGTAACGCAGACTTTCAGTCTGCCGTATCGCAGAATTGCATTTGAGGACGCGCTAACGTACAAAAACCGCAAGTACAGTCTTACAGTCAACCCACACGCCGATATGCAAAAATGAAATCCCGGTCCACGACCCATATCACTTGCCAGAAACGCTCCCGCGCGTTCACGTTGATCGAACTTTTGGTGGTTATTGCGATTATCGCGATTTTGGCTGGGATGCTTCTGCCGGCTTTGGCTAAAGCGAAAACCAAGGCGCAGGGGATCATGTGCTTGAACAATCACAAGCAGCTGACCCTCGCTTGGCGGCTTTACGCTGAAGATAACAATGAAAAACTGATCGGCGCCTCGAGTTGGACCATACCCAGCAAAGGCGATGTGCCAAACTGGACAGCAGGGAGTTGGTTGACGCTGAACAGCAAGACCGATCCCAACAACTGGAATCACGACCTGTACACGAAGAAGAGCAAGCTCTGGCCGTATTGCGGCGAGTCTCTTGGTATTTGGAAATGCCCCGCTGACCAATCGACCGCCATCAATGCCCAGAAGCAGGTCGTTCCTCGAATTCGCAGCATGTCAATGAACAATTGGGTCGGTGGCCCTGAGTGGGGAAATTCGATGGCGGCAGGCCAATGGAAAACCTACACCAAGATGGATGACATGAATAACCCCGGTCCCAGCATGACCTTCGTGTTTATTGACGAGCGCGAAGACAGCATCAATGACGGTTATTTCGTGGTCGACATGGCTGGCTATCCGAGCCAACCCAACCGTTGGAAAATCGTCGATTATCCGGCGAGTTACCACAATCGCGCGGGTGGCAATTCATTTGCCGATGGCCATTCTGAAATCCGTAAGTTCAAAGACCAGCGCACAATGCCGAAGCTTTCAAAGACGGATATCCCGCTCGACGTTGCCTCGCCGAATAATCAAGACGTGCTCTGGATGCAACAACGAAGCACCCGCACCTCGACGGGCCCCGGCTCCCAATAAGCGGCGAGTTTTCTGACACGAGTCAAACTGGAAAACCACCCGGCAAACGTTGGGTGGTTTTTCGCTTTTGGATTTCATACACTAACCCCATTGCTCATGTCATTGGATCAACATTTTGGAGAGCGCAGACACTCGTGCCCGCAGCAAAGCATCGGGACCATGA
>Ga0194126_10003941_pt1 | contig 23016 bp, 22 predicted proteins | sample TA2KigC150mmetaG_FD_148641 | JGI IMG/M metagenome (GOLD analysis project Ga0194126, IMG submission 148641) | Freshwater microbial communities from Lake Tanganyika, Tanzania - TA2015035 Kigoma Deep Cast 150m | ecosystem: Environmental > Aquatic > Freshwater > Lake | place: Tanzania: Lake... | reverse complement strand
GACGCGGCTGGTTTGTCCTGAAAATAGGACGCCCACTGCCTTGGTTTCGAGGCTGTGCGAAGCCTCCTTAGGATCAGCCGATTTCTGCCGCCGACCACCAAACCGGCTAAAGCCTCGAATCCAGCCACCTGTTGTTCATGGGTCGTGGCGCCGGCCGCGATTGATCTTTTCAGGATGGTTTGTCCACGGCCGGTCGCAGATCGCGCACGTTCAATTGCAGCTTGCGGTCGCCGCCGAACTCATTCGCCTCCAGCGTATAGGCCAGGTCAATGCGATGCGGCAATTGGCCGAACCAGCCGCCCAGCCCAAAGGCGATCGCATCCCATTCCTGGCCATCGTGCGGATCGCGCACGACCAGCTTGAGATGCCGCCGGTCCGCGCCTACCGCGCGCTGCGTCACCACCTCGACTGCCAGGCTGGCCAGCACAGGCTGCGGATTGGCATAGCCGCACGGCTCGAGCTGTTGGAGCAGAGCATGAACCGCCAAATCGAGCTCGTTCAGCTCCGTCACCGCGTCCACTTCCAGGGTTGGCAGCAGGTCTTGGCCGGCCAACTGCTCCGCGGCGATCTCTTCCAGCCGCGCTTGCAGCGCCGGCAGGCGCTCGTTGCGCGCCGTGAAGCCCGCCGCCATCGCATGGCCGCCGTGACGCTTGAGCAGGTCTCGGCACCGATCCAGCGCCGCGGTCACGTCGAACTCGGCGATGCTGCGGGCCGATCCATGCGTTTCCTCGGGGCCTATCTGGGCAATGAAGACTGGCCGGTAGAACTCCTCGGCAAGCCTGCCGGCCACCAGCCCGACGATGCCAGGGTTGAACTCCGCATCAGCCGCCAGGTATAGGTGGCGCGGCCGGCTATCCGCGGCGATGCGACGCCTGGCCAGCGCGGTCAGCGTCTGGGTTTCCTCCTGCCGCCGGCGATTGAGGTGGCCGAGCTCCTCAGCCAGACTGCGGGCGAACAGCGCGTCGGGAGTGGTCAGCAGTTTGTAGCTTGTCTCGGCGGTCTTGAGACGACCCGCGGCGTTGAGGCGCGGCCCCAGGATGAAGCCGATGGCCATGGCGTTGACGCGGCCCGGCAGCAGCCTGGCTTCTTCGAGCATCGCCTGGATCCCTGGGCGGCGAGGCTGGTTTAGCTCAGCCAGCCCACGCTGCACCAGGCTGCGGTTCTCGCCCAACAGCGGGGCCAGGTCGGCGACCGTGCCGAGCGCCACCAAGTCGAGCAGATCGCTTTCGGTCAGTGTCACGGCCGCGGCCGAGATCGGCTCTGCGCGCTCGGCGAGCAGCAGGGCCTGGGCCAGCTTGAACGCCACCCCTACCCCCGCCAGCTCTTTTCCGGGATACGGATCGCCAGCGCGCTTGGGGTTGATCACCGCCAGCGCGGGCGGTAACTGCTGCACGCCGCGCTCATCCTGGTAGATCGAATGGTGATCGGTGATGATCACATCCATGCCCAGGCTTTGAGCGTGGGCTGTCTCTTCCGGCGAGCGGATGCCGCAGTCCACGGTGATCAACAGTCGTGCGCCTTGCGCCGCGATCCGGTCCAGCGTGTCTTTGTGGAGGCCGTAGCCCTCATCCACTCGGTGGGGGATGTAGTGGCTGACCTGGCCGCCGAACGCTTGGAGCGTCTGGACCAGGAGCGCAGTGGCGGTCACGCCGTCCGCGTCGAAGTCGCCATAGACTACGATCGGCTCTTGGGCCCGGATGGCGGCCCGTATCCGATCCACCGCCTTCGAGACGCCCAGCATCCGAAACGGATCATGGAAGCGCCCGCGTCCCTCCAGGAATGCCCTGACATCCTCTGGAGCTGTCACTCCGCGATTGTAGAGGGCCTGCGCCAGGATGTGGTTGAGGTGTGAGAAACGCGCGCGAAAGCCAGCAGGCATTGGCGGCGCGATATCCCAGCGTTTCGGTGTGGGCGACATGCAACCTCGCCCCGATCAGGCCCAGCCCTGCTGCTTCACGAAGTCGCTGATCACCGGGATGACGACCTCTTTGCCGTTGTACGCTTGCAGGCCCCAGTAGATCAAGACGATCCAGAGAAGCAAGCCGATCACGGGCAGGAAGCAGTTGACCAGGGGAATCACCGCGATCACGGCCAGGATCACGATGGCTGCCAGGCCCGCCACGAGCGCCTGCATGTTGTGCAGCTTGATGAAAGGCCGATCTTTCTTGTCCTGCATCAACAGGATGATGATGGGGACGACCGGAGACAAGACATAAGCCAGCAAGGCCCACAACTTGTCATCGCTGGTCACGTCGCCGCTCGGTGGGGATGCCGGAGGGGGAGCCGAGGGATTCGGTTGCTCGACCGGCGCGTTCTCGTCTGACATGGGTTTCTCCTTTGCAGAATCGGGTTTACGATGCGACGGTGCGATTATAGTGCAGGAGGGCGAAGGCTGTCAAACGTCCGGCGCGACAGGCAGCGTCACAAACACCGTTGTGCCGATGCCTTCCTCGCTCTCGATCGTGATCTCGCCGCCGTGCAGCTCGGCGATCCGCTTTGCGATCGCCAGGCCCAGCCCCTGGCCGCCGATGCGGCGGACGGCGGGCAGGTCGGCGCGAGAAAACTGGCTGAAGATGTGCGCCAACTCGCTTTCGGGGATGCCGACGCCGTGGTCGGCCACGCTGATCTGCACCGTTCTCGCCTCGGAACGCTCGGCCTTCACCAGCACCTCGGCCCCGCGCGGGCTGAATTTCAGGGCGTTATCCACCAGATTGCCCAGCATCTGTTCCAGTCGTTTGCGGTCCGCGCGCAGCCGCGGCAGGTCCTCGGCGCACTCGCCATAGATGTCCACCTGGGCCGCGTCCGACCGTTGCGCGAACGATTCCAGGCAGTCCCGCAGGAGGCCTTCGAGCGTCACTTCTTCCACCTGCAATTGGCGCTGGTCGAGGGCCTGCAACGCCAGAAACCCATCAACGAGGCGCGTCAGTTGGCTTGCGTTGCGCAAGATGCCATCCGTCAGAACGCGCGCCTCGGGGTCTGCCGCGGCCGCCGTCCCCCGGCGCAGCTTATCGGTTTGCGTCGCGATGGCTGCCAACGGCGTCTGCAGCTCGCCGAACACGTCCTTGAGCATCTTGTCTCTGGAGCGCAGCATCTCGTCGGCGTGCGTATAGGCGCTGCGTAGCTGCTCGGCTTGCTGACTCAAATGCGCCGCCAATCCCGCATTCTGATCGGCGAGCTGCTTCTGTTGGGCTTCCGTGCGCAATGTGCGATCCAGCGTGATGAAGACGGCGATGGCCGGCAGCGCCACCAACAGCAGACCCCAGGGGTAGTCTTCTACGATGAGCGCGGTCATCAAGCCGATGCTGAACATCACGCTGTGTTCCAGCAGGGCTGGCGACATCGAGTCCAGCCACACGCTGGCGATGCGGACGTGGGTGTGCAGTCCGACGATGCCCGCCACGATGCCCGTGTTGAGGAGGTACATCGCCAGCGCGGCCGCCAGCAAACCCAGCCAGGATGCCAGGCCGGCCGGCTGCCAGGGGGTGGTGGTAAAGGCGTTGAGCGCCAGCGCGCTAACGCCGACGTAGAGCTGCGTCTGCCCCAGGTTGAAGAGGCGTTCAGTCAGCCTGCGCCCGCGGCGGATGCCGCCCAGCACCCGTCCGAGAGTGGCGATGATCAACACCTGGGCCGGGCTGAAGATCAGCAATCCTGCGAAGAAGGCGATGGTATCTACGTGGACGTTGGTGCCGCGCGCAAAGGCCAGGCCGTAACGATCGCTCAGCGTTGCCAGGACGATGAAGCCGATCAGCAGTAACCACGTCATCAGATCGCCGCCGATCGGGTAGCGTGTCAGGCAAAAGACCGTGATGCCCAGACCCAGGGCCGCGATAGAGAGAAGATAAGCCAGTACTGGACGGGGAAGTTGTTCCACGCTTGACCTCGGCGCTGCGTATATCGTGCAGGCGCATGTGCGCCTGGCCCATTATACAACAAGGCGAAGGTCTGGGGAACCTTCGCCTTGTCAGAGACACTCACTCAAGCGTGTAAGGCCGATCGGGTTGCTCTCGATAGCCATCCCTCCCTTCTGAAGCACACCCCCGCTGGCGAGGGGAGCCGACCTACCAGCTCCACTCCGCTGTGCCGCTGCCGTTCTCGAACTCGTATACCCCCAACCTGTCGCCCCGATACTTCACTTCGAGCCTGACGGGGAAGCCGGCCGCTACCTGCGCGGTGATCTGATTCGCGCCGCCTTCATAAAGATTGACGCTCACCGCTACCTGGCCAGGCGTAGACACGACTCGCGAACCCGCCGGCGCCCAAACGTCCAGGGTAACGCCAACATCCTTGTATTGCTCTGGAACCAATACCAACAGATGCGCCACACCGCCGCCGTCCGGCAGTTTGATGTTCGGATCCGATAGGCACCAGGTGAAGCCAGCCGAAGCCACTGCGGCTGTCGCCAGCGCCAGCACTCCCACCAGGACAATCACGACCAGAAACCTCTTCATACGCACCTCCCTTGTGTGTGAGACACAGCCCATGATTGCTATCAGCGTCCCCAGTATCGCTCGTTTCTCCCCTGAATGCAATAGTCTTTGGGTACTATCTCCAAAGCGCGTTTGTCTGCCGGGCCTGGCCTGTGCTAGAATAGGGCGGCGATGAATGGACTTGACCTGGCGTTTCTGGCGCGCGCGCAGAATGCTGACGGCGGTTGGGGCTACGGGGCCGGCGAGTCCTCGACGGTCGAAGCCACGGCCGCGGTCGTGCTGGCCCTGGCGCGACACAATCCCGCGGCCGCTGTCAGGCAGCGCGGCCTGGCCTGGCTGGCTGCGGCCCAACATGCAGACGGCGGCTGGGGTCTGGCGCGTGACGATCCTGAGAGCGGCTGGACCACCGCCTGGGGCGTGTTGGCCTTGATGCGTACAGACGCCGCCCGCGTGTCTGAGGCCGGCTATGCGGCGGCCGTGCAGCGCGGCGTGGCCTGGCTGATGGCGGTGAAGGCGCTCCGGGTCGTGGACGATAGGCTGCAAAACGAGATGCGGCAGAAGCTGGCGGTTGATCCGACCTTGAGCGGTTGGCCGTGGCGACCCGGCGAGGCGACCTGGATCGAGCCGACGGCCCTGGCGATGCTCGCGCTGAGCGCCGCGGAGACGACGGCCGCAGCCGCAGCCCGATTGGACGAGGCCAGCCGCTATCTGCAGGATCGGCGTTGTCGAGGCGGCGGATGGAATTTCGGCAACCCGGTCATGCTGGGCGGCGATCTGCCTCCGCGCAGCCATCCTACGGCGTGGGCGCTCCTGGCTTTGCAGCGCGTCTCGCCGCAGGCGATCCGTGACGCCGATCTCCAGATTCTGCGCGACGAGATGCACCGCGATGGCGGCGCGCTCGCCCTGGCGTGGGGCCTGTTGGCGCTGGCCGCGGTGGGCAACGACGACCCGGCCGCCGCCGAACGCTTGCGCGCCATGCAGCGTTCCGATGGGAGTTGGAACGCCAACCCCTACCATACCGCCATCGCCGCGCTCACCCGGCCCGCAGCCGTCGCCGCCCGCGGCCATCTTCCTATCGGCTCTCGACTTCTGACTCCTGACACCTGACGCCTGATGCCTGTCTCCTGCCCATGACCAAACCCACCTTTCGCCTGAGCCGTCGCACCTTCCTGCGCCTGGCTGCGTTCGCTGGCCTGGGGGTCGCGGCCGCAGCCTATGAGCGCGTGGCCCGCCGGATCGGCTATGTCAACTATCTGCGCTGGCTTGTGCGCGGCCAGACGCAGCGGTTGACCGGCCGGCCGGCGGTCGTCGCGTTGGGCCAATGCCCCACCTATGGCGATGACGTGTCAGGCGTTCTGCGCGAGCTCTGGCGCAGCGCGGCGATGCCCGATGTGGCTGGGAAACGCGTGCTGGTCAAGCCCAATCTGATTGATGTGATCGAGGGTCATCCGACGACCACTGCGGCCCCGGTGTTGGCTGCGGTGCTGGATCTGCTGCAAGAGCTAGGCGCGGGTGAGGTGGTGGTGGGAGATGGGCCTGGCTTCCGCCGCGAGGCATGGCCCGCGGTCGAAGCGGCCGGCTGGGCGGCCGAGCTGGCGCGACGCAAAATCCGCTTTGTGGATCTGAACTATGATGACCCACGACCTGTTCCGATTCGTGATGGCTGGTTCGCCAACCAGAAGACGATCTGGCTGCCGCGGCACGTGCGCGAGGCTGAGCTGATCGTCTCGGTGCCCAAGCTCAAGACGCATCACTGGGCCGGCGTCTCGCTCAGCCTGAAGAACCTCTTCGGCATCGTGCCGGGCGCGCGCTACGGCTGGCCCAAGAACATGTTGCACATCAACAGTCTGCCGCTGAGCATCCTGGGCCTCTATCAGCTCGTCCGGCCGATGGCCGCAGTGGTGGATGGCATCGTGGGAATGGAGGGGGACGGGCCGCTGTTTGGCCCCGCGGTCTCCCACGGACTGCTGGCGGTCGGCGCGGACCCCGTGGCGGTGGATGCGACCTGCACCCAACTGATGGGGCTGCCCGTGGAGCGGGTTGGCTATCTGTGGCTGGCCGGCTGGGCCGGCGTGGGGCAGATCGAGCGCATCGAGACGCGTGGCGAGTCACGCGAACGGCTGTTCAAGCAGTATGAGGCGCCGCCGGCTGGTTTGACCTGATAACCCAGCGCCAGGCCAGGCCGAGCGCGATCAGCAGGGTCGGCGCGCTGATCTGCACCGCGACCGGCAGCCAGCGCAACTGCGCATGGGTCAGCGGCCCGCTGACGAAGGAAGCGATCCAAATCGCAACGAACAGGATCTTCCAGCGATCCCTTTGGGCGGGCGCTTCCTGCCAGAGCGTCACGGCCGGGATCAGCAGCAGCGTCCAGTCGTAGATCATCGCGTGCGGCGTCGCCCACAGCGTCAGTCCGATCGCGGCTGCGTAGAGCAGGGCTGGCCGCCCGCGCTGCCTGCGCCAAAACACCACGAAGCCTACTACGCCCGCGATAGCGAACGACCAGTGCAGCACGTCGGCCCACCGAGCCGCGGCGGGCAGCAGCAGCCGCCAAAAACCCCAGACGGTGTGCAGATTCCACAGCGGGAACTCCTGCCAGGCCGGGAGATTCGGCAGCACCGTGCGCGCAAACTCCCAGTAGGCCCGGCTGGCCTCTGGCATCCCCAAAACAGAGAGTGCGAACAGCGCTCCTCCGCCGGCCGCCAGGCCCAGCAGCGCGGTCAGCGCGGGTCGGCGGGGGAGTGTCCTGAAAATCGCCGGAGCGTGCCGCAAGATGCCATCTTGCGCTACGTTTTCATCCGCACTGGCGCCTGGCGCCTGGTGGGGGGCAATCGCCTCCAGCAGCCACAGCAGACCCACCCCCAGCAGCAGTTGCGGCTTGTAGAGCAGCAGGCTGGCGACCAGGCCGGCTGGCCAGGAATGCCCGCGGCGCCACAGCCGCCAGGTCAGGCTCAACAGCATCAGGCTCAACAGGCTGTTCTGCCCGTAGCTGATCGTCGCGAAGACCGGGAACCAGGTCAGCGACCACAGGAGGACCCGCCGCGGCTGCGCCGCGCCAAGCAATCGCAAGCTGAGCCACAGCCCCAGCAGGCCGAGCAGGCTCCAAACCGCAAAGCTCGGCACGTAGGGCAGCAGCGAAAGTGGGGCAAAGACCCAGGCGAAGAACGGAGGGGTGATGAAGCCGTAGTAGACTTTGAGCCGGGGGCCGATGACCGTTTGCTGAAGCTGGCTCTGATAGGCCACGTCGTAGAGCCGCTCGCTTTCTCCCAGCCGCACGGTGAGGCCGGCCGCGTAGAATTCCAGGTAGTCGGTACCGATCACCTGGCCGGCCAGGTCCACGTTGCCCGACCCCAACGAGACGCTGATCAGCCAACCGATCCAGAGTGTGGCGCCAGCGATCCAGGCATAGCCGAGACGTTTGGGGCCGAGGAAACGGGCCAGCCGTTGTGCTGCGTCAGCCATGGCGCGGCCCTGGCCTATGGCTCGCTGCGCAGCAGAAGGGCGCTGTGCGCGTCCTCATATACGACTTTCCAGGCGTTCGATGCCTTCGCCGCCAGCGTGAGCATCCGTTGTCGCTCCTTGTTCGCCAGGATCGCATTGACGTTATGCCTGGCCAGCGCCGCCTCCCACCCGAACTGGCCATCGCTCACCAGAAAGTACTCGCGCCACATCGCACTCGGATAGACCTCGATGCGCGTGTCAATGAACACCGGCACGCGCGGGCACGCCCAAATCAGATAGCTGCCATAGCCCATGTCGTTGAAGACGCGGATGTCGTCGTCGAGCGCGCATAGCCGTTCTGTCGCGGCGATCGGCGTTTCGGCCAGGGCGATGTAGCTGCGCCAGTGGGGAGGGAACGGCATGGCCAGCCGCAGCCACGGCAGGCTGGCGAACGCCAGCAGGAGTAACAGGCCCAGAACCGCGTAGTTGAGCGCAGGTTTGTCGCGCTGGCCGGCCGGGCCCGCTGTCCTGAAAATGGCCCACCGCTCTGGTCTCGAGGCTGTGCGAAGCCTCCTTGTAGGCTCAGCCGGTTTCTGCCGCCGACCACCAAACTGGCTAAAGCCTCTATTCCAGCCCACCTGTTTTTCGCTCGCCGTCCCACCGGGAGGCTGCGCACCCTGGCCTGCGTAGCGCAGCCAGCCTGTCCTGGCCGACAGGCCAGGGGGCAGGCTGGCGCCGGCCGCGGCATCGGCAACTGCAGAGTCGTCCTGATGCGGAGGACGCGCCGCTGCCTGGGAGTTCGCGGCGCTTCGCGCGTCTTCAGGCGTTGTCGAACTGCCCGATCGTCTCGCTGGGGCCAACAGGAGCGCGAAGGCCGGGGCGGCGACCATGCCGAACCACGGCTCGGCGCGTCGTGTGTAGAGGCTGAGGCTGGCGAAGATGACCAGCGCCACGGGGAGATAGGCCGGCATCGCGGGCCGGCGGATGTAGGCGAGCGCCAGGAGCAGGATGACGACGACCAGGAAGATCTGGCCGTCGAGCGTGCGCACGCTCAGCGGCATCCATTCCAGCACGAAGTCCTGCACCGCGCGGCTTTGCCCCAGCCCCAGGATGTAGCGCACGCTGCCGAGCAGACCGAATGGCGTCAGGACCAACGCCAGCGCCGATACCGTCGCCGCGGCCAGCGCCTGGGCGGTCGCCGCAGCCACACGGCGCGCGCCAGCGAGGTCTTCGACCAGTCGCGTCACGACATAGATGCCGACCAGGAGCGCGCCGAACATGAAGCCGCCGTGTAGATTCGCCCACAGAGCGAAGACCGGCGGCAAGACCCACATCGCCCAGCCGCGTCCGGTCCGATGCGTTTCCAGGGCCCACACCACCGCGCCGAACAGCAGGAACGAGGCGGTCTGCGGTCGCACGTTCCAGTTGAACACACTCACCGCGGCTGCCAGCAGCGTCGCCAGGCTGGCCGGCCGGCTCTGGCCATCGGCCGCCCGCAGGGCAGCCAGCATCACCAGCGTGTAGCCGGCCGTCACTGCCAGCGCGTGAACGAAGATCACCAGGGGCAAGCCGCTCAAGAGACCCAGACTCGCTTTGGGCCGGTAGAGGGCGTAGAGGATGACCTGCGCCAACCAGGCCTGGTCGGTCCAGGGCTGGCCCCCGCGGGTGAAGCTGAAGGGATCAACCGCGGGGATCGCGCCGCTCTCGGCGACGATCTGACCCGCGGCCAGGTGCCACCAGAAGTCGTAGGGCCGCACCAGGGAGAGATCGAGGATGATCAGCAAGCCCAAAACCGGCAGGCAGAGCCAGAGATCTTCTAGCGTCAAGCGGCCGCGCACGCAGCGCCGGAGCCGCGCTATGGTATTACCCCTCACATGAGTCCCTTCGGACGCGGGAGATCATGCCTCGGCGAAGACAAAGCGATCGCCGACCTGCACCCCGCATCGGTCCGCCTGGCCGGCCGGCAGCTCGAGCACGCGACGGCCGCGGCGCACTGTCGGTCCGATGCGCCACGGCGCCAGGCGCGGCGCGATGCGCAGCACGACGTTGTCCCCATCCAGGTAGATGGCGTCAATCGGATAGGTCATGAAAAACATGTGGATGCTGTTGCACGGCTCCAGCAGCAGCCCTTCGCCGGGCTGCAGGGGCGGGGTTCCCAACAGGCCGGCCAGCCTGGCCCAGAAGGTTTTGGCCATGCGCCCCCTGGTCACAACCTCGCTCCCGCGGTCAAGGTCTATTGCTCGCATCGGTTGTCCTGAAGTGACAAGGTGACAGGGGGACTTGCATCGGCTCCTGCACAGGTCACCAGTGCCGCGGCTGGCGTCCGCCTCTGGCGCTCGGCGCGAAGATGTCGGCCGGCAGCGCCGCGCCGGCGGCCTCCAGCCGCTCCGAGAACTTTGGCCGCACGCCGGTCGGCTCCAACGCGCCGGTGATCCTGCCGTCCTTGACGCCGTACTGTTGGAAGGTGAAGATATCCTGCATGACGATCGTGTCCCCTTCCATGCCCTGGACTTCGGTGACGTAGGTGATGTGCCGGCTGCCATCGCGCAGCCGCTCCTGGTGGACGATCAGGTGCAAGGCGCTGGCGATCTGTTCGCGGATGGCGCGCAGCGGCAGGTCCATGCCGGCCATCAGCACCATCGTCTCCAGACGCCTCAGTGTATCACGCGGGCCATTGGAGTGCAAAGTCGTCAGCGACCCGTCATGGCCGGTGTTCATGGCCTGAAGCATGTCCAGCGCCTCGGCTGAGCGCACCTCGCCGACGACGATGCGGTCGGGTCGCATGCGCAGGGCGTTCACCACCAGGTTGCGGATGGTGATCTGGCCCTTGCCCTCGATGTTGGCTGGCCGCGATTCCAGTCGGACCACGTGCTCTTGCCGCAGTTGCAGCTCTGCGGCATCCTCGATCGTGAGGATGCGCTCGTCGCTGGGGATGAAGCCGGAAAGCAGGTTCAGCGTCGTGGTCTTGCCGGATCCGGTGCCGCCGGAAATGATGATGTTCAGCCGGCCGAGGATGGCCGCCTTCATGAACGCCACGAACCGTTCGTCGAACGTGCCGTTGCGCATCAGGTCATTGACGCTGAGCGGGATCTTGGAGAACTTGCGGATGGTGATCGTGGGGCCGTTCAGCGCCAGCGGCGGGATGATGGCGTTGACGCGCGAACCATCGGGCAGGCGAGCGTCCACCATCGGCGAGCTCTCATCAATGCGCCGGCCTAGCGGCGAGACGATGCGCTGGATGATGCGCAGGACGTGATCGTCGTCCAGGAACTCCACGGCCGCGCGTTCGATCTTGCCCTTACGCTCGATGTACACTTCCTTGGGTCCGTTGACCATCACCTCGTTGACGGAGGGATCGCTCAGCAGCGGCTGGATTGGCCCGTAGCCCAGGATTTCGGCGATGATCTGCTCGAGCAGCTCGTCGCGCTCGGCGCGGCCGATCAGCATCTTCTCTTCGGTCAACACCTGGTTGTAGAGCGCGGTGATCTCCTGGCGCACGCGTCCCGAATCTGGCGCGTCTGACGCCAGGTTCATCGTGGCCAGCAGCCGCGTGTGCACCTTCTTGCGGATCGTCAGGTACGGCTCATCGTTCAGATTGGTGGAGCGCGCCGCGGCGCGTCCCATGCCCAACATGCCCTCCGGCGGCTTGGTCGGCGGGGCTGGTTCTGCCCGCCTGGGGGGCGGTGATACTTCGACAGCTTGTGGCGTGCGCAGAAAGATGGACATCTCACTTTCCTCAAAAGGGCGATGGCTCGAATTGCGCTTGCATTGTACGTGCGAAGGGCTGCTGTGACCATAGGTCTTTGGACCTACTGCGGGTCTTGAGTGTGGCGACGTACAAAGATCGCGAACGAGACGCTGAATTTATGGGCTATTGGTCCTATTGAAAATGCCCAGAGGCTGTTGTATTCTGCGGGCAGATGAACGAAGTGTAGTCAGAACCAACGCCCGCACGGGCTTCCGTGCAAACAACCCACCCACCACCCAAACTCAATAGGAGGATTTCGCAATGTTGTCTCAACTGATGGCCTGGATGAATCGTGAGGAAGGTCAGGGCATGGCGGAGTATGGCCTGATCATCGCCCTGGTCGCCGTCGTCGTGATCGCAGCGTTGACCCTGCTCGGAACGAACCTGACCACCATCTTCAACAGCATCGCCACCACCGTCGGCAGCTAGGTCGCCGTTCAGTCGGGGAGCGCGTAGACGTAAGAGACCGATTTACAGCGTTAGACGGTTTGAGCCACCTGTGGCCATAGGCCACTTCATGTGAGCAAAGGGCGGGGGCGGCGGGACGAAAGGTCCCTGGCCTCCGCCTTTTGCTGTTAAGACACTACAGAAAGGAGCAGACACGATGCACCAGTCGCGAGGTCAAAACATGGTCGAGTTTGCGCTGACGCTGCCGCTGTGTCTCGTGCTGCTCCTGGCCTGCCTGGATGCCGGCCGGCTGCTTGGCGCCTATGTGGCGCTCAAGAATGTCGCGCGCGAAGGCGCCCGTTATGCCAGCCTCAATGCAGGGACAGTTACGATCGCCGAGATTCAGGATCGCGCCGTCGCCGAGGCGTATGCGACCGGTTACAGCGGGTTGGCCCGCTCCCACGTCGAGGTGCTGGCGCCGAGCGGCTGGAGCGATGGCCGGTCGGTCACGGTGCGAGTCAGCTACCCGATAAACCTTTTCACGTTGACGCCGTTCGGCGATCGGACGATCGTGCTCCGCACCAGCGCAGAGATGGTGATCATCCGTGGCGATTGAGTTGATCGCGAACCAGGCGACTCTGGATAGCTTCGGCCGTTGCGATGGCGCCCGCCAGCGAGTGGCCAGCCGCGGCAGCAGCGCGGTCGAGTCCGCGCTGAGCCTGGGGCTGCTTTTCTTCATGTTGCTTGGCGTCTTCGATCTGGGTCGAGCGATCTACGCGTCCTCGAATATCGCCCAGGCGGCCCGCGAGGGCGCTCGCTATGCCGTGTCGCACCCAGGCGACGTCGGCGGCGCGCAACAAGCGGCCATGCGCTGGACAAGCCTCGGCCTGAGCGCCGCGAACGTCGGCGTCGCATTCAAGGGCGGCTCTCCGGCGACTGTCGAGGTAACTGTGACCTACAACTATCGGGCCATCAGTCCATGGATTGCGGTGGTTGCGGGGGGCCCGGCAGGTCTGGCGCTGGTGAGCCGCTCCACGATGCTGGTGGAATAGGACGGGCTGCCATGACCGGTGTGAAGACTCGAGGGAGCAGCGGCGCCGATAGTTTCAGCCGGCGCGTGCAACCAGCGACCGGCGAGCAGGGCCAAAGTGTGGTTGTGATGGCGGTGTCCATGACCGTGATCATGGTCATGCTGGCGCTCATCATTGACGGCGGCTATGCGTTTTCACAGCGCAGGCAAGTGCAGAACGCGGCCGACGCGGGCGCGCTCGCGGGGGTGCGCGTGCTTTGGGTGGGCGGCAGCGCAACCCAGGCGCAAGCCGCGGCCTGCGACTATGCGGGTCGCAACCAGGCCACCACCTGCCTGGCAGAGGTTCCGAACGTCAACACCGTCCTGGTCACGGCGTCGCACAGGTTCAACACCTTCTTCGCAGGCGCGCTCGGCTATCGTCAGTTGACCGCACAGGCCACTGCCACAGCGAATGTGCGCACCTTGATCCCCGATGGCAACCTGTGGCCGATGATCGTCAAGACGCAAGAGTTCCAGACATGCCGGGCCACTGATCCTTGCGGTTCGCCCAACTGTCCCAAGTATCGCATCTGGGACTCCGAGCGCGATGCCTCTGGCAATGCTGGGTGGGTGGATTGGAATGGTCAGCCGTTCGACGCCCCCAGCCTGGCAGAAGCCATGCGCAACCCCAGCCTGAGCGGCCGTTGGAACATCGGCGATTGGGTGTGGGGCAATCCGGGTCTGAAAGACAGCTATGATGTGCGCCAGGCGATCGAGGATCAGCGTTGCAAGCACGTGACCGTGCCGGTGTGGGACCAGATCACCGGCGAGGGCGCAAACACGCGCTATCGCATCGCGGGCTTCGCAGAGTTCCTGCTGACCGACTACAAACTGACCGGGGTCCCCAAGTGGGTCACAGGCCAGTTCGTGCGTTGGACCGAGCCAGGCGTCTCGCTGCCGGCCGCCTGCACGACCGGCCTGTGCGCCATCCGTTTGAGCAACTGAACAGGTGCAACGTCAAAGTCGGCGTCTCTCTGCCTGCCCGGTAACGTCATCATTTCCGGCAGCGCCCAATCCGTGCTATACTAACACAACCTTCTCGATCAGGAAGATAACGCCATGAGCAGAGTCAGTGGATGCCTGTGGCTCGCCGTGGGCCTCATCCTGGCCCTGGTGGCGGGCGGTGTGGCTTACGTGACGTTGCAGCGCGCGACGACGGCCAGGGCGCCTGCGGGCCCGGCGGCTGTCACTTCGGTCGTGGTCGCGGCTCGACCAGTGCAAGCCGGCGCGCTGCTGGCTGAGGCCGATCTGACCACCCAGAAGCTGCCGGCTGATGCCTTGCCGGCCGGCGTGGTGACGAATGCGGCCGACGCCGCCGGCCAGGTAACGATGATCCCGCTCAGTGTCGGCGAGATGGTGTTGACGCACCATCTCACGAAGCCCGACTTCACCGGCGACAACCTCGGCTTCACCCTGCCCGAGGGCCAGGTGGCGTTCCTGTTGTCGGCCGATGACCTGTTGAGCCGTTCCATCGCAGTCCAACCCGGCGCGCGGGTGGACATCCTTTATTCGCTGGAGGTGGAATTGCGCGATGTGGCCAAGGGCGCCGCGGCCCAGGGCGGCGAAAAGCGCCAATACACCTTCGGCGTTCTGCAAGGGGTCGAAGTCGTGACGGTGATTCGTAAGGGCGTGACCGAAAAGGCCCAGACGCCAGCCAGCGGCGCGGTGAGCAGCCTCGCGGGCGCCTCGGCGTATGTTTTTGCTCTCGATCCACAGGATGCGTTGGTGCTGAAATTCCTGCGCGATGCCGGGGCCATCATGGATCTGGCGCTGCGCAACGTGGCAGATCAGACCGAACATGATGTGCAGCCGGTTGACCTGCCCTTCCTGTTCGACAAGTATCAGTTGCCGTTGCGTTGAGCCCAGTCAAGTAAGGCGCTATGTCTCCTGTCGCCCAACCCATTCCGCTCTTGCTGGTGGCTGACAGCGCCGAGACGTGCGAGCGCATCGCCTCGGCGCTTTTGAGCGCGCCCGCGTTCTACCGTATCGAGCGCATGACCTCGCCCGATCTGAACCAGAAGGGGCCGCCCAGCGACATCCGCCTGGCGCTTGTTGACCAGGATTTGCGGTCCGCCAAGCTGGCTCAGGTGGTGCAGCGGTTGAACAGCGCAAACATCGCATCGGTGGCGCTGGTGGACGCCCGAGATGGCCAGACCCTCCAGGAAGTCGTTTTGGCGGGCGTGGCCGCGCTGGTGGCCACGCCCTTTGTGGATGCGCAACTGTGGGAGACAGTGGGGCGTGTGCTGGCGGCCGGCGCCAGGCCGGGATTCGCAGGAGGCCCTCCGGCTGCCAAAGCGCCACGGGGACGCGATAGCCTGGTGGTCGCAGTCTATACTCCCAAAAGCGGCTCCGGCGGGTCGGTGCTGGCCGCCAACCTGGCGGTGACGCTCCAGCAACGTGCGCCGCGCGGCGCGGTCTTGATGGAAGTGGGCGAGGGTACCGGCAGCCAGGCCATCCTGCTCAATCTGCACTCCGAGCGTACCCTGGGCGATCTGCTGGCGCGTTTTGACCCCAACGATGCTGAACTGCTGCGCGACGTCTTGATCGAGCATTCCAGCGGCTTGCGCGTGTTGGTATCGCCGCCCAGCCAAAGCGTTCGCATCCCGCCCGACATGCTTGAGGAGATCATTGACATCCTGCGGCGCATGTTCGACTTTATCGTGCTGGATTTGCACGCGTCGGCCATCAGCAGCACGATCGCGATGATGCGCAAGGCGCATGCGGTGTTGCTGGTGGTGACTCCCGAGATGACTTCGCTGCACCAGGGCCGGCAGTTTGTGGAAATGGTCGAGGCGACGCTGCCCGAAGTCGGCCTGAACATCCTTCTCAATCGCGCCAACCTGGCTGGCGGCGTGCCGGCTGATGCCATTCGCCGCCACCTGCGGATGCGGATCGCTGAAGAGATCCCCGACGATCAGCCATTGGTCACAGCCAGCGTGAATCGCGGCGTGCCGTTCGTCCTCAGCCACCCGCGCAGCCCACTTGCGCGCGCGGTCCAGAAGGTGACATTGCACCTGGCCCCTGGGCAGCTTGCGGCTGCGGATGCCTCGGCCGCAGGACAGACAGCGGGGCCGCTGGGCCGGCTGTTTGGCTGGGGCAAGCGCGAATGATCCTTGTCGGCGCACTGGCCGCGCTGGGCGCGGGCTGGCTCTGTGGGATGGGTCTGAATTGCCTGGCCGCCTGGCTGGTGGCGCGGCGAGCTGGTAGCCCGGCAGAGGCGACTGCTGTGCCAGAGCCGAAGCGTTGGCGGCGGCTTGGCCTGCAGATCGCCTGCGCGCTGGCGATGGCAGGGCTGTGGGTTCGCCACGGGCCAACGCCGGTGTTGGCGTCGGCCGTGCTGGCTGCGTTGCTGCTGCTCTTGATTGCGGCTATTGACCTGGACGTGCGGCTGGTGCTGAACGAAGTGCTCCTGGTCGGCGCGGGGCTGGCGCTGCTGCACGCGGCCGCAGCCGGCTGGAGTCGGTTGGCCCTGGCGCTGATCGGCGGCGGCCTGGCGTTGGGTCTGTTCCTGCTGCTGGCGCTGCTTCAGCGCGGGGCGATGGGCGCGGGCGACGTCAAACTGGCAGGCTTGCTGGGGTTGATGTTCGGCTATCCGGCGGCATTGCAGGCGCTCCTGCTTGGCGTGATTGTCGGCGGCGTGGTCGCGGCCGCGCTGTTGCTGACGCGCCGGTTGGGGCGCAAGGCGCTGATTCCCTACGCGCCGTTCCTGTCAGCCGGGGGCATACTGACGCTGTTGCTGAATTGAGGGAACCAGGTGGATGCTTTATTGCCTTTGGTCGTGGCGAGTGCGATCGGTCTGGCCGTCATGACCTTTTTCGTCGGTTTCTATCGCCTGGCCAAGCCGGCCGGCGAGCTAGAAGACCGGCTGTCGCAGGCTGCGCCGCGTCAGGAAGCCGCGCCGCGGGGCGCGCGCAGCAATCCATTTGCCCGGTTGTCCTCGCGGATGGACCTGGAAAAACGCGCGGGCAAGAGCTTTGCGCTGGAGCTGGCCCAGGCCGACCTGCAACTGACCGTCAACGAGTTCGTCATGCTGCGGGTCGGCGCGGCGGTCGCGGGTCTGGTGGTCGGCGGGCTGCTCTTGCGCAGCCTGCTCTTCGGCTTGCCGCTGGCCGCCATCGGCTTCCAACTGCCGGTGCTCTTCCTGCACCGGCGCCGGCAACAGCGCCAGGTCCGTTTTCAGGCGCAACTTGTGGACGTACTGACCATGCTCGTCAGCGGCTTGCGGGCCGGCGTGGGCCTGGTGCAGGCGATGGACCTGGTGCGCCGGGAGATGCCGCCGCCGGCGGGCGCGGAATTCGGTCGCGTCGTGCGCGAGGTGGGGTTGGGCGCATCTCTGGAAGAGGCCATGCTGCATCTGTTGGAGCGGATGCCCGGCGACGATCTGTCCATGATCGCCACCGTCATCAACATCCAGGCGGAAGTGGGCGGCAACCTGGCCAGCGTGCTGGACGGCGCAGCCATGACGATCCGCGAACGCGTGCGCATCCTCCAGGAAATCCGCACCCTGACGTCGCAACAGCGCCTGACCGGTTATATCCTGGCCGGCATGCCGTTCGTCGTGGGCGCCGCGGTCATGCTGATCAATCCAGGTTTCATGGGCCCGATGTTTACGCCGCAGTGGATCTGGCTGCCGGGCATCGCGGTCGTTATGGTCGGCATGGGTTTTGTCGTCATCAACAAGATCGTGGACATCAAGGTGTGATATGGAGCTGATCTTTTCGCCGCTGGGCGCGGCAGTGTTGGTGGGCCTGGCCGTGCTTTCCTTTGCTTTCATGTTTAGGCCGGCGCGCCAGGTGGAATCGCTCGAGGATCGGATGGAGGCATTCCTCAGCCGCGAGCAGGAGCGTTCAGGCGTCATAGACGAGTTGCAGGGCTCCTTCATCCAGCGTGTGGTGCTGCCGGCCGGGCAGCGTTTCATCCAGACGTTGGGACGGCTGGCGCCGGCGAAGGCCACCGAGGAGATCAACACCCAGTTGACCGTCGCGGGCCGGCCGGGCAACCTGGGCCCGCTGGATTTTCTCGGATTGCGCATCTTGCTGGCGATCGTGGGTTTGGGATTGGGTTTTCTGTACAGCCGCAATGTCGCGAACCCGATGTTCCGTCTGCTTGGCCCGGCGATGGGGCTGGCCTTTGGCTATATGCTGCCCAGCTACTGGCTGAAATCGCAAGTCCGCCGGCGCAAAGACATCATTCAACGCGCCCTGCCGGACGCTCTGGATATGCTGACGGTTTGCGTGGAGGCGGGGCTGGCGTTCGAATCGGCCTTGCAGCGGGTCAGTTCGCAGTGGAAAGGCGCGCTCAGCGAGGAGTTCGGTCGCGTGGTCGCGGAAATCCGCCTGGGCGTCCCGCGACCGCAGGCGCTGCGTCGTTTCTCGCAACGCTGCGACGTACCCGACGTGGCATCTTTCGTCGCGGTGCTGGTGCAGGCCGACAGCATGGGAACCAGCATCGCCAACGTTTTGCACAGCCAGGCCGACCAGATGCGCGTGCTGCGCCGGCAGCGCGCCGAAGAAAAGGCCAACCAGGCGCCGATCAAGGTCGTGATGGCCATGATGATCTTCATCTTCCCGGCCCTGTTCATCGTCATCCTGGGGCCGGCCGTGCCGGCGCTGGTCAATACCTTCGGCGCCATGGGCGCCAAATGACGGAGGGTCCGGCGAGATGATCGGGGACAACTGGCGCGAGACGGCTGAATACGCAGAAGCGATGGACTACTTGCAGCGCGGGAAGTGGTCCGAGGCGCTGGCTGCTTTGGCTGCGCTGCACGCGGCCTACCCGCATGAATCGGCCATCGAGTCGCTGATCGCCGAAACGCAATTGCGGATCGAGGCGGGAAAACACCAGATCTCCCGCCGGCGATTGCCCAGGGTGAGCCGCGGGGCTTTGCTGCTGACGCTGCTCGTCTTCGTGCTGTTTCTGCTTGGCTGGTTCGCGGTGAATCTCTATCGTGATGTGATCACGCCATCCCTTGCGCAGGCACGGGCCGAGAACCAACAGGCTGCCCTGGTCGCGCAGGCTGAGCAGGCGTTTGCCGCAGGCGACTATGCCAGGACGTTGAGCCTGTACGCGCAACTTTCCGAATTGAACCCAGACCATCGAGCCCTGGCTGACGGCATCGCACGCGCCAGGCAGGCGCAGGCGTTGGAGACCGCCTATCAGCAGGCGCGAGATCACCTGGCAGCGGGTCGCATCAACGAAGCCCAGGCGATCCTGATCGGCATTCAGCGCAGTGCGCCGGCCTATCGCGACGTGGCTGTGCTGCTGAGCCAGATCGAGCGCCAGCAGCGCGTCGGCGCCCTCTTGCGCCAGGCCGCCGAAGCCAAGCCCGGCGGCGACTGGGAGGAGGTGATCCTGCGCCTGGAGGAGGTGCGCAGTCTGGGCACGCGCGCGGAACGCGATCAGGTCGGCGCGGATCTGTTCCAGGCGTATCTGGAACTTGCCGGGCAACTGGTCAGCCGATCGCAGGGCGGCGCGGGGGAGCTGAACCGCGCGGTTGAGCTATACGGCAAGGCGCTGGCGTTGCGCCCCGGCGCGCCCCAGGCGAGCACTCCGCGCAATTGGGCGCGGCAGTATCTGGCCGGCCACAGTGCGTTCACGGCTGGCCGGTGGGACTCAGCGATCGCACAACTGGAGTCGCTCTATGCGGATCAGCCGGCCTATCTCAATGGCCAGGCCGCACAACTCTTGTACAACGCGTATGTGCGCAGCGCGGATGCGCTACTGCAAGAGGGAGAGAGCACGCGCGCCTGGGAACGCTACACGCGAGCTGGCCAAATCCAGGGGGTAGACGCCAGCACCGCGCGCGCAATGGCCGCCAGGCTGGCGACCCTGATGACGCCGACGCCCACCTTCACGCCGACGCCGACCACCACGGTCGCGCCCACGCTGACGCCGGTCCCCACGGCCACTGCTACGCCCGGCTACGCGTCCCTGACCTGGTATCGGGGGAAGATCGTCTTTTGGAGCAACCGCGGCGGCAATCGGGAGTTGTGGGTCATGGACCCGGATGGCCGCAACGCATTCCACATCTGGCAGCAGGACAAGGCCCAGCGGGACTATGAGAAGCTGCGCGAGGCCGAGGCGCGGTCGCCGGACGGCCTGAGCAGGGTCTTCGTCACCACGCAACCGGGCAGCGACAAGCCGCAGATCTTTGTCGCATATCCCAGCGGCCAGACGTTCCGATTGACCGATTGGGGCGGCACGCAGTACGACCCGGTCTGGTCGCCAAAGGGCTACTGGATCGCCTTCGTGTCGAATGAGGCCGGCAATGACGAGCTCTACCTCATCGGCGCCGATGGCGACCATGCCAAACGGCTGACCAAGAACGAGTGGGAGTGGGACAAGCACCCCTCCTGGTCGCCGGAAGGGACGCGGCTGGCGTTCTGGTCCAACCGCGTCAAGGGTCGCGGGCAAATTTGGATCATGAATGACGATGGCACCGGCGTGATCAACATCAGCAACAACGAGTTCGAGGAGACCGGCCCGATCTGGATCAAGTAGGGCAGAGACCTTTGAGGTTTCACAAACCTCAAAGGTCTGGTTCCGACGAAACCGGGGTGCAAGAGGCCAGGGCCTTCTGCGCCCCGGTTTTGCGTGTAAGCAAATGGTAAGTCGGTCCTATTGAAATCAAACGCTGGGCCTGATATAGTACAAAATGCCATGAAAGATCATCTTTCCCGTAAGCTTGCATTCGTGTGGGTGTCTGAAACGGGCCAGGGTTTGGTCGAAGGCGCCCTGACGTGCAGCATGCTGCTGCTGCTGATCCTGGCTGTCGTGGACTTCTCTTTCATCTTTCAATCGTACATGGGGATGGTCAACGCGGCTGATGCGGGCGCGGCATACGGAGCCACCAGCGTAGCAGCCGCGAGCAATACGGCGGTCATCGCGAGCACGGCCTTGAGCGATAGCAGCAACTGGCGATGCACGGGCCCGGTCGTTGCCAGCAGCACCGCCACTGACCCCTACGGTTACCTTCAGGTGCGCGTGACCGTGAATTGTCAGGTGGCGGGGTTGATTCCCATTCCGGGTGTGCTCAGCAACATCCAGGTGTCCAGCACGGCCGTCCGCAGGGTGCAGCAATGAAACGCGCGACGCGCGAATCTGGTCAGGCGACCCTTGAATACGGGCTGGCAGCCGTGGTCTTTTTCACCATGCTGCTCTTTGTCTTCGAGGGTGGTCGCGTGCTCTACAGTTACGTGACGGTCTCGCAGGCGGCGCAGGCGGGGGCGCGCTACGGCGTCACGCATGGCGCGAACTCGAGCGCGCCCGTCAGCGCCGGCGACTACGCGGCGCTGCAGACAGCTGCCCAGGGTTGGGCGACCGGCCTGGACCCGGCCGACCTGACCATCACGGCCACCTGGAACCCGGACAACCAGCCCGGCAGCACGGTCACGGTCAACGTCGCCTATGTCACCGGGTCTTTGACCGGCCTCTTTTGGTCCGGCCAGACCCTGACACTGCGCGGCCAGTCCACCATGGTGATCCAGAACTGAGGAGTGGAGAAGATGAAACTGACGAGCTTGCCCCATTCGACGTGGAAACAGCGACTTACCAGTGAGAAGGGGCAGCAACTGCTGCAGTTTGCGTTGCTGCTGCCCCTCTTGCTCGGTTTTCTGGGCCTGGTGATGGATGCCGGCAACGTCTACGTTCACCACCGGCGAGTACAAGCGGCGGCTGATGCCTCGGTCGCCGCCGCCGGCATGGTGCTGTACCAGAGCGGCGTGACGCCGGCCATGAACACCGCGTTCTACTACGCAACTGAATACGGCTACAACAACAACGGGATCACCAACACCGTCACGGTCTCATCGCCGCCGGCCGCCGGCGCTTTCGCTGGCGACTCTCGTTACATCCAGGTGCAAATCCAGGAACAAGTGCAGCCAATCTTCGCCTCGATCGTCTGGCCCGGCTCGTTCCAGGTCAGCGCGCGCGGCACGGCCGGCTATACGCTGCACGCCTTGGGAGCCGACATCTATGTGCTCAAAGACAGCGGCGCCGCGCCCTGCAACGCCACCTTGACGATGAACGGCAACACGGGCCGCGTCACGGCGACCAACGGCACGGTGCAGGTCAACTCGCCGTGCGCTACGGCCGTCGCGGTCGGCAACGGCGACATCTATGCCGGCCAGATCAATATCGTCGGCGGGTACTCCAAGGGGCCGAATGGCGTGCTCAGCCCGACCCCGCGCACCGGCGCGCCGCCGATCCCTGATCCGCTGGCCAGCCTGCCCGCGCCGACTGGCGCTGGCTGTCCGGCCCGATCGGGGCCGGTCAGCGGCAAGTATCTGCCCGGCGTCTATCCCAGCGGCTTCAGTCCCGACTTCGACTATCCCTTCGACGGCTCGTCCGGCGTGTGCGATGGCGTCTTCTACTTCAATTCCGGGCTGAACGCCACCGGGAACAAGCACATTGTCATTAACCAGGGCATGTTCTACTTCGCCGCGGGCGGGCTGACCTTGGGCGGCAACGCGGACATGCAGGGCAGCGCGCCGACCAGCGGGCCCTATGCCGGTATGTTGGTCTTCATGGCGCGCAACAACTCCAGCACCTTCTATCTGCACGGCACGCCGCAGGCTGGCTGCACATTCGCCTTGGCCTCCTTGAAGGGGATCGTCTATCTTCCGAAGGGTCACCTCAAAGTGCAGGGCACATCCGATATGTGCGTGGCCAGCCCGCTGATCACCTGGACCTACGAGGGGAACGGCAACGCGACGACCACTATCGTCGTGTACGAGGGTACCAAGCCGGGGACTACTGTCACCAACGCGCAGGTGGAATAGCCGCGAAACAACTACAGATCGCGCCTCTGAAACCAATACACCGCCACGCCCAGCGTGACCGCCGTGTAGAGCAGCGCGTAGACCACCATCGCCTCGCTCGGCGCGGTGGCCGCGCCGAATGGCGTGGCATCCAGCCCCAATTCCCGCAGGAACGACGGCTGCATCAGG
>Ga0194126_10003937_pt1 | contig 23029 bp, 19 predicted proteins | sample TA2KigC150mmetaG_FD_148641 | JGI IMG/M metagenome (GOLD analysis project Ga0194126, IMG submission 148641) | Freshwater microbial communities from Lake Tanganyika, Tanzania - TA2015035 Kigoma Deep Cast 150m | ecosystem: Environmental > Aquatic > Freshwater > Lake | place: Tanzania: Lake... | reverse complement strand
GTTGGAAATCGTGGAAAAGCTTTGCACCGATGTCGGCATCATTGCGAAGGGCAAACTGGTTTATCAAGGGCCGATGGAACAGGCTCAGGCGGCGGGTTCACTCGAGGCGTTGTTCCTTAAGACCGTCGGGAGCGATAACATCGAACAGCAGAGGCTGACCTGGCTCGAGGGATGAGCATGCAAGTTGTAGGACAGCGCGTCTCGCCTATCATGGGGCACTTCAACGTGTGGACAGGCGGGACGCGCTGTCCTACAACCTGTCTTCTATGAACTGGAGCCAATTACAGACGGTTCTTTGGCTGCGCTGGCGTTTGAGCAAGAACCAATGGTCCCGGGCCGGCCGATTCAACGCCGCACTTTCTGCTATTGCGCTGGTGTTCGGCGTTCTCATCGGTTTGGGAGGCGGAATTGCGGGCACGCTCGCTGGAGCAACAATCTTAGCAGCCGTGCCGCCGCAACGGTTAATGCTAGTTTGGGACGCGGTGGTGGGGGCATTCCTCTTTTTCTGGCTGATTGGCCTTCTTTCAGAATTGCAGAGGTCCGAAACGATCGACTTGCGGCGCCTCTTGCATCTGCCTGTCTCGCTGCGCTGGATTTTCGTCGTCTCATGCTCAATCCCAGACGCCGTCGAACCATTCTTGTCGTCGTGCCTCTGTTCTTTGTGTTAGTTGGACAGCTGCCGAATCTCTATTTGAATGTGTTTCAAGATCGCGGACGCGCGTCAAGGAACCGCTCTGCCGAGCAACCCAGACGCGCGCGCGGTGGCGCGGAAGTGCCTCCGGGCTTTGTGGCAGCTCATCAATATGTGCCGCCGCTCTGGGTTGCCAACGGCGCGATGGGTCTGGCATCTGGAAACGCTTGGCCGGCTCTCTGGCATACCGGCGCTGCCTTCGCCATCGGTGCTCTTGGGCTGGGCCGCGCTTACCGATCGACGATCCGCTTTTACCAGGGAAAAGACACTTCGCTGCCATCAACCGAAGCGCGCCGCAAAACCGACTTGAGAAGCGGCACAAGAAAGCGCTTTCTCGAACGGCGATTGCCCGCAATTCCAGAGCAGGCGGCCGCGTTGTCGCTGGCGTTCTTTCGCTCGATGATTCGCGCACCCGAAGTGCGCATGGCGGTACTGATGAATTTCATAATGGCCGTGGTTTTGTCGGTCATTTTCTTTGCGCGCAGCCGCCGGACGCCCGAGGAATTTGTTAAGCCTTTTGGGGCGGCGGGCGCGGTTGGATTTACATTCTTAGGCATGGTCCAGTTGCTTTTCAACCAATTTGGCTTTGAACGCGATGGATTTCGGGCGCTCGTGCTGCTGCCTATCCGACGCCAGCATACGTTGATCGCGAAGAACATTTCGTTCTTTCCCATAGCAATCGGCGTGGGCCTCGTCGTTCTGGCTATTGTGGCCAGCGCGATCGGATTCTCGGTCTTGGTCTTTCTGGCAGCATGCCTGCAACTCATAGCGATGTTCCTATTGCTGAGCATTGCCGGGAACTACGTCTCCATAATCGCGCCATATCGCATCGAAGCCGGGTCGCTCAAGCCGACCAAAGCTCCTCTCAAGACGAGCTTGCTGATTTTCTTTGCGCACCTGTTGTTCCCGGTCGCCATGATTCCAATTCTGCTTCCGCCCGCGCTCGCCTGGGGGATCGAAAAGTTGGGCTGGTTCGCTTCCGCACCAGTAAATGCGTCGCTATCGTTGCTTCTGGTTGCCATGACAGGCGGTTTTTACTGGTTAAGTATCCAAGGCCTTGGCAGCCTCTTGCAACGGCGGGAAAAGGACATTCTTCAAGTGGTAACGCGCGAGATCGAATAACCTGTGGGCTTGCCCCAGAGTCGAACGGGAACGAGAGTTTCTACGATGATCTTGCGAATGATTTCAGTCTGGTTCCTATGCGGCTTAATTCTGTTTGTATTTCTTGGCCCGAATCACATTGAGCCACGAATCACTTCGAGCCTTTCGATTCCGAGGCTGCGCGATTGAGAAAGACAAATGTCCCAAGCTTGGACGCTGTCAGCACATCGAGATTGCCATCAGCATTCACGTCGGCCACCGTGATTTGCACACCGAGACCGGATTGCCCGTCGACGAGGTGCGGGACAGACTTCGGGACGTCTTTTTCCATTGCCCGGGTTTGCCCTGCGGATTTTCATGCCAGAACGCCTGATGCAAGTGCACGCGCCCAAGCACAAGAATGTCTGGCCAACCAGCGCCATTGAAGTCGTGAACATGGCTGAACATGCTGTTGGACGGGCTGGGAGCAGGATCGAACGGTTCGGCGCGATAGAACTCGTGCTTTCGCTTGAAATCGGGACCCGCATACCAACACGGGCCGGCTACGACATCAATCTTGCCATCGCGATTGATGTCGCCAGCCGCGATCTCATCGCAAAAGTAAAGATCGTTCAGAATCAGCTTTTCGAATCGGACGGGTGCGCGCAATTCACCGCCAAAACATTCAAAAGCCAGTGCAACAGCGGTAAGACCTACGATAATGAGAGGCTTATCCAAAACAGATATCGAGACGGGATGCCACGCAGCTTAAGCCAAAAACCGTTTCACTTGCTCTCGACTTCTTTGAGCAATGTGTCCACAGCTCGATCCATCACTTCACCACGCGCGTCGCGGTGCCGGATGACGCCCTTGTGGTCGAGGATGAAGATCGTTGGCCAACCTTTGACCTTCCATTGCGTGAAAATAGGGCCTTTCGTATTGCCGCCGTCCCAAAAGGAACGCCACGTCAGGTTCTCACGTTCCGGAACGTCTTGGGCGCGTCTCGGCACTTCCCCCAAGGGCAGGGACGGCGCGGCTGTCCACCGCAAGGTGCTTCATTGTGAAAGCCGGAAGAACTCCAGAGCTCCGGAGGGCCGCGCCGAGAAGACCTGTTGATTCGATTCCATTGTGACATCGGCCGCACGAGGCGACCAAGCTCGCAGATTGGTCGAGCTCTGCAGGCGGTATGGCTGGCCGCCTGTTCCTTCGACTCGAATGACAAGCGTCTGGTCCCTGAAGACAATGGAGCTGATAACCGGAAGGACTGCGCGCGACGCGACGAGTTGCCCGGCCAATCGAGCAGTGCTGTCATCTTCGGAAATGGCTCGGAACTTAAACTCGGTATCGATCTTGATGGTGAGGGTGTCAGCGCCTCCAACTGAGGTCAGCGTTGCTCCACTCGTGACACGATTTGTGGCTAGGCCGGACAATGTCCTCGATCCGGAGCCTAACAGGCCTGCTGAATAATCAAAAGTCGACGATGATTCGGCCAGGAATCCAAAGGCCAATGCGGCCGAGTCGAAGTTGCCGTTATTGAGCGTCAATACTGAACTTGTGACATCCAAGAGAAGATTTCGGAATGCGCCATTCGCGGCGCCAAAAGGCGTTGTCGCTAGTGCTCGGAAATCGGCTGGGGCGCTGCCAGGACCGCCACCCGGCAAAGGTTCCCAAACTCCGTTAGTGCGGGCGTCGATTTGGCTGCCACCTGTAAACTTGATGCTCCAACCTGTCACATCCGCAATGATGGAGCCGGAAAATGTGGTCGTCAAACTCCGCGCCCCTTGTTCCTGAAGCGGGATTCCGGCGACATTGCCGGAAATCGTGATCTTGCTTTGTGGATCGATGCTGAATGTAATCGGCGCGGCCGCGACTTTGTATATGGTCGTGACCGCGGCCAGAAGACAGCACACCGCGCCTGGAGTTAAAGTTTTTCGCATATCGAAACTTAAAGTTAGAATTGGTGTTATGTATATCCGCGCGCGCCCTAAAATAGCCTAGGGGATACGACGGGATACGACGAGGCAATGTACGGACCGGACGGCTTTTTGATCAAGAATCCGAGACGGGGGGCACGAAACTCCAGTTGCCGGCATGGTTAAGCTGAATCATATTAAGGCAACATCGACGTTGAAGTTTGAATTCATGAAATCTATCGCTCTTCTAAGCCTCCTGTGCGCGGCAACGTTCATCGGATGCAACAAAACAGAACAAGCATCAGTTAACCAGAATGATTCGGAGATCGAGCGGCTGCGCCAGGAAAACCAGGACCTGGCGAAACTGCGCGAAGAAAACGAAGAAACTCAGCGCCTTCGCAAGGAGAACCAGGATATTCACAAATTACGCGGCCAATATCAGGAGTTGGGCCGGGTGCGCAAGGAGAATGAAGAGTTGAAAAAACAGGCAGCGAAGCTCGGCGTGGCTTCAGCACAAAGCCTAACGCCCGCGCAACTTGGGACGCTTCGCCCCGACGAAAACTACCTAAGCAACACAGGCAAGCCGTTTGGAGAACGCGCGGCGACCGAAGGGCAAACATCAACCACTAACGAAACAGACCTTCCGCAGGAGGGCGACGAAATCATGGTCGACCCGAAATTTCTCGCGGTCCTGCTTCCAGACATAGACTGGACTAAACTGAATCGAACAGAGCCAATTAACATTAAGGGCATTCTTGAGTCGCAGAACATTGTCTTGACCAATTACCAGGAATTGATCGGACGCGGCATTACCAATTACGTGGTCCGCCGCGCGCGGAAAGTCCAGCAAGCTCCCCAACAACAGCCGTAAGACGCGCATCGCCGGCAAGAACCGATCCACACGGCTTGATCAAACTTGTGCTGCCCCAAAGCATAAGTTGGACGGCTATGGAAACCGTCCTGTCGTAGCAGCAAGAACCGACCACGCATTCAGAATCGCAGCCGATAGAACTTTCGCTGGCCGCTGGCTGGAGCAGTGAAGGGGCTTGTCGCTCCATTCACTCGCGTCCATGGGCCGGCGATCTCGGCTGATTCCTCAAGATTTCCAATGCCACTCCATTCAAGCACAATGTTAGCGCCGGTTTTGCGTGCCGCGCTGAAACGCGGCGCCGGATCAGCGACAGTGAAATACTTTGTGTTAAGGTAGCCGAGGACTTTGTTTCGATCCGCCTCACTCAATACCGTGTTGTAAATGACAATCTCGGCAATATCACCTTTCATGCGCGTGACGAAATCTCCGCGTGTCCCGATTCTGACCGGAGTGCCAACATCAACCGGCGCAGCCGTGATTTCCCCGGCGCCGATGACTTGTCCATTCAAGTAATGAGTCAAAGTCGTTCCCGCCATGTCGAATCCAGCGACGACAAATGTTCCGGCGGTAATCGGTTCTGTGGCATCCACGTTTCCGATAGCTGCGGGTCCGCCGCGAAATACGCGCGGGATTCCGGAGTTGGGCAGGACATAATAATCGGTTGGGCGAGGCACGTTGCCTGACGTTTTCGCCCAAACGGCTCGGAAGGTCGCGAAGTCATCGAATTTGACGACAAAAAACGACGTGATATCGCCGGTGATCGCCAGGCTCGGAGAATGGGCAATTTCCAGATAATCATTCGCGCCGTCGAAACGCAGCGCTGGTTTGCCATTGATTGCGTTCGCCGCCAACTGCGGTGCGGCGGTCAAGTCAGATTGGATAGCGTTATTGAAACTTCCGGAATGATCTGTCCAAGCCGAAACCGCGCCGGAAGCGTTGGCAGTGATTCCTGCGTCTGCCTTTAGCCACAATTTCAATGCGTCGGTCGCCGGCAACGGTGACACCGTGGCGGAAGTGACCGTCACTGCAATTGAAGCCGAAGTTGTCTTCGTCCCGAGATTGTCAGTTGCCACAGCGCTGAGCGTGACATTGCCAGCCGCGACCAAACTCAAAGGAATTCGAAATGGCGACGTTGTGGCCGTTCCGACCAGGCCGCCATTGGCCAGGAATTCAACCTTAACAATGCTGCCGTCCGTATCGGTCGCGGTTGCCGTGAGCGCAATATTCGTTGGTAGATTCAGCGAGGTGCCTGCCGTGACGCCAGTCAGGGCGACCGTCGGAGGAAGATTGGCCGCTTGAACGATGGGAATGCCATACTTGCTGCCAAGGTAAGCGGCGACTGCGTTCTGATCGTCGCCAGCAATCGCCCGGTCATAAACCAACAGTTCGGCAATATCACCTTTCATTTTCGTAAACAGATCATCGCGCGAGCCAATGCGCAACGCAGTGTCGGAGTCCGTTGGCGTCACGGACAGTGTCCCGGACCCAGACAACTGCCCATTGAAGTAATGGGTCATCAGCGTCCCTGCCTGACTAAAGCCAAGAAGGACATACGTGTTGGCCGGCACTGCTCTACCATCGACGAAGGCATTCACATTTCTGTCTTCGCTCCCGCGATAAACCCGCGGAACGCCGCTGTTCGGTAAGAGATAATAGTCGTTCGGCCGCGGCAAATTGGCGGCTGTTTTGCCCCATATCGCTCGATAGGTTGCAAAATCATCAAATTTCACGACAAAGAACGAAGCGATGTCGCCCGTGATGGCCACGCTGGGCGCACTGGCGACGTCAATATAATCATCCGCGCCGTCGAAGCGCAGAGCCGGTTTGGCATTCACCGCGTTATCCACCAATACGGGGGCGAGCGTCGCGTCGGGTTGCGCGGCATGGTTATTCTTGCCGGATTGATCTGCCCAAGCCGTGACCGCGCCGGTGGCGTTCTTTGTGACACCAGCATCCGCCTGGAGCCAAAGTTGCAGGCCGCTGTTCACTGTAAGGCTCGCGGCAGAGCCGCCCGTCACTGTGATAGAAACAGGTTCAGAAGTTACCCGAGCATCTTTATTGTCCGTGACTGCGGCAGTGAATATGACGGAGCCGGCGCTGGGAATCGTGACAGGAACCCGGAACGGGCTGGCCGTTGCCGTCGCGATCAACGAACCATTCGCAAAGAAGTCCACTTTCGTGATAATCCCGTCGCTATCGGACGCATTGGCGGTTAAGGTGAGGCTGGCAGGCGCTGTGACCGTGGCGTTGTTGGCCGGGCTGGTCAGACTGATGGTGGGCGGCTGATTGACTATACCGTATTTCTGCTGCAGATAATTCACGACCGAATTTCGCTCGTTCTGCGACAGGGCTGCGTTATAGATCAGCAGCTCGGCAATCTCCCCTTTCATCTTGGTGAACAAGTCGTCGCGCGAACCAATCTTCAGAGCCGTGCCGCCGTCTACGAGGGTCGCCGTGATCGCGCCTCCGCCAACGGCCTGGCCATTGAGGTAATGCGTCAATTGTGTGCCGGCCATTTCGAACCCAAGCACCACATAAGTCTGAGCGCGGATGCCTACGTTGGAATCCGCGGAGCCAATGTCCGAAACAAGGCCGCTGCCGCGATAGGCGCGAGCAACACCGCTAGAGGGCAACAGATAATAGTCAGTCGAAGCTGGAATATTGACAGCCGTCTTGCCCCAGACGGCGCGGTAGTTGGCGTAGTCCTCGAACCTGACCACAAAGTGGGTGGCGATGTCGCCGATAATCTCCAAGCTGGGAGCGGTCGCGACATCCAGGTGATCGTTATCACCGTCGAAACGCAGGACAGGTTTGTTATTCAATCCGCTCGCGACCAAAGTCGGCGCTGCAGTTTCATCCGTTTGCGTGGCATTGTTGCCTTTGCCGGATTGATCGGCCCAGGCCGTAACGGCGCCGGCTGGAGTTGCGGTTACGCCAGCGTCCGCTTTGAGCCAGAGTTGCAGTCGGTTTGTGACCGATAACGTCTGCGCCTCCAATGACACGCTGGCTTGCCAGAGCAAGAGACCCAAAAGCGATCTAACAACGAAGCCTCTCGCCTTTGCCGATACTCGGGCGGAAATACGATGATTTGTCTTCATAGTCTTGGTTAGAATTGTAATGTTCGCGGTATCCAGACCTAGCTTGAGCAAGCCGGGAGTCTGAGCGACCACTGCTTAAAGCGCAAGATCGATTCGATTCTTGCATCGCAACCGCGAGACGATACGTTGCTGACACATGAAAATGAAAGTTGCTTCCCGCCCTTAACCGTACTGTTTCATGAAACGAATTGCCGCCATCCATCGCCGTCAGTTTCTCAAAGGTATTGCTGCCGCAACCATCGGTCTGCCCGCCATTGTGCCCAGATCGGTCTTCGGCGCTCAGGACAAGGCTCCCCCTAGCGAACGCATCGTGGTCGGCTTTATCGGCTGCGGCAAGATGGCCAGCGATTATCATCTCAGCACGTTGTTAAGATTTGGCGATGTCCAGGCAATCGCGGTCTGCGAGGTCGATCCCAAGAGGCGCGCTCATGCCAAAAAGCGCGTCGAAGATGCCTATAGCAAGGAGACGACTTGGAAAGGTTGCGCCGAATACAGTGACTTCCGCGAATTGGTGGCTCGCAAAGATATCGATGCGGTCTGCATCGCCACACCCGATCATTGGCATGCGATTCCGATCATTGAAGCGTGCAAGGCGGGGAAAGACGTCTATTGCGAGAAACCACTCACGCTAACCATCGCAGAAGCAAAACGCTGCATCGACGCCGTTCGCAAATATCGGCGTGTCCTTCAAACTGGCAGCCAGCAGCGCTCCAGCGTTTTCGGCCCATTCAGGAAAGCGGTCGAAATCATGCGGAGCGGGCGGCTCGGCAAGATTCAAACCGTCACCGTCGGTGTGGGCGCGCCGAGCCAATGGTGTGATCTGCCTGGCGAAGAAATGGAGCCCGGATTGGATTGGAACCTGTGGCTCGGGGCGGCGCCGATGCGAGAATATCATTCCGCCCTGAGCCCGCGCGGCGTGCATAACCACTTCCCGGCTTGGCGCAGTTACCGTGAGTATTCGGGCGGCGGCCACACCGATATGGGTGCGCACCACTACGACATCGCGCAATGGGCGCTCGACATGGACGATTCGGGACCAGTCGAGATCATTCCGCCTGACGATTCGAAAGCCAGCACGGGCGTTAAGTACATTTATGCAAACGGCGTCATCATGACCCATGGCGGCCCGAGTGGCTGTGTGTTCACAGGGACCAATGGGACGCTTCGCATCGATCGTGGTGTGCTGACAAGCGAGCCCGAGAGTATCGTCAAGGAGCCATTAGGAGAGAAAGAAGTGCATCTTTACCAGTCGCCCGGGCATCATCGCGATTGGATCGATTGCATCCGCTCGGGCCAACGCCCGGTCGCTGATGTCGAGATTGGAGCGCGAACGGCGACGGTTGTGCACTTGGGAAATCTTGCTTATTGGAACCAGCGCAAACTTCGGTGGGACCCGCGGCAGTGGAAGTTTGTTGGTGACGACGAAGCGAACCAATGGCTGGATTGTAAACGGCGCGATCCATGGAAGCTGCCGGAGATTTATTGATAATATTCGGGCAGAGAACAAAGCGGTCCTTCCTTCCTCGAAATCTATCCCTGCACTGCGCGGCTGTTGTTGCAACCTTTCTTGAGCTGCCTTGTTGAAAGGCAGCTCAAGAAAGGTTTGCCACGAAGCCCGGAACGAATTCATTCGGCGACGGCAATTGATGGTTCAAGACACAACTTAGGAAAATATGCCGCGCAAGAGATCACGAACGTTAACGGACGCCGAGCATCGCATCATGGAGGTGCTCTGGAACAAAGGATCCGCCACCTTAGCCGAAGTGGTCGAAGCGCTCTCGGGGAAGGATGGCACGGCTTATACGACAATCCTCACGATGATGCGCATCCTGCACGAGAAAGGCTACCTCTCCTGCTCGAAGGAAGGACGCGCACACACGTACACACCCAGAGTAGATCGCACGACAGCTGCTCGGAAAGCGGTGCGGCAGGTCTTGGCCAAGTTTTTTGCGGGATCGCCAGGCGAACTGGTCCTGAGCTTTCTGCGCGACGAAGAGATCAGTCCCGAGGAACTAGACGAGTTAAAGAAAAAGATTCTTGGAACGAACAAGCCAGCGGAATGAATGTCGAACTCGACATGTTGTGCAATCGGCTCCTCGGCGCGCTGTTCAACGGCAGGACATTGGAGCGGCAAATGCGAGCCATCGAAAAGCAACTCCAGCAAATCGAGCGCGACCAGGAGAAGATCGAGCAGGACAAACGCGAATCCGAACGCAAACGCTAAGGCGCAGCCAAGCTAAGGCCTTGGATAGTTTTCTCGCCGCGCGAGCGCCGTCCTACGCGCGCTCATCGCTTTCCAGTTACGGCCGAGTGAAACTCTGCGCTACATCTGAACGCCTGTTCGAGCGGGGCCGCCGAGATGCGCCCTGCGCCAGGCTGCGATCAAAAAGATTCAGGTTGCCGACGTTGCGGCAAACGATATAACCACCGGGTGATAACAAGTTCGCTTGAACATCAATTCCGATTCCAGAAGGTTTTCTGGTTTGGGTTGATCGTCTTTTCGGCGCTTTTGGTCGGCTATTTTCTGGCGAGTGATTTGTGGCTTTTGGCTTTTGGGCTCGCTGGAGTTATCTGGTTGCTGCTGCTGCCCTATCACTCAAAGCTTTCGGTCATTCTATCGGTGGCCACGTTCAGTTCGGCGTTGATTGTGCCGCTTTTCCCAGGGCGGCCTTACATGTGGGAATTCGCGGCTCTGCTTGGCTGGTCGGGACTTGTGCTGACCATTTCGATGCGCCAAGCGTCGCCGTATACGTGGGGAATTCTTGTTAAGAATAAGTGGCTGTTCATCGGCGCCATCGGCTATTGCGTCGTTCTGATAGTCACAATGTTTTACCGAGGCGTCGGTTTGAGGATTCTTGGATCCGAGCAGATGGGTGGCCGATACTATTTTCAACAGCTCACATGCGTGGTGTTTCCATTCCTCTTTCTGGCCTGTCCTCCTGGAGAACGCACGTTGGTCCGGCTTTTTATCTGGCAGTGCGTCCTCACCATAACATTTCTAATTTCGGACTTTGTTTTTTCCAAGGCGCCGGAAGGAATGTTCTTTTTGCTTCAATTCTTTGAGCTGACAGGCGACGCGATTAATTTTGAAATGCGAGCGCAGCGTTTCGGTATCCGCCGGTTCCAATCCTTTTACGTGGTCGGTCTCGGAATGTTTTTGCTTCTGCTGGTGAGGTACAAACTGAACGATTTCATTGGGCGCAGAAGCATTTGGCTGGTTCCAGCCGCTGCGGGCATGCTGGGTCTGGGTGTTCTGAGTGGGCACCGGTACTTGGCTCTAATCGTAACTGGCGTGGTCGTCTTTGTCTGTTTTGCGCAGCGATTCCTATCCGCGAAGAACGTGGCTGTCGCTGTCAGTTTGGCGATCGGAGCCGCAGTGTTCATTTACGGAGCCGCCGATCGTCTGCCTCGAGCGGCGCAGCGAGCTATTTCATTCCTGCCTGGTATTCGCATTGAATCGGACGCGAAGATGGACGCGATGGGCACACTGGAGGTGCGCCGGACTTTGCGGCGCATCGGCATTGAAATGGCCCCGGAATACTTTTGGATTGGGCGCGGCTTCGGCTTGGCCAGCGTTGATCTTTCTTGGCAATGGGACCCCACCACTATCACCGGCCATGTGAATCAAGGCCGATTCTATAATGGCTTTGTCGGATTGTTGGTGAACACGGGATTCTTTGGCACGGTCTTTATGCTGCTGTTTTTAGGCGCGGGACTGCGCGTCTGTTGGATTGTCCTCAAAATGCTGCGCAAAATGGGCTCCGAAGACGACTTCCTTCGCCTCAGCGGAGTGGTCGCCGCATTGTGGCTGGCCAACACCATCGCATTTCTTTTCTTCCATGGCGATAGCGAGGTCGCGATGAAAACGTTCTCGCTTCAGGCTGGGTTGCTGCTCATTTGCCGCGAACACTTGGAACGCCGATTGAAGGAGTTTGAAGGCCAAGCAAGTTCGTAAGCGTAAGCGGGACGGGGAGAGACTTCTCCGAAACACTCTTTCGCGCATGGGGAGAGCTTTCGGCCACCGAAACTCGGTTTAGCCCGTCTGCGCTCTATTCGCTGACCAGAATGTTTGCAAACTCGATAACGTCGCCGTGCTGCAATCCAATCGGGCCGCGCGCCGGAATGCCGGGCAATTGCGCGTCGTTGATCACATTTATCCAGCGCCAATCGCAGATGAGGACGAAATCGCTGTACTCCTTTTCCGACCAAAGTTGCCCTGCCTCGGCTTTTCCGTCGTAACGCAGCACCCAATCGTTAGGCTGCCAATGACCACGATGTATCGGCTCCTTCTTCCAGCCGTTGAGGTCGATGCCTGTGTAGAGCGTTTTGAAATCTTGCGCAATGGAGGCAATTGCATCCGCATTGGGATTCGTCGAAGGCAGTTCGCGGATACGAATGTTGCGGAAGTGCCATTCGGATCCTTCCGCTTCCAAACAAATGTAACCCTTGCGCGGTTTGCATTCGCTCCCGCCGGAGACAACTTTTCCATTCACCGCCAGCTTGAGGCCGCCATCATTGCAGACGACGCGGTAATGGTTCCATTCCCCGGCCGGTTTGGCGCGACGCTCGCTTGGCAAGCAGCGCATCCAGCCGCCGGGATGTGGACGATCCGGTTTCATCGTTGCACCATGAATCGCAAAAACATCGCCATGGCTCGCGGCATTGACGCTGTTTCGACCATCGAGTATCTGACGTATCATTGGCCAATCGAATCGATATTCAAGCAAAGTTCTATCGTCTGCGGATCGATTACTGTGTTCTTCTCAAATGCCGCCGCTTCTGGCTAAATCCTCCACCGTGAAACTCGCGCTCCTTATCGGCAACATCACGTTATTCGCTTGCACAACATTTTCAGCCGAACGCCGGCCCAACATCCTTTGGTTCGTCGTGGACGATATGTCTGCAAACTTTTCCTGCTACGGTGAGAAGACCATTCAAACACCAAACGTGGACCGGCTCGCTCGTGAAGGCACACGCTTCAGCCGCGCTTTCATCACCGCTCCGGTCTGTTCGCCATGCCGATCAGCGCTCATTACCGGGATGTATCAGACGAGCATTGGCGCGCATCATCATCGCAGCGGACGCGGCACGGAGAAGATTCATTTGCCTGCCGGAGTCGAACCGCTGCCGGTTCTCTTCAAACGCGCGGGCTACTACACCTGCATTGGCGGGCCGCTCGCCCAAGGAACAAATTTTGGAAAGACCGACTATAACTTTGAATGGGACCCTAAAATGTACGATGCAAACGATTGGTCCAAACGCGCTCCCGGCCAGCCGTTTTTCATGCAAGTGCAACTGCACGGCGGCAAGAATCGCGAAGGCGCCCGCTGGCCGGAGGTCGTCCAGCGCGAACTTGGCGCCGCCACTAAACCAGGCGACGTCACGTTACCACCCTATTATCCGCGCGATGCCGTCCTGCTCGATGACTGGGCGCGTTATCTCGATGCCGTCCGCTACACGGATAAACAGGCTGGCCAAGTGCTGGCTCGCCTGGAGAAGGAAGGCATCCTCGACCAAACACTTGTCATCTTCATGACCGATCACGGGATTAGCCACGCGCGCGGCAAACAGTTTCTCTACAACGAAGGGACGCACATTCCGTTCATCGTCCGCGGGCCGGGAATCGCCCAGGGCGCAGTTCGGGACGACTTGATCGAGCATATCGACATGGGGGCGATTTCGCTGGCTGGCGCCGGAATCGAAATTCCAAAGTCGATGCAAGGACGGAACGTTTTTGCGAAGGACTACGCCAAGCGCGATGCTGTCTTTGCCGCACGTGACCGCTGTGATGAAACGGTCGAGCACTTGCGCTCCGTTCGGGCCGACCGCTGGCTGTACATTCGCAACTTCCTCCCACAACGGCCGCATTTGCAACCGAACGCTTACAAAGATGCTAAAGCTATTGTGAAACGCCTGCGGGAACTGAACACGGAGGGAAAGCTCGATGATTTGCAGAAAAAGCTGCTGTTCTCGCCGACTCGTCCCGCGGAGGAGCTTTACGAATGGCAATCTGACCGATGGCAAGTGCGCAATCTGGCGGATGATCCCAAGCATAGCCAAACCCTCGAAGAGCTGCGTCGTCGCCTCAATCAATGGATGGAAACGACCAACGATCGCGGACGACAGCCCGAGCCGCTCGCAATGTATGACAGTGACATGGCGGTCTACCTCCAAGGCGCCGGCGGTGTGCGACGAGATCGAATTGAGATTCTGAAGCGAAACATCGCCTTGATGAAACAATGGTCTGCCGAAGGCAAGTGAAGGCAGGGCGGCGTTGCTGCGCCGCCGTCTTGCGAGTGCACCACCAGGCGGCGCAGCAACGCCGCCCTGCCAATATGAACCGAAAACAATTCCTACAATTGACCGGCCTTGCCACAGCACACGCGCTCGCGGCGCCGGCGTGGGCCAAACCATCCGAACTGGAGGAGGCAACCATCGCCGAACTTCAAACTGTCATGAAGTCGGGCCGGGCGACCGCTCGATCGTTAGTTAAGGAGTACTTGGCGCGCATCGCCGAACTCGACAAACGCGGGCCAGCCCTTAATTCCGTCATCGAATTGAATCCTGACGCACCTGCGATTGCCCGAGCGCTCGATGCGGAACGCAAAGCCAAGGGACCGCGTGGCCCGCTGCACGGAATCCCAGTGCTTCTGAAAGACAACATCGACACGCATGATCGAATGACGACAACGGCCGGCTCGCTGGCTTTGCAGGGTTCGATTCCGGCGCAGGATTCTTTCGTGGCCCGCAAGCTTCGCGAAGCAGGAGCGGTTATCCTTGGAAAAACCAACCTAAGTGAGTGGGCCAACTTCCGTGGCGACCGGTCCACCAGCGGGTGGAGCGGCCGCGGCGGCCAAACGCACAATCCTTACGCCCTGGACCGCAACCCGTCCGGGTCCAGTTCTGGCTCGGGCGTCGCGGTCGCAGCGAATTTGTGTGCCGTCGCTGTCGGCACGGAGACGGACGGGTCGATCATTTCTCCATCGACGCTTTGCGGCATTGTTGGAATCAAGCCGACACTTGGGCTGGTCAGCCGAAGCGGCATCATTCCGATCGCACATAGCCAGGACACCGCAGGTCCGATGGCCCGAACGGTTACGGATGCGGCCATCTTGTTGGGCGCGCTGACGGGAATTGATTCGAGAGACACGGCGACGGAAGGAAGCCGAGGCAAATCGCACCGTGATTACACACAGTTTCTCGATCCACGCGGTTTGCGCGGCGCGCGCATTGGCGTCGCACGCCGATATTTTCGCACGGGCACACTCACGGAGAAACTCCTGGAAAGTGCCCTGGACGAAATGAAGAGACTCGGAGCGATTCTCGTCGATCCCGCGGATGATCCGGCGCTCGGACGATATGCTGAAGCTGAACGTGAGGTTTTGCTCTACGAATTTAAGGCTGATTTGAATGCTTACTTGGCTTCACTCGGGCCGAAGGCCCCGGTGCGGACATTGAAAGAAGTCATCGAATTCAACGAACGAAATAAAGAAAGGGAATTGCCCTACTTCGGGCAAGAGAACCTTATTAGGGCACAAGAGAAAGGACCTCTGACCGAGAACGGATATCGCGAGGCTCTCGAGCGTTGCTGGCGGCTCTCGCGTGACGAAGGAATCGATGCCGTGATGGACAAACATAAGCTCGACGCAATTGTGGCCCCATCCGGAGGACCGGCCGGAAAGACGGACCTCGTTCACGGCGATCGGGGGATTGGGGGCAGTTCTTCGCCAGCCGCGGTCGCGGGCTATCCAAACATTACTGTCCCGGCCGGACAGCTCTTCGGACTCCCATTTGGCATTTCGTTCTTCGGACGCGCCTATAGTGAACCAACCTTGCTCAAGCTCGCCTTTGCGCTTGAGCAAGCCACCGAAGCGCGCCGGCCGCCGAAATTCCCGCGAACCGTCGGCTAATGTCCGCGTTTCGATAATCGGGAGCATGAACCGCAGAATGCGCGCTTTCACGGAAACCACTCGTTTTGGCGCGAGGCGTTTGGAGTGCGCGGAGGTTGCTTGAGCTTGCTCCCGCTTTTGGAGCGCGCTCGGTTCATGCCAAAAAGCGCCGGCAAGCCGGACCCAATCCAAACGCTGGCGCGCGCTGGGCCGCACCAGTGAAAACTTGCTTGTCATCAAGCTGCCGCTCCGCACCGCTCCGCCAGCACCAGCGCTCCAGAGTTGACAGATCGTCAACCCGTCATAGAGTCCAGTTAGGACGAAAAAGCTGGTTTACAATGACGCCTGCTGCATTCCCCAAACGCATTTTGCCGGGCGTTCGCTCATCGACAGGTGACGCTGCTTGCCGCGGCGGCTTTACGTTGATTGAAGTGCTTGTGGTCATCGCTGTGATCGGCGTCCTTGCCGGAATCTTGCTTCCGGTCTTGGCGAAAGCACGGGCCAAAGCTTACGGAACGCTTTGTTTGAATAATCACAAGCAGCTCGGCTTGGCTCTCGAGATGTACGCTGGAGACCACAACGATGGACTGCCTTACAACCTGGGAGCCGACGCCACGCGCGCTACCGTCGCGTCAGGACAATATTTGAATTGGGTGAACAACGTTATGAATTGGGAACTGGAGGCGGACAATACGAATGCCTTCCTGCTTTCAGCCGGCGGGCTGGGATCCTACAGCCAACGGGTTGGCGGCATCTATAAATGTCCTTCCGACACCGCGCTGAGTGAGGTTCAGAAAGAGGCTGGCTGGAACCGGCGGGTTCGAAGCGTTTCCATGAATGCAATGCTCGGTTATGCCGGTTCGTTTTTGGCCGGAGCAGTCAACACGAATAACCCAAGCTACCGGCAATACTTCAAGTTATCGCAGGTGCGTTATCCCTCCGAGATTTTCACGTTCGTGGATGAACATCCCGACAGCATTAATGACGGATACTTTCTGAACCGACTAGCAAACCTGGAGTGGGTCGATCTCCCGGCTTCCTATCATAACGGAGCGGCCACGCTCTCTTTCGCTGACGGTCATACCGAACAACATCGCTGGCTCTTTCCGCTCACAAAGAGACCGCCGCGTCCGGATGCCGCTCATTTGCCGATGGCCATCCCCGTTGAAGAACCTGCAGACTTTGATTGGCTCAGCGCTCGGACAGCCAGGTCCCTTTCGTGGTTGGCGTCGGAACGGCGAGCGCAGGAATAAATGTCAAGGCAGGGACGGCGCTCCTCCGCGGTCCTCGCGCGAGCATGTTCAAGCGCTTCTCTGACCTTGGGATTCTCCTCATCCCGACTTCCCGGTCGACAGGTGGCCAGCACTCGCTTTGCTTCCTGACTGTTCACACCGTCTTTTCCTTTGGTTGGCTGATTCGTTGCGACAAGAGTTCCTGCAGGCGCGCAATGCCTCGCGACATCCGAGATTTCACCGTCCCGAGTGGAATCTCGAGAATCTCCGCAATTTCGTTATAGGAGTAGTCCTCGAGATAAAACAATGAAACCGGCGCTTGGAGCCGGGGGTCAATCTGGGCCAGACAATCGGCGACAACCTCCCAGTCCAACTGTAGAGGCAGTGTCGGCGGCGTCTCGGGCAACTCAGCTTCGACTTCAGCCAATTCATGATGCGGGAACTTCGACAGCCGCCGCTGCCGAGCCAGAAAGTCTCGATGAAGGGTGGTGAAAAGCCAGCCTTTTACCTTCGTGCGATCTTCCAGTTGGTGGCCCTTCGTGGCCCACAGATAGAACGTCTGCTGCGCTAGATCGCAGGCATCGGGTTCGTTTCGAGTTAGACTCAAGGCAAACCTAAACAGCGCTGCGTACTGTTCTCTGACGAGCCCTTGAAAGTCCAACTCGCTCTGCATGCCACCGACAACACCAGTATGAGTGCCGGTGGCCGCTTTGGTTCCCGGCTTTTTGTCAGACCGCTCCATCGCTCATCAGTATCCATCCGGCAGATCAATAACCAAACACAAACGCAAGATTTTGCGGAACCCGAAGTCGATCTCACGCCTCTAACAGCAGCGCCTAAACCGAAACAGACCTCATTTCCATGTCCGGCCAATGTAAACGCGCCTTGCGCACACACCAAACAGCGATTTCCTTCATGAACCGGCGGCGGAGCGCGGACATTCTGGCCCGCAGCGGCTCTCGACCTCCCGGGCAGCTACGCAACGGCCCAGCGCATTACGTCGGATGGACATTGCTGCGGACAGGAATGTTCGCGTTCCGCCGCCGGTTCATGGTCGCAGTGTGCGAAGCTGTTCTGATCGGTAGGACAGCGCGTCTCGCCTGTCGAGCTGCACCTAAAGGATTGGACAGGCGAGCCGCGCCGTCCTACTTGGTTTATGGGCGCGATGCGCGGCAAGCTTCGGCGAAGCCTCATGTCGATACGATTTCTCAGGACTAACCGTACAGGGTGCCGGTTGGATCGGGCACGCTCAGTGTTTGGTTTCTGCTGCGTGCTCGGACTGTCCGTCGCGGGCGATGTTGGCCATAGCATCGCCCGCGACTTTCGTCTTCGCATGATGCCAAATGGATTTGCGTTTAGTTGCGCGAATTGCCACATCAGTCCATTTGGTGGCGGGACACGCACGCCTTTTGGCGAACACGTTTTGCAGCTCGTCGGAGGAGGAGGCTCAATTCCATTCTGGGGCCCGCAACTCGCGTCGCAGGACTCTGACGGCGATGGAGTCACTAATGGCCAGGAACTCGGAGATCCAGACGGCGACGGAATTCCAAGCCCTGGTGCTGAGGTTTCAAATCCGGGTGACTCGGGGAGCAAACCAGCCAATCGTCCCCCGACAATTCAGATCACGCAACCGAGTTCCGGAACTCGCGTGACTCAACCGGCTTCTGTAACCATTCAGGCATTAGCCAGCGATTCGGACGGTACGATCGCCAAGGTTGAGTTCCTTGTTGGATCGAGCGTTGCATCCACGCTGACAGGTGCTCCATACAACTTCGTGTTCGCCTCCAGTTCAGTTGCTCCTGGGACTTATCGATTGAGCGCGAGAGCGACGGACAACGCAGGCGCCGCCACAACGTCGGCCATCATCGAAATGATGGTGGCCGAACCGGCCAACGTATCGCCCACGGTGCAACTCACGCTGCCAAGCGCAGGCGCACTCTTTCGGCCTCCAACAGAGATTCAAGTCACCGCCTCGGCCAGCGACTCGGATGGCACGGTGACGAAAGTCGAATTCCTGCTCGGAGACAATGTGGCATCTGCATCTACAAGCCCGCCATACTCATACACTTTCAGCGCTGCTTCCGTTCCGGCCGGAACCTACAGCCTGCGGGCCCGAGTCACAGATAACCGCGGCGCGACCGCAACTTCGCCCGCTGTTGAAATTACAATCGCCGAGCCGATCAATGTTCCGCCCACCGTGCAAATCACACAGCCAAGCGCCGGCGCCGTTTTCAGGCAGCCTGCGGAAGTGCAAATCGCAGCAAGCGCCAGCGATTCGGATGGGACCGTCGTCAAGGTTGAGTTTCTCGTCGGAGAGAGCGTCCTCTCAGTTTCGACAAATAGCCCGCACACTTACACATTTGCCAGCGCCGCCCGCGCGCCGGGCATCTATAGTCTTCGAGCGCGAGCCACGGATAATCGCGGCGCGATCGCAACCTCGCCTGCTCTCGAAATTACAATCGATGAGCCGGTTAATGTTCCGCCGACTGTGCAGATCACGCAGCCAGCCGCAGCCGCCGTATTCAGGCCACCCGCTGAAATCAGAATTGAGGCAAGCGCGAACGACCCTGATGGCACGATTGCCAAAGTCGATTTTTTCTCCGGGACCAACCTCGTCTCAACCTCGACCAACGCGACGCACAGTTATGTCATAGCCGCTGCACTTGTGCCGCCTGGGATTTATTCGTTCACAGCGAGGGCAACCGACAACCGCGGAGCTACAGCGCAATCACCTGCAGTCGAAATCATCGTTGAGGAAGCCATTAATATTCCGCCGACTGCCCAGATCCTCCGGCCCATCTCAGGAACTCGATACGTTCAGCCCGATTCGTTGACCATCGAAGCGTTGGTTGCAGATGCCGACGGCAGCGTAACTAAAGCCGAGTTCCTGGCCGGGACTAACCTCGTCTTTGTGATTACGAACGGAATTTTCACGCACACGTTTTCGAGTTCAACCTTGCCGCCTGGACAATACCCGTTAACCGTGCGCGTTACTGATGACCGTGGCGCTGCCGTTATATCAGTGCCGGTAGACGTGATCATTGCAGCCGCCTCTCCGGTGCTGTTAACAGGAATTAGCCGCTCGGCCGACTCAGTCACTGTCGGTTGGACAGGCGGCGCGGGGCCATTCCTCGTGCAGGAAAGCTCATTGTTGTCTCCAGTTTCATGGATAAACCTGATGGCAACCGCGGCGCGCAATCTCGATTCGGTTCCGACACGTAACGCTGGATTCTTTCGCGTCGTCGATATGGGTCGTCACCAGCCAATTCTGTTTAGCGTTCTGCTCAGCGGTTCTGCCGAACGGCCTGATCCCGCAAACGCCTCCGCCACGGGCGCCGGAGTTCTTCAATTGGATGGAAACATTCTTACGGTCAATATTCGCTACAGTGGCCTGAGCGATGCGGCAACTGCCGCGCACATTCATGGACCGGCGACGTCGAAGGAAGCCGCGCCAGTGCTGATCGACCTGGGGCCGCTCAACGGCGGAAGTTTCGGCATTGGCGGGACAATTTCAGGGTGGCTGGCTCTGACGCCCGAACAAATGGCGCAACTGCTGAACGCTCGAACTTACGTCAATTTTCACACGCCCGCGCATCCCAACGGCGAAATCCGTGGACAAATTGCTCCGGCCTTGCTGCAAATTTCGTTGAGCGGTTCCAACGAACGCCCGGCTCCTATCGCCAATTCCCCGACGACGGGGTCGGGCGGTTTCTTGCTGTCTGGCGGTCAACTCACTTTTAACCTCACTTATTCCGGCTTAACCGGACCGGCCACTTCGGTTCACTTGCACGGACCTGCGACAGCCGATCAAACCGCTGCCGTGTTAATCGACCTCAGCCAGTTCAGCAACGGCCCATTGAGCGTATCGGGAGCGTTGTCGGGCACTTTGCCGCTTTCACCGGATCAGGCCGCCGTGTTGGCGGACGGATTGGCTTACGTCAATTTCCACACCGAACAACATTTCGAAGGAGAGTTGCGCGGGCAAGTCCTCCACGCCTTGACATCGACGCCCTTCCGCGCTGCGCTCAACGGCGCCTCGGAACGACCGAACCCTGTGAACAGCGCTGGAACTGGAAGGGGTTTCTTTCGACTCAGCGGAAATCAGCTGGCGTTTGATATCGAGTATCGTGGTCTATCGGGTGTTGCGCTAGGTGCTCATATCCACGGGCCAGCCAATATAAACGAATCGGCCGACGTCTTGTTTGATCTAGCGCCATTTAACGGCGGCGCTTTCGGAAATTCGGGAGCAATCGCGGGTGTGTTGACGCTCACGGAGGAACAACGAGAGATGGTCCTCGCGGGCAGAACCTATCTCAACTTACATTCGGCTCAGAATCCAGGTGGCGAAATCCGCGGCCAAATCATGTCGGTGGCGTTGCAATTGTTACCATAGGCTCATTCGCCTTCCAAAAGCCATGAGCCGCCGGCCAAATAGCCTCCGTCCACATTGAGGATTTGTCCGGTCAAGTAAGAGGATGCGTTCGAGGCAAGCAGCAGAGCGGCGCCAACCAGTTCTTCGGGCTTGCCAGGCCGTCCCGCAGGAATCCGGTCAAGCAGCCATTGCCTGCGATGCGGATCACCCCACAGCCCCGCTTCGGTCAGCGGCGTCATCAGGAATCCTGGTGCTAGACAGTTCACCTGAATATTGTCCTTCGCCCATTCAAGAGCCATCGTTTTCGTCAGTTGCGCTACCGCGGCCTTCGTGGCGCCATACACGGAGACGCCGCCCAATCCATCGGTCGAACTGATCGAGCCAACATTAATGATCTTCCCACCACCTTGGTCGCGCATAATCGGATAAGCAGCCTGGCAGAGGAAGAACACGCTGCGCAAATTGATCGAGGTGATAAAATCATAATCTTCTTCAGTGATGGCTCTAATCGGTTTCCGCCGATTCGTGCCCGCGCAATTGATGAGAATATCGAGCCTCTTCAATTGTTTCGCCACAGTGGCGACCAAGCTCCGACAAGCCTTCGTGTCGCGCAACTCTTCCGCAAATCCGGCGCTTCGTCCGCCCACTTTTTTGATCAATTGTTGAGTCGTCTCAATCTTGTCTTTGCTGACACCATGAACCGCCACGACGGCGCCAGCCTCAGCGAACGCGATGGCCAACGCCCGGCCGATGCCGCCGCTCGCTCCGGTGATCAAGGCGACTCTGCCCTTCAGCGAGAACAAACGCTCAAACAATCTGCTCATGATGCATTCGCCGAGATTTCGTCATCCCGCACTGATTCCCAAAGTCTGGCTGATTTACCGCGCAGTCGAGCCGATGTTCGCCGCATGCAATTCTTTGAGAAGCGTCACGGCTGTCTCTGCCAAGCGTTCTCCAGAACCCGCAGCACACCGCGCGCTGATCGGTTCGTAATTGCCCTCGGCGTACGCTTTGTGATCCGGAATGTAACCGATAGAACCGTTCGCCAGCTCGGCAATCATCGTGTAACGAAATGGCGAGGCCTTCTTAATCGCCAGACCGAGCTCGACAAAGATTTCGCCCGGCAAACTTACCCAGGCGAGATCAGGACCGAGTGCGATCACCTGAACTTCCACCTCATGCGGTTTGCCTTCACGCGCGGCGACATCGAGTACTTTGAAGGCTTCGACTTTCTCCAGAAATGTGGGTTCATCCTTTGTGCCGTAACGGACAGCGATAGCCCGCGCTCTTTCGACATCGCCGCGTTTGATTTCTGGCAACGCGAGTTTGACCATCTCGCTGCGGCTGCGCAACGGGCCGAGTTTCACTGGCTGGAGCTGCTTATAAGTTTGCAGCACAGCCGCCGCAAGGACTGTCCCGATGCGCGCCGCCTCCGCGTGACCGCTTTGGCGCGCGGCCCATTTCACATCGACATGATTAATGTTCCCGCAAGTGCCATTCGCAAAAACGGTGACCATTTCGGGCCCCTTATACTCACCGAGGAGGCGAGCCAATGTGTACGGGTAATCGGCAGAGAACCGCAATCCGCCAACTGTGTCCGGGTGCATGGCAAAATTCACATAAGTTGCCACCGGGTTCGTCAGCCCGGAATCAAAGTAAACGACTCCAACGTCCGGATCGATCGGCCCAGCTGGCTTTACGATGTTCGTGTTTAGTTTTCCCGGATTCCACCCAACGGCGCCATCGCGCATAAAGAACCGGCGGTTGAAACTCAGTCCTTCTTCGCGCCCGATCGCAGCAAGAGCGCGCGCGGACGCCATGCGTCCGGCGGCTGACCGCACGCTTTCGGCAATGAGCTTGGGCAAGTCCCCCGTATAACGTTG
>Ga0194126_10003933_pt1 | contig 23040 bp, 21 predicted proteins | sample TA2KigC150mmetaG_FD_148641 | JGI IMG/M metagenome (GOLD analysis project Ga0194126, IMG submission 148641) | Freshwater microbial communities from Lake Tanganyika, Tanzania - TA2015035 Kigoma Deep Cast 150m | ecosystem: Environmental > Aquatic > Freshwater > Lake | place: Tanzania: Lake... | reverse complement strand
AAGGAAGTCACAGAGCAGGCCGCGGTGGCGGACCCAAGCCAAGCTGGACAAGACCGATGCTAGGAGTAGAAATCTATTCTGAGGCAACGGGGCGCGTAGGAGTAGATCCATATATGAGGCAACAGGGGTTTTTGTCGGCCGTCAGCGTGATGCGGACTCTGTCGGCTCCGGCAGCGCGCCAGCTTGACCTGCGCCGGTTTTCCCCTAACCTTAGCTGGGTCGGGCAGGGGGCCATTCCCAAGATTCTTCTATCTGGCAAAGGAGCAGTATTCGTATGCGGCGATGGGATAGTAGCCGGAGTCGTCCGTGATTGCCCTGGTTGTGACCGGGCTCCTGGCTGCCGCAGGGGCGGGAGTAGCCGGTTGGTTGCTTGGCCGCCGGGCAGTGGAGTCACGTACGGCCAAATTGGAGCGGAGGCTGGCCCTGCTGGAGGATGCCGCAGGGCGCAAGTACCGTGACCGGCTGGCGACAATGAGGCGCCGGCTGGGTTTTGTCTATCTGGACGGTTTACCGGCAGCGGCCGACTCCGAGCTTGCGGATATGTTCGAGGCCGGGGCGAGGTACGCCACCCAGGCCGAATGGGACAAAGCTGGTGAGCGCTGGACCAAGGCCATGGCCAAGGCCAGCCCGTCTGAAGCAGTTGCCCTGCGGGTGCTCTGCGGTATCTGCCGGCTGCTGTTGAGTCAACCGAGCGAGGCGCAGGCCCAGTTTGAGGCCGCGCTGGCAGTGAGTCGCGAGGCCGGTGATCGGACCGGCACAGCGGCGACTCTTCTCGCTTTGGGTTCGGTCGCAGCCGAGCAGGGCGCGTCGCGCGACGCCGCCCACTGGCTCGAAGAGTCTTTGCATCTGAGCCGCAGGTTGAGTCTCAAGGAGCTGGAGGCCGCGGCGCTTGTACGTCTGGCCGGATTTGCAGACGCGGAGGAGCAGTACGAGCGGGCGCTCGGCTTTCACCGTCAGGCAGTAGCAGTGCTCCAGGCAGCAGGTGATCGCGCCGCCGCGGTGCGGCAGTACGGCGCTGCCGGCGAGACGCTCTTCCGCAAGGGTGAGTTGGAAAAGGCAAGGGCGGCCCATGAAGACGGACTTCTGCTCGCCCGGCAACTGCATGATCGTCTCGGCGAGGCGGAACGGCTGACGGCAATCGGCGTCATACATCGGGCCGAGGGCGACGCCCAGCGCGCACTCGATGTGCTGGAGCGCGCCTTCCATATCCACGAGGAGATCCACCAGACAGCGCCGATGGCGCGCCTGCTTCACGAACTCGCGCTCCTCCACGAGCAACTGGGGGAATGGGACGTGGCTCACGAGTACCACGAGCGCTCACTGGAGCTCTCGCGCGAAGTCGGTGACCGGAATCTCCAGGCCCGGAGTCTGGAGCAGATGGCCGAGCACTGCCTGTCCCATGCCGCTCCCCAGCAGGCGCTCGCGCAGTTTGAGGAGGCCGCAAGAATCGACCGAGAGGACGCAAGAAAGCGCGATCTCTGCCACGACCTGACGGGCGTGGGCCGGTCCCTGCTCCAGCTTGACCGTGGCCCGGAGGCGGCCAAGTTCCTGGCCGATGCGCTCGCCCTGAGTCTGGAGCTGGCCGACCAGAAAGCCGAGGCATGGGTGTCGCTCTATCTGGGACGGGCGCAGCGCGGAGCCGGATTGCAGGCCGATGCACTTCGGATCCTGGAGCGCACACAGGCATTGGCCCGGAAGATAGGTGAGGAGAGAGTTCTGGCGGCCGCTCTGGCGGAAGCTGCGCTGGTTCAGGTGGGACTTGGCGATTGGTCCGGTGCCACCGAAACAGCACTGGCTGCCCTGGACCAGCACCGGAAGTTCGATGACAAGCGCGAGCAAGCGCATGACCTGGTCCAGATAGGTGCCGCCCTCAGGCATCAGTCACGCTTGGACGAGGCCAAGTCCCGGATCGAAGACGGGATAAGGCTCGCTCACTCGAGCGAAGCCCGGGAGATTGAGGCCCGGCTGCTGTCCGAGATGGCTGCCGTCAATCTCGCGCTGGGAAACCCGGACCTCGCGCGTCAGAACCTCGAGCGTTCGCTCGCGCTCCGCGAGGGCGAAGGAGACCTGCGTGCCCAGGCTGAGTGTCTGATGGAGTTGGGCCGGCTGCTGGCAGGGGCGGGTGAGTATGAGGCGGCCCGTGCGCGGCTTGATCGGGCCGTGCGGCTGTACGTCAAACTGGATGACCGGGAACGCGCAGCCGACGCAACTCGGGCGCTGGTCGGCTTGCCGGGCGCGGGTGGCGGGGTGCAGCTAGTCTAGCTGTAACTCGACTGGATGCCGCCTGCGGTTGACTACCGGGGCGGCGCCGCTAGAATTCGGTTCGCAAGAGGGCGATTAGCTCAGTTGGTTAGAGCGCTGGTCTCACATACCAGAGGTCACAAGTTCAACTCTTGTATCGCCCAGTACCCAGACACAGACCACGTGGAGTCCAAGCCCAAGTCGGCGGAGCCAGGAGCTGCTACAGACTCCCGGCTATTGTCGACTACTTCTTTCCGCGTTTGCGGGCCGGAACGGTTCTGACGCCTTCCCAGCGAAAGCCCATCTGGCGGCGGTAGCGGCGACGCTGCAAACCGCTGAATCCCAGTTTGTCGCAGGCCTGCTCGAAGGTCATTCCGCGCGCCAGCAGCTTGCGGATCGCCTCCTGGCGGCACAAACGCTGAATCCTGCCGGCAGGCTCGATCTCTCGCCGCACCTGACGGATGGCTTCACGGACGTGGTAGTCGCTGACGCCATAGTGCCGGCCAATTGCCGACAGCGATTCACCCCGGTCATGGAGGTTGGCCATGGCCACACAGGTCCGGCGCGACACGGTCCGGTGCCAGGCGCGGATGCGTCGGCTCGGTTTGGTCTTCAAGCGAGGCATCAACTGCCGGATGCGCTCCCGGGAGACGCCGACGGCCCGGGATAGCTCGGCCTGGGTCATTCCGGAAACGGCCTTGCCCAGTTTCTCGATCTTCTGAGAAGCAGTCAGTTCCATCTAGTCTTCCTTTCGAGTGAAATAGTCATCGTTGTTCGACGGTCCACTTTCGTAGCGGGTCCGGCTAGGCGCCGGGGATAATCCGGGCTATCTTCACGCGCGTCAACTGCTGGCGGTGTCCCTTCTTGCGCCGGTAGTTCTCGCGTCGGATGAACTTGTAGATTGTGACCTTGGCGGCGCGGGTGTGGCTGACAACCTCGGCGTCGACCTGGGCGCCAGGAACGGTGGGCGTGCCGACGACCGCCTTCTCTTCAGTGCGCAGGAACAGTACTTCGAGCGGGACGGTCGTGCCCGGTTCGGACTCGAGATGGGGAACGGTGACGACATCCCCTTCCTTGACGAGGAACTGGCAGCCGGAAACTTTGACAATCGCGTACATCTTATTCTCCTAGCGGTCCGGGTTGTGATTGAGCTGGCTGGGACGGCGTCGCCGGTTGTGCCGGTGTCGGACGCGGCGCCTGGATGTTGCGGCCGAGACGGCTTCCTATGAGAACCAGGCCTAGTGACGTCAGCATGAAAGCGACCGCGAGGCCGGTCGTGAGCTTGGCCATGAACGGGGCAGCACCGCCGCCGCCGAACATGCTGTCACCGCCGCCGCCCATGATCGAAGCCATTCCGCCTTTCTGGGGCTGCTGCACCAGGACCACCAGCACCAGGATGGCCGACACCAACAGATGGAAGAAGATCAGGATGCCGTACATTTAACGTTCTCCTTAGTCGGGCTAGATTAGCGGAATGAGAAACGAAGTCAAGACGTGATGTTACTCATCAAATCAGGCCGGTCAAGTAAGACGTTGCCGAACCGGCAAGGCTGCGGAATGATCCGCCTTCGAGGCTGGCGCCGCCGATGAGCGCGCCGTCAACGTCGGGTTGCTTGAGCAGGTCGACGAAATTGTCAGGCTTGACGCTGCCACCATAGAGCAGGCGGGTGCGTTCCGCAGCTTCAGGGGAGAGGTTGCGCCTCAACCAGCGGCGGACAAACGTGTGTACCTCGCCGGCCTGGCCCGGCGTTGCGCTGCGGCCCGTGCCGATGGCCCAGACCGGTTCGTAGGCGACGGTGATCACTGCGGCAGGAGGCAGACCAAGCAGCGAGGCGTGCAGCTGACGTTCGATGACCGTCATGGTCTGTTCTGATTCGCGCTCGGAGAGGGATTCGCCACAGCATAGGATCGGTTCCAGGCCGGCCGCCAGGGCGGCCAGCACCTTCTTTCGACAGGTGTCGTCGGTGTCGCCGAACAGCGTCCTCCGCTCGGAATGGCCGACGAGAACATACCGGCAGCCGAGTTCGGCCAGAAAGGCGGGCGAGATCTCGCCGGTGAAAGCTCCGCTCGTCTCCCAGTGGCAGTTCTGACCTCCGTAGGCAACGAAGGTACCTCTCAGGATGTCGGCGACCGCGGGCAGAGCCGTGAACGAGGGGAACACGGCCAGCTCCGCAGCTGCTCCCGCAACGGTTCCGGCTGAGCTGTCCGCGCCTGACTTCAGAAGGCTTTGCGCAAACGCCCGGGCCTCGCCCGGGCCCTTGTTCATTTTCCAGTTGCCCGCAACCAGCGGGATGCGGGTTCCGCTCATCGGTCCGCCAGTGCCGCTATGCCGGGCAGCGCCTTACCTTCGAGGAGTTCCAGTGATGCGCCGCCGCCGGTCGAGACGTGGCTCATCTTCTGGGCATACCCGAACTTCGCCAGGGCCGCACCGGTATCGCCGCCGCCGGCCACGGTGCAGGCCCCGCGGTCGGTGGCCTCGGCCACCACCTGCGCCACGAGCCGTGTGCCATTGGCGAAGGCGTCGCGTTCAAACACTCCCATGGGTCCGGCCCAGACCACCGTCTGGGCGGTAGCGAGCACTTCGGCGAAGCGCCGGCTGGAGTCCGTGCCGATATCGAGGCCCATCTGGTCGGCCGGGATGCGGTCGATAGGTACCGTCCTCGCCTCGGCGCCGGCATCGATTGACGGGGCCACGAGAACGTCGGTCGGCAGCACGAGCTTGGGATCTCCGGCGAGTGGCCGCACCTGCTCGGCAAGGTCAGGCTCCCAGAGGGACTTGCCGATGGACATGCCTCGGGCTTTGAGAAAGTTGAAGGCCGCGCCACCGCCCAGGATGACCTGGTCGACTCTGGGAAGCAGGTTCTTGATGACCCCGGCCTTGTCCGAAACCTTGGACCCGCCAATGACGGCGACGTACGGGCGGGCCGAGTGCTCGAGAACGCGGGTGAGGAAGTCGACCTCGGTCTCCATCAGCAGGCCGGCGGCAGGTTGCTTGAAGAACGACGCCGCGCCAACGGTGGAGGCGTGGGCACGGTGGGCCGCGCCGAAAGCGTCGTTGACGTAGACGTCGGCCAGCGAGGCCAGCTCGCGCGCGAAGGAGGGGTCATTGGCGGTCTCACCCGGGTGGAAGCGCAGGTTCTCAAGCAGAGTGACCGTGCCCGGCGCCGCCCGCTTTCTTACCTTCGCGGCGCAGTCGCCGGTATAGATCGGTGCGTAGGTCACCGGACTGCCCACGAGCTGCGATACAACCGGCAGAATCGGATGCAGCGAGTAAAGCGGGTCGGCCTTTCCCTTGGCCTTGCCGAGGTGCGACGCAAGAATGACTCCTGCCCCGTGATCCAGAAGGTACTGCAGCGTCGGCAGAGCGGCCACGATGCGGGCGAGATCGCGGATCCGCATCTCCTCGGTCATCGGCACATTGAAGTCGACGCGCAGGAACACGCGCTGCCCGCGGACGTCAATATCGCGGACCGTGAGCTTCTTCATGGTCTACGACCGGGAGGCCATGTAGCCGGCAAGGTCGATGAGCCGGTTCGCATAGCCGAACTCGTTGTCGTACCACGCGAATACCTTCACCAGCGTCCCGTCTACGACCGCGGTCAGCTTGGAGTCAATCATGGACGAGTGCGGGTTGCCGACCAGGTCGACCGATACAATCGGTTCATCGATGTACTGGAGGATGCCCCGCAGCGGTCCCTCGGCAGCGGCCTTGAATGCGGCGTTCACTTCCTCTTTCGTGGTGCTCTTCTCGACGTTACAGGCGAGGTCGACCATGGAGACGTCGGGCGTTGGTACCCGTATGGCTGACCCGTCGATCTTGCCCTTCAGCTCCGGGAAGATGACGCCGACAAGCTTGGCCGCGCCGGTCGAGGTCGGAATCATCGACATCGCTCCGGCCCGGGCGCGGCGCAGGTCCTTGTGCGGCTGGTCGAGCATGGCCTGGTCGTTCGTGTACGCGTGAATCGTCGTCATGTACGCACGCTGGATCCGGAAGCTCTCGTGGATAACCTTGGCTGCCGGGACGACGCAGTTCGTGGTGCAGGAGGCGTTGGATACGATGTGGTCTACTCCCGGGTCATAGGTGGTGTGATTCACGCCCATGACCAGCGACTTGATCGCCTTCTCGCCCTTGGGCGGAGCCGAAATGATTACCTTCTTTGCGCCGTACTTCAGGTGCATTGCTGCCTTGTCGTACTCGGTGAAGAGGCCGGTCGACTCGATGACGTAGTCGACCCCGAGCTTCTGCCAGGGCAACTCCGGGTTCTTCTTCGCGTTGTTCACGTGCACACTCCGGCCGGCGATGACAATCGAGTCGCCATCGACCCTCACGTCCGGGAACCGGCCGTGAACCGAGTCGTACTTCAGTAGATGGGCGAGGGTCGCGGCATCGGTTACGTCATTGATGCCGACGACCTCGAATTGCGGCTGGCGGGACGCGATTCTCGCGACCAGCCGACCTATTCTGCCGAAGCCATTGATTGCGAGTTTGACGGACACTGATACCTCCTTAGGGTTGTGACATCCTCAGGCCTCAGTCGCCCTCAGTTGAGGGCCTGCAACCAGTCCTGCTTAGGTTGAAGGCTAAGCATAGATACCTAAGTGCGACTCGTCAAGGCCGGAATTCGGCCCCGGTGCGGGCAAAGCCTCCCGCGGGCTGACGCCTGCCCCGCAGCGCAGGTCTCAGTTCTTCCGCGCCTCATCCCAGTTCAAGTGGAGCCGGGGATCGAGGCGGGAGGCACTGAGGCCGGGCAAGGATGGTTGACGGGTGGCCGAACGTGAGTACAATACGGCCATGGGCGGAAACGCATCGCAGGGTCTTGACCCGGCGGCTCTGCTGGCAGTAGTTGTCGTCGCCGGCGTTGGCGCGGCCCTGGCCATCGCGGCTCTTCGTCGCCGTGCCAAGGTGCCGAAGTGGATGGGGCTGAAGAGGTACAGGAAGCGACTGGACGTGATTCGGCGTGACCTGGACAGGATGGCGGAGTACGTCGGCGAGCTGCGCGATTCGCAGCCTGCGGTCAGCCAGCCGGCGGAGCGCGGCCTGGCGGCAATGGCGGTGTGTAACTGGGGCGAGGCAATCGAGCATCTGCAGGAGGCGCGGCGCCTGGCGGGCAAGGCGCATCTGGTTCCCTTGCTGGTACAGATCGGCGTGTGCCACTACATGCAGGGCAACCTGTCGGCGGCAGTAGCGGAGTTCGGCGAGTCGGCCCGCCTGGCGGAAGAGGAGGGAGACAAGCTGGGCAGGTGCGCAGCCCTGGCCAACGTCGGCGTGATCCATCACGAGTACGGCGAACTGGGCAGCGCATTCACGCATCTCAGTGAAGCCCTTACCATTGCCGGGGAGTTCGACAACCAGCGGGTCGTAGCGCTCTGCCTCGGCGGTATCGGCAACATACAACACGACAAGGCCGAACTTGATGCGGCGCTCAAGTCGCACGAGGATGCGCTGGCCGTTTCTCTTAGCATCGGTGACGAGCCCGGAATCGCCGGCGCCCGGGGCAACGCCGCCAGCGTCCTTCGCGACAAAGGCGAGCTCGACCAGGCGCTGGAGATGTACGCGGAAGCGGTGGAAACAGCCCGCAAGTCGGGGGACAACTTCGGCTACACCATCGAGCTCGGCAGCATCGGGGGCGTTTACCTGGACAAGGGTGATCTGGACCGCTCACTCAAGTTCCACGAGGATTCGCTGGCCGGAGCCAGCAGAATCGGGTTTCGGCTGGGTGAGGCGACAGAACTCGGGAATGTCGGACTCGTTCTGGAAAAGAGAGGGGCGCACGGGCAGGCGGTGTCGAAACTCGCCGAGGCTTCGGCCATCCTCCTCTCGGCAGGTGTGAGCCGGGGGCAGATACAGGTGCTGCTGGGCCTGTCCCGGTGCGACGACAAGCTGGGCCGGTCGCGAATCGAGGAACTGCTGCAGCAGGGAGGCCTTTCGGCCGATGGCGCCGCTGAGTTGCTCGACCGGGTTGACCAGATACGCAGACGCCGGCCCTATCCCAGACCCCGAGCCTAGCCGGCTCTCTTCGAGCCACAGTCGGGCGATAGAAGAGTCCCCCTATGAGGGTGGCCGTGCATGCGCTCCGGCTGATCAACTGACAGCTGACTGCAGACGGTCGGCGGATCGTGGAGCAGGCTGAACGCCAGGGATTGACGAGCTTCAGAACCGTTCTGACTTCACAACCGAACGACGGGCGCTAAAATTTAAACGTGGGCACACTCTCTGGCCAGAATGTAGATGCAGCCGCAGCGTGGATAGTCTTGTTACTCCTGTTGCTGGTCGCGGTCCTGGTCGGCTTTGAGCTTCGCCGTTTCTCGCGGGAGAGACGCAGACTCAGGCCGAAAGGGGTCAGAGGGAGGTTGGATGTCATACGCGGAGACCAGCACCGGATGAAGGAGTACATTGGCGACCTGCACGCCGACGCTGCCGTCTGGCGGCCCTTTGAGCATGGTCTTGCCGCCATGGCCCTGCACCAATGGGGCGAGGCAATCGGGTTTTTCCGGGAGGCGCAGGCGAAGGCGAACGGGGCTCAGTTCGTGCCCATAGCGAACCAGATCGGTGTGTGCCACTACATGCAGGCCCGTCCCGATGACGCCATCGGGGACTTCGAGGAAGCCGCGCGACTGGCGACGGAGTACGGCGACGAACTGGGGAAAGCACCGGCCCTCGGCAACATCGCGGCCATACGCTACGACTACGGCGATCTCGCCGGCGCACTCGATTACCTGCAGACGGCACTCGCCCTGGTCCGCAAGTCGGGTGACCAGCGGGTCCAGGCACCCTACCTTGACAGCATCGGGAGTATCTACCGCGAGCTGGGTGACCCCGAGAAGGCGCTGCAGTTCCACGAGGAAGCGCTGGCCATATCGCGGGGAAGCGGGGATAGTCCCGGCGTGGCGAGTTGTCTAGGTAACATGGGTAGCAGCTACTGCGACAAGGATGAACTTGACGAGGCGCTGCAGCATTTCGAGAAGGCGCTCGCGGTATCACGCGATGCCGGTGATCGATGGGGTATGGCCGGCTTACTCGCCAAAGTCGCTACCGTTCGCCGCTACCGGGGTGAGCTCGACGAGGCGCTGGCACTCCATGAGGAGGCGTTGGCGTTGCTGCGCGAAATCGGATACCAGGCAGGAGTGGCAAGAGAACTGGGGAGTATCGGGCTCATTCTCGTGGACAAGAAGCTGTATCGACAGGCCACCCCGGCACTCGCGCAGGCGCTGTCTACTTTCCTCAGCATGGGGACGGCCCATGGCCAGCGGCAGGCAATACTCGGGTTGTCGAAATGCGACGACCGGCTCGGGCGCGAAGAGATGCAGGCGATGCTTGAGCAGGCCGGACTTGGGGATGCAGTCGCGGCCGACGTCCTCGCACGTGTTGACAAACTGCGCCTGAGACGCCCACGGCAGAGCAGGCGTCGGCGGGCTCCGTTCGTGCTTGGCCGGCTGGCGGCCGGCGCCAGGTAGCGGCCGGCCTCAGTTCCGGGCAGCCTCGAATCCCGCGGCCCACAATTCGCTTGTCCCGCGTTGACCAGGCAGGTCTGCATCTGCCGCGGAGCTACTTCCCCCGCCTCGGCGTAGCCGGGATCGACAGCGTCCCGGGCTTGTGGCTGAAGCGACCTACGGATTGGATCTGTCGAGCCGGATAACCTGGATTTTCACCTTGGCTACCAGCGCGGCCAAAGCGCCGAGGGCCGCAAGGACAGGCGCAACCAGCACGACCACTCCGCCGGCGACCGCGCCGGCAGTCAGCGGTATCTCCAGCAGCAGCTTGTTGTCCGGGGTTCGCAGAATAACCCGCCGGACATTCCCTGCTTTGACCAGCTCTTTGATGTGGTCAACGAGTTCGGCCCCGGCGACCTCGATCTCTTCGGACCACGTTCGTTCACTCTTTCCGTTCTCTTCATCCATGTTTCCTCCTCTGCAGTCGTACCTGTGACGTCACAGTCCTAAATGGTCTCCGATCTCCGACGAACGGAGGCGTGCGATCTTCGGTTGCGTCCTCCTGGACCCAATCCGGGAGAGCGGTAGCGCTCCTCAGGGAGATGACTGCTGCACGAGGAGATGGACGGACGAGTCCCGGTTCACGTTGAACTGGTTGTCGAGGATGAAATGGTAGCCGGCACCGGCGGGGACAATGGCAGAGAAGTCCGAGCCCGCCGACTCCTCTACCTTGATGAGCGCGCTGTAGGATGAATCGAGTCGCCACAGCTGGTAGTTGGTCGAGTCCAGCATGAGGAACGTGATATCGTTGTCGTCCACCGAGAACGATCCGTGCACCCTGTAGCCTATCGGAATGTAGCTGCTGCTCCAGAGCTTGTATTCGCCCGCTTCAACCGCTCCGTCCCAGGCAATGATGGTCGTGGTGACGGGTCTGACTATGACTGTCGCGCTGCTGGTATCGCTCGCGCCGCTGTCATCCAGCACGGTGACCGTTATGGTTGCGGATCCGGACGACTCCGGTGCGGTCCATTCCACGGTTGCACCGGTGGTCGAGATGAAGGTCCCTCCAGTACTCGTCCAGTTGTAGGCAAGGGCGGTGCTGTCCGGATCAGTGGCGATGCAGTTGAGCGTTGCGTCCACCGAGGCGTCGATGGTATCGGGTACGTCCAAGGACGTGATGGTCGGAGCGCTGTTCGGCTTGCTCTGGTCGCAGCTCGAACCGACCAATCCGGCGACAGCAAGCAAGATCATGATGTGACGCGCAAACGTGTTCATGCAATCCTCCTCGGATAGCAGCCTGCCTGGGGCAGAACGGCGACGGGTTCCCGGGACAGGGAACTCCATGAGCCCTGCGCCCAAGCCGAGTGCAGTTCGGGCATTGCTCGATTCTAGGGCTCGCAGGCGAACTTGTCAAACCGCGAGCCGGGATGTCAAAGTGCCGCTCCCTGGGCGGAGCACGCAGAATCGTCACGACCGGGCCTGTCGTCACCGTCGAGCGGGACTCGTGCCCGTGCCCCTCTTGTCAACGCTTCGTCGGCTCGGGTGCGGTCCAAGCCGTGTGGCCCGACGTGTCCCTCAGCATTAGCCTGGGCGCGCCCGTCGAATCCACGGTCAGCAGGATACGCATGTTGCCTGAGCTGTCGCCGAAGGCCATTGCCGGTCCAGTCGGTCCCACTCCGATGCTCGTCCCGGGCTTCCCATTGTCACGCGCAAAGAAGAGAGAGGGTCCATATTCCTGCAGTCCGACGACCGCGCGCGACTTGCCCTTCTCGTCGAGGAAGCGAAGCAGGGGAGCGCCGTTTTCCAACGCCAGCACCGCATGGGTCGCACCCTTGTCGTCCACCAAACGGAACTCGGTCCCGGTGACGACCTTTGGCTGTGCGGCGTCCCTGCCGGGGGCACAACTGGTTGCCAATAGGCCGGCAGAGATCGCGACCATCAATGCCGCCGTGCCGGTTCGCCGGAGGCGGCGTTTCTGCCGCTCCGGCCCGTCGATTCTCAGTTCTGGGGTCATCGCAGTCTCCTTCTCCCGTCTTGTCGCGGGATTCCGCGGACATCTTGCTCCGCTACCCGGTCTGTCAAGCCCTGGTACGGCTCTGACATACCACGATTCTAGGACACGTGGGCGGGGGTGTCAAATCGGCGGGGGAGAGCTTGCGGCTTGAGCTTGTGGCTGAGATGAAGTCCCATTCCTTTTCTCTACCTCTGCTTCAACCTTGACCTCGACCTCGCGGCGCAGCCGCGTAGGATGTTCCAAAGCTCCCCGAAGTAGGGTGCATGTCCGTGATTCCCCTCCTGCCCTACCTTGCCCGCTAGCTGTTGTCAGTCGGGCTTTGGTCCGTCCAGGCGCTGCCTGAGGCGAACGAGAAGGTCGAAGGCCTGGAGCGGGGAGAGGTTCTCGACGTCCGCGGCCTTGAGGTCAGCCAGGACTGAGGACTCGGGACCAGGGACCAGGGACTCGGTAGCGAGCTTGTCGGCGGCGAGTGCCGCCCCACCTAAGTCCGAGCGCCGAACGCCGAACGCCGAAGTTCTAACTTCGGGGTTTGCGCCGGCGTGGGACACGATCCCAATTGAGGACAATTGGGTCATGTCCCTGGCGGGGGCGATCTGGCCGATGGATAGGGCTTCGCCTCTATCGAAGTCAGCCTGGACTTGCCGCGCCCGACTGATGACCGAAGGTGGAAGGCCGGCGAGGCGGGCGACCGCGATGCCATAGCTCTTGTCAGCCGGGCCCGCCTTCAGCTTGCGCATGAAGAGCACCTGTCCGCCCTGTTCCTTGACCGTGAAGCTGTAGTTCGCGCAGCGGGGCAGGAGCTGGGTGATGTCGGTCAGTTCATGGTAGTGGGTAGCAAAGAGAGTCTTTGGGCGAGATGAAGGGAGGACTCCAGGATTCGAGGATTCCAGAGGTCTAGTGCCGGACACTGGGATCCTGGAATCCTGGACCCCTTGACCCCTTTCTCCTCCGTGCAGGTATTCGACCGTTGCCCACGCGATCGCGATGCCGTCGCTCGTGGCCGTGCCGCGGCCGATTTCGTCGAGGATTACCAGGCTCTGCGTTGTTGCGTTGTTCAGGATGTTCGCGGTCTCGGTCATTTCGGCGAGAAAGGTTGAGACCCCGCGCGAGAGGTCGTCCGACGCGCCGATGCGCGTGAAGACCTTGTCTATGACGCCGACCCGCGCCCGCGTTGCCGGCACGAACGAGCCGATCTGGGCCATGATCGCTATCAGGGCGACCTGGCGGAGGTAGGTTGATTTGCCGGCCATGTTCGGGCCGGTGAGAATGATTATCTGAGGAAAGTCCGAAATGCGAACGCCGGGCGCCGAACTGCGGACTGCGAGTTCCGGACTTCCGACTTCGGCGTTCGGCGGTTGGCGTTCGTCGTTGGCACTCAGGTGCGCGTCATTGGCGATGAATTGGTGGGCGAGGAGGTGTTCGACTACAGGATGGCGTCCGCCGACGATTTCGAGTACGGTCGAGTCGTCAACCACCGGCCGCACGTAGCCCGAGACTCGGGCGACGCGGGCGAGGCTGGAGAGGGCGTCGAGTTCGGCGAGCAGGCCTGAGAGCACGAGCACTCGTCCAGTCTCGGCCGCAACCCGCTTGCGAAGGGAGGAGAGCAGTTCAAGTTCGAGCTGCTTGATGCGGTCTTCGGCGTTGAGCACGCGGGCCTCGTGGTCTTTGAGCTCGGGGGTGATGAAACGCTCGGCATTGAGCACGGTCTGTTTACGCAGGTAGTTCTTGGGGACCTGGGGTAGGTAGGATTTCGTTACTTCGATGTAGTAGCCGAAGACCGAGTTGAACCGCACGCGGAGGTTGGGTATGCCGGTTCGCTCGCGTTCGGTCTCCTGCAGCCGGGCGATGTAGCCTTTGGTGTCCGAGGCGAGCGAACGGAGCTCGTCTAGCTCGCTGTTGGCCCCGGTGCGGATCATGCCGCCTTCGTTCACAGCCAGCGGCGGGTCGTCCACCACTGTATTCGTGATGTCAGTGACAACGGCCGAGAAGTCGTCGATGCCGGAGCCGATGTCATTCAAGATCGCCGATTGCAGGTTGCAGATTGCAGAATTGGTGGGAGCTGGAGTGCCGAGGGCACGATTGACGATTGACGATTGACGATTGACGATTGCCCTCTTGATGAGCGGAGCGAGGAGGAGCCAGTTGCGGAGCGCTACCAAGTCCCGGGCGTTGGCGCGTTCAAGCGCGATGCGAGAGCTGATGCGCTCCAGGTCGCCGAGCTTCGCGAGCAGGGATTCGACTTCGTCGAGCGGCGAGCCGGCGCGGGAGAGCTCTTCGACCGCGTCCTGCCGAGCCGTGATGGCTTCGACGTTGAGCAGAGGCGCGAGCACCCAGCGGCGGAGCAGCCTGGTTCCGGCCGGGGAATGAGTGCGGTCGATCACCGAGAGGAGCGTGCCTTCGGTGGTCGGGCGCTGGTCCTCAGAGCTGAGACGTTCGACCAATTCGAGGTTGCGGCGCGAGATGCGGTCAATCAGCAGGAAGTCGCCGGACTGGTAGGGCGAGATCTTGCGGATGTGGCTGAGCGCCGTACGCTGGGTTTCTTCCAGGTAATGGAGAATGGCTCCGGCAGCGCAGATGCCCTCGGTCATCGTTCCGATGCCGAACCCGTCGAGGTTGGCGACACCGAAGTGGGTAGAGAGCTTGTCGAACGCGTAGTCCTGCGAGAAGTAGTAGTCGTCGATGCGAGTAGAAGATGAGAGGGATCGAGGGATCGAGGAATCAGGGGATCCAGCACCGGACTCGGTCGTCCAGGACTGAGGGATGAGAATCTCGGTCGGGTCGATCTTCTGGATTTCCTCGACCAGGGAGGCGGCCGGCACCTCGGCGACCGAGAACTCGCCGGTCGATACGTCGGCGAAGGCGATGCCGTACTTGTCCGCAGCAGGGGAGAGGGCGAGCAGGAAGTTGTTGCGCCTGGCCTCAAGCAGGTTCGGGTTGGTGATGGTGCCGGGCGTGATGACTTCGACCACCTCGCGTTTCACTACCGGTTTGCGGGGGTCGGGCAGTTCGAGTTGGTCGCAAACCGCGACCTTGAATCCCTGGGCAACGAGCCGGCCCACATAGGTGTCGAGCGCCTTGGCCGGAACTCCGGCCAGCGGCACGACGTTGTCCGGACCGTGGGGTCTCGAGGTCAGGGTCAGTTTGAGCGCCTTGGCCCCGATGCCTGCGTCTTCGTAGAACATCTCGTAGAAGTCGCCGACCCGGAACAGGAGCAGCGTGTCTTTGTGCTGTGCCTTTATCTTCCGATACTGGGCGAGGAGCGGAGTCAGTTTCTCGGACACGGATTCAAGGACAATAGTGAACAGTGAATAGAGAATAGTGAAACGCGAATTTGCTCTTCACCATTCACCCTTCACTATTGTCAATTTGCCGGGCTCTTCAGTATCAGGCGGGCCTGCGCGGGTAGCCCTGCCCCACTGCGTCGGGCTGGAGAGCGGACAATACCATAGCGAGGACCGCACGGGCTCTCTCGGTCTCATCCCGTTCCAGGTACATTGCAGCCAGCGCCACGCGGGGCAGGACTTCCGAAGTCTGACCGCTGGCGTAACGTTCGAGCAGTCGAATGGCCGAGGTCAGATCTTCCTTCTTCTGGTAGATCTCCGCAAGTGCAACAATCAGGCCGGAGTCATCCGGCACCTTGCGCAGCAGTCTCTCGTACAGGGCTGTGATGTCTTCAAACTTGCCCGCGTCGAAGTAGGCCCGTTCGAGTCGATCCCGGACCAGCGCGTTCTTGTCCGGAGCAAGGTCGAGCAGGTCGTTCCAGGTCTTGATGGCCGCATTCGTGTCGCCCTGGCTCAATTGGTGATCGCCCAGGTAGAGCCGGGCCGGAATCGAGCCGGGATCGAGCTTGAGCGCTGTCTCGAACGCGGCCAGGGCCGCGCCCGGGTTGTTCCTGGGGTAGGCATGGCCGTACTCGGTGTAGAGGCGGGCGGCGCGTTGACGCTGAGCCTGATGTCGGGCGAGCTCTTTGAGCAGTCCTTCGGACTTGTCCCATGCTCCGGTCTCTATGTACAGCTCGGCCAGCTTCTCCGCGCTGGCCATGTCGTTCTTGTCCATGTGCACGAGCTCTTCCAGCAGGGATATTGCCTTAACCTTCCGCTCGGTCTTTGAGTAGTCGCGAACCAGCGCCTGCAGTACTTTCTTCTCGTCACGCTTGTCCAGATTCCGGCGCAGGGACAGGTTCTCGTGGACTTTGATGGCGCGTTCGACCTCTCCCTGCTGCATGAAGAGGTCGCCGAGCCGGATGTAGGCGTCGACGTTGTCCGAGTCGGTGCCTACCGCTTCTTTGAGCCGGGCAATCGCATCGGCCACGCGGCCGTCCAGCGCGGCCTGCAGTCCCTCCACATATGACGGGGCCGCGCTTCGCCGCCTGCGGAGGAAGTCACGGATGACAGGGTAGAGCGCCACCACGAGCACCGCGATGATTACCAGAATGAGCCAGGTCATCAGGCACCTCCGTCCGCGGATTCGGGCTGTTCCGGTGCGGGTTTGGGAGGGTACTCGCCTTCGAGCGGCGCGTTGCGGAGTGCACGCAGTTCGTCCATCAGGGCATCCTGCGTCCTCCTCTGGCGATAGAGCCGCGAACGGAGCTGGACTTCCGACACCAGAGAGAAGATGCCTACGCAGAGCGCACCGAAGGCAAAGGAGTAGAGCATAACGAACGCGACCGGCACATCGTAGTAGGTCTTGTTGAATACTACCGCGTTGGTCATGGTCTGTGAGTTGGTGAGCGCCAATACCAGCACTACCAGGAACGCCAGTAGAATCAGAATGACGCGAAAAATGACCACGGGATCCTCCTTGGCTCTTCGAAAGGGACAGTTAGGGTCAACACGCTGCCTCGGCCCGGGCCAGGACTTCGGCCACCGGTGTCCAGCCATTGATGCGCGTGATCCGGCAGCGAACTGTGTCCCCGGGTGCGCAGGAGCCTTTGACGATGACGACCTTGTTGGTGACAGTGCGGCCGAGCCAGCCGGAATCGCGTGGGCTCGGACCCTCAATCAGCAATTCGAATTCCTTGTTCAGCATGTCGCGGTTGCGTTCGGCCGTGATACGGTTCTGCACCTCGATCAGGCGTGACAACCGGCGGCCCGCGTCAGCCTCAGAGATCTTCGGCTCGAATTCCGCGGCGCGCGTGCCGGGACGCATTGAGAAACGGAACAAGTACGCGGAGTCGAACCGGACCTCTTCGATGAGATCGAGTGTGGCCTTGAAGTCAGCCTCGGTTTCGGAAGGGAAGCCGACCAGGACGTCCGTCGCTAGAGAAACGCCGGGCAGGTACTGGCGGCAAAGCGCAATCCTGGCCAGGTATTCATCGCGGGTGTACCCCCGGTTCATCCGTTCCAGGATGGCGTCCGAGCCGGACTGCACCGGCAGGTGCAGGCTCGGGCAGACGTTGGGCAGACGGCGCATGGTATCGAGGAGTCTCGAATTGAGGTCGCGCGGGTGCGAGGTAAGGAAACGGATGCGAGTTTGCGGCAGGGCAGAAGCGACCGCTGCCAGCAGGTCCGGGAACCTGTTTCCGCCGTCGCGATAGGCGAGCACGTTCTGTCCCAGAAGGGTGATCTCCTTCACTCCTTCGGAAACGTTGCGTTCGGCCTCGGCCAGCACACTGGCGAGCGGTCGCGAGCGTTCGTGACCTTTGACATACGGGACGATGCAGTAGGTACAGTAGTTGTCGCAACCCCGCATCACCGTGACAAACGCGGATACCGAACTGCCCGGTTGCGGCGTTATCGTGTCGTAGCACTCGTTGGTCTGGCGGGTTGCGACGGTGCCGGCACCACCGGCTTGGACGTCTGCGATCAGCTTGGGCAGGCGCAGGTATTCATCCGGCCCGACCACGATGTCCGCATGATGATCGGTGATGAGAGCCTCTGCGAACCGCTGGGCCATGCACCCGAGGACGCCGACGACCCGGTCTTTCTGTTCTGAACGGAGGGCGCGGAAGCTGCCAAGCCGGCCCAGTGCACGTTGCTCGGCATGGCTGCGAACAGAGCAGGTCATCATCAACAGCACATCGGCGTCCCGCTCATCAGCGGTCTCGGCCAGTCCGGCATCGGTCAGCACCCGGCGAACGACGCCGGACTCACAGACGTTCATCTGGCAACCGTAGGTCTGAAGGTAGAACTTGGGCAACTTATTGACATTCTATCCGTTGTGCCGGATTGTCAAGCAAAGGAACGAGCCGGGGTCGAAAGGCGCTCGGACCTGGCTGCGGTACGGCTACCGCGGTGAGTGGTGGGCTGTGCTGGCGTGCGGCGCGGAGTCCTTCTTGAGGACTATCTTGAAGCGGCCCATCTCGTCCCTGTGGTAGTAGCCGTGATGGCACTTGATTCCAGCCGTCAAACATAGACGCTCGGCGTCCGCGGTTGCGGTATACGGGGTCAGCATGTACAGCGGCGGACCCAATCCGGCAAGAGCGCGCCAATGGTTCAACTCCTGATCGCCCACCGTGTCGGTCGTCTCCACTTCGATGACCAGTCTTACCTTGGATGACCCCTTTTCAGTGACTATGATGTCCGGGTACTGACGTCCGACTGCCACGTTCATCTCAGTTCCGGGATTGGCCTGGAGTTGGTACTTGGCGCTGTTCGCAAGTTGTTCTACCGCCGCCTCGATTACGAGGTCGTGCTCGGTCTGCTCCTCTTCTGTCCGCGCTGCCATTGTCTTCATGATAAACCTGACGGCTGTCGCTGTCAATAGTGGGAAGTGCCCGGAATCCCGGCACGGGTATGTGGATTGGCTCTTCGCATGTTAGCCTCATACAATGAGGGAAGTTTTCGGGTGCAGTGCCAGAGGGAGAGCGTCTTGACACGCCAAGTTCCGAGTTGGGGTCCAAGCTCAGGACATAGGTATCCGGCTACTATCAGGACACAGGTAGCACTTAGAGTAAACGGAGGTGTACATATGTACTGGATGGTTCGCGGGCTGCAACAAGCCCGAGCTGAGTTTGTGCTGATCGCACGTGAGGCTGACGTCAACAAGAGCGAGACGTGCCAACGTTTCGGCATCAGCCGGAAAACCGGCTACAAGCGGCTGGATCGCTACAAGACCTCTGGATTGGATGGACCGGTGGTTCTGGGATCTCGGGGTGGGTGGGTTCGAGTTGAAGAACGGCCGCCTCAAGCGCTGTCCGTCAGGCGAAAACCCGCTGCTCGGCAACCAAGCCCGTAACAGATGTCCCGTTCGCTCCACCTGCCTTGGAGCGGAAAGGAGAGCGTGGGGAAGGACGAACGCGACTGGCCATTGACAGATGCTCATGGCACTTCTAGACTCCTTGCAGCTAGGGCGTGGTGCCAAGACGATGAAGCCAAGACTGGTCCTCCTCTGTGCGCTGGCGCTAGCGCCGGGCGTCTACTACGTCCGGGAAGCCCAAGCGCAGGTTCAGGCACTAGCCATTCGGAAGGTCGTTCTCGTCGAGTGACATGGGGCCAGGAACACGACCGGTCCGCCCGGGGTGTATGTCATCGAAGCCGGTCCCCGCCTCCGCGCCAAGGTCGCAAGGCTGAGGTGAGTGGTTATGTCTAGGGGGTCGCGCATGTGCAAGACCCGACCTGACCGTGTTTGGCTCTGTGTTTTCGCTGTCGCCACCCTCTTCGCATGTCACAAGCCGAGGAGCGAGGGGTATCGGCGTATCGAGCTCTTCAGCACCGGGAAGAGCAGTATTGAGTTCACTTGTCTGATCGGCATTCCCGCTGATACACACAGATTCACCACCCCGTGGTCAATTGAGCTGGATCTGGACACGATGGGCGGGTCATGGCCGGACCGCTGTCGCGTCAGCAGGGCCAATCCCGGCCCGGACAAGCTGTGGGTATGGGCATCTGACCGCGATAGCTTGAGGCTTGCCAGATACCTCGCAACGCAGTTCGACACGGTGGGCTTCCTCATGCAGAGCTGGATCTGCTACCAGGGCAAGCCGTGACGGTAGCGCAAGAATGTACGCGCCAGGGTCGTCAAGCTGAAGTAACGGCGCACTCGCGGCCGGGTCGTTGACGGACCCGCAGTTACAGTCCCCCAAGCAACCCGCCGGGCAATCTGCCCAGCAGTTCTCCCAGCTATTCTCCGGACTATCTGCCGGGTTGCTCTCCGGGCTGCTTCGTGGGCGATTCTCCAGACAAACTGTGGAGCTGCTTGGAGAATAGCTTTCCTCGCAGCTCTCCCTGCAGCTCGCCGAGTTCTCCTTCAAGTAGCACTCCGAGTAGCTGACCGAATGGCAGTCGGGGCAGCTTTCCAGATTCCTCTCCGGATGGCCTTCGAGGTGGTCTTGGGAACTGCCTTCCGGCCAACCTGCTGGGTAACAGGGGGGACGGCCCCGGGGACGAGGGAGGGGACTTTCGGGAAGAGAGAACATGTGATTGGAACTGCTGTGGTTGGCATGCATTCCTAGATGACCTCAGTGTAGCCAAAGTCTAAACTTCTGCCGCTCGGACGTGCGGCTACTTGTACGGAATGCCGCGGACGGTGTCGCCGGGCTTGATGCCCTTGGACTGGAACCAGCCCGAGTTCATCTCCAGCGCGTAGAGAACCGGCCTCGTCGAGCTGTAGGGTGTGGTCGTGTCGAGTGGGGCCATTTCGAGGATATCCGTGATGAGTGAGTCGCTGGTGATGAAGGCAATGCTCAACGGTATGAGCGTGTTCTTCATCCAGAAGCGCTGGAGATCATTCGAGTCAAACACAAAGAGCATTCCTGAGTCAGGGGCCATGCTGCGGCGGAACATCAGGCCGAGGGCGCGGTCTTGCGGCCGGGAAACGACTTCGGCGATGAGGCCGGCGTCTCTGATGCGCAGTTCGACAGTCGGAAGGCTGGGACGAGGGGCCTCAGGGGATTGGCGATTGACGATTGATGATTGACGATTGGGGACAGCGGGGCGGCAGGAGAGGAGCAAGAGAAAGCAGAATGCAGATTGCAGAATGCAGATTGCAGAATGCCGGACGTCGAGGAGCGTTGGCCACGAAGACACGAAGCCGGATGAAGCAGGCCTTTGAGCGGCGTCGATTGTCGGTTTCGTGGTTTTCGTGCTTTCGTGGCCTCTTTCCGTCACTGGACCACTAGACTACGGGACCACCAGGCCACTATTCGCCTTCGATGACTATCTTGGACAGGTCCGCGAGTCGGCCGAACAGGGAGCGGACGTAGGCGAGGAGTCGCAGGCGGTTCGTGCGCAGGTCTTCTTCCTTCGCCATTACCAGGACGTCGTCGAAGAACCTGTCTATGGTCGGGCGTAGGCTCAAGAGCAGCTCGAAGGCGTGACGGTAGTCGTGCGCGGCAAGCGCGTGGTCGAGGTCGGGCTCGACCTTGCGAGACTCCTGCCAGAGCAGTTTCTCGGTTGGCTCGGTAAGAAGCGGTTCGGCAGACAGACCTTCGACGGTCGAACCCTTGAGGATGTTCGCCACTCGTTTCTGTCCGACTACCAGTTTGAGGAATTCCGGCTGGTCGCGGAACACGGAGAGTGCGTTGGCGCGAACCATGGCTTGGGCCGGCTGCTGCCAGCTCGTCTCCATCACCGCGGCCGCGATGTCGTACCTGATTCCCTCGTCCGCAAGCAGGGCGTTGAGCCGTTCGCGGAGCAGGCCGGGAATCTGCGTGGCATACTCGTCCTTTGGAGAAGGGAAGAGCTTGAGAGCAGTAGAGATCAGGGCACCAATGTCAACCGGCAGGCTCTGCTTGAGTACAATAGTCAGAAGCCCGGTTGCCTGCCTGCGCAGGGCGAACGGGTCTTCAGAGCCGGTGGGTATCTCGCCGGTCAGGAAGGTGGCGACGATGTTGTCGAGCTTGTCGGCGATGGAGAGGAGCGCGCCGTTGCGGGTCTGCGGCAGCTTGTCGCCGACGAAGCGGGGCAGGTAGTGCTCCGCAATGGCATCGGCCACAGCCGGCGAATCGCCCAGCCTGCGGGCGTAGATACCGCCGATGCGTCCCTGCAGCGATGTGAACTCCTTCTCACGCACCATGTTTGTGAGCAGATCGGCCTTGCAGAGCGTCGCGGCCCGCTTAAGTGAGTCGGAGTCGGTTCCAGCGACCAGCGTGGCCATGTAGTCGCACAGTGCCTCGAGTCGCTTCGTCTTGTCGAAGTAGGTGCCCATGCCTTCGATCCAGGTAACCTGTTTCTCTTCTTCGACCAGGGCTTCGAGTCCATGCTTGATGTCCGCTTCGACAAAGAAGCGGGCGTCGCGGAGCCGTGACTCGGCGGCCTTTTCGTACCAGCCGCTGACCATCTTGGCGTCGCAGCCCGGGGTGTTGGTGACCGCCACGAAGTGGGGGAGGAGCTTCGGCAAGGCCGAACTCCGAATGTCGATTGACGAAGTCTCCCGGATGGAGAAGCAGCGTTGGTGCTTCTTGAGCGCGGTGGTCAGGATTTCGGCCGGCAGGTCCAGGTAGTCGGGATTGAATGAACAGAGCAGCAGGTCCGGTGACTCGGTGATGTCGGTTGTCTCTTCGAGCAGTTCCTCGTCCTCGATTGGCCGGCCGCCGGCGCCGGCGGCGAGGCGGTTCAACTCCGCGGCGATGGCGGTGCGCCGGGCGTCGCGCGGGACGATTACGCCGTGGGTCCGGAGCGTGGATTCGTACTCGGCCGGGCTCGGGATAGGGAAGGAGCGCGGCTCCGAGTTGCGAAGACCTTGCGAGACCGCGCCGGACTGGAGTTCGCCGAACTGGAACCCGACGATTTCCGTATCGAACAGGCAGACGAGCCAGCGAATGGGCCGGGCGAATCTGACTCCGGTCTGGTCCCAGCGCATATTCTTGGGGAAGGGCAGCGCGGCGATGATTCCGGGCAGCCCTTCCCGCAGCACGTTCGTCGTCGGCACGGCGTCGGCCTGTTTCTTGACGAACACGTATTCTCCGCGCGGGGTTTGCTTGATGTACAGGTCAGCCGGGGTCTTGCCGTGTGCCGCGCTGAACCCGACCGCCGTCTTGGTAGGGTTGCCTTGCGGGTCGAACGCTGCCTTCCTGGGCGGTCCCTGGAGTTCCACGACCTGGGCGGGCTTGCCTTCGGCCACGTCTCTGAGCCGGATGGCGAGCCGACGCGGGGTGGAGAAGAACTCGCAAGTGCCGGCCGGTATCTCGTGCTCGGACAACGCGGCCCGCACTCGGCGTTCGAGGTCGGCGAGCGCCGGCCCGAGGAACGAGGCGGGTATCTCCTCGGTGCCGATTTCGAGCAGCAGTTGCTTCATCGTGAGGATATTAGAACGTCCTGCCGGGTTGTCAAGCCGGCAAGGTAGCAGGTGAGTTCTGGCCTGGGTACATGGTGACCCCCTGAGAGAGGTAAGACGGTCAGCGGGAATTGCTCCGCGGAGATGGAGAGAGATGAGACGGAACGTGCGTGAGATTTGTCGGTCGGCAGGCGCTCGGA
>Ga0194126_10003931_pt1 | contig 23047 bp, 14 predicted proteins | sample TA2KigC150mmetaG_FD_148641 | JGI IMG/M metagenome (GOLD analysis project Ga0194126, IMG submission 148641) | Freshwater microbial communities from Lake Tanganyika, Tanzania - TA2015035 Kigoma Deep Cast 150m | ecosystem: Environmental > Aquatic > Freshwater > Lake | place: Tanzania: Lake... | reverse complement strand
CCTGCAATAGCTCCAAGGCATCCTCCTGATCCAGCGAAGCCAGCACCTGCCTGCCTGCCGACCTGACGTTCCGACTTGCAGCCGACGACCATCTCCGGTACTTTCTCACAGCGGTTCTCCTTTCATAACATTCAAACAACCCAGATGCTACCATCCGGGCAGGGGAACCGCTACTGATTTTCAACTAAGACAGGGACATCCTCCGTCCCGTCGATAGACGCGCTGCTAGACAATGGTGCAAGTCAACTGCAGATGACCGTCGACACGTGGCCCAAGGATGGGCGGAGGCCAGGCAGCATGGCGGACCTCCGGCAAGGACTGGGCAACAAGACTCCGCACTTCTTCATTTGGACCAATCCAGACACGGGCGGTCATGCTGGCAAGTTGTTCCCGGACGGCACGTATGGGGCGCACGGGGAGAGCGATCGCCCGAAGCCCTACGGTATCTTCGACGACTTCTTCGACCAAGCCTGGGAGGAACTCTACGTCTTTCACGTGCCCGAGGTCATCAATGACTGCAACGACCCGAAGGACTTCTGGTCAGCAGACAGCGCGATAGGTGGCAAGGCTCACGACCAGTTCAGGGTAAGACACCAGTGGACATGCTGCTGGAAGGAGAAGCTACCAGGAGAAGAGCCGTGGACCTCGCGCTCCACGCCCTACGCATGCTTGAATTGGAGCGTGATCAACGGCGTAACCAATGACACGCTGATCGGCCCGCGGGCCAATCTGGCAGGGTGTACTTCGGTCGTATTCATACAGTCATGTACGACGAGCCTTGACCCTCACTATCCTGGCCTTAATCGCGCCAAGATCATCGGTTCTACCAACAACGGCCTGACCTGGGACCACCAAATCGGGAACGACAGCACCACCAAGGTGGCGCTGCCCTGGGCTCGCGAGCAGCGGGACGTGAGGATTGCGTGGGTATATACGGGGAGAGTCCAGGGTGGCAAGTTCTGGTGTATTGACGAGGTCGGGCTCTGGACCAAGCCGCCCAGAACCCGTGACGCGTCAGTCTCCGAGGTCAAGTGCCCCACCGGCGTTGTCAACGCGGACGTGACCGTGGTGCCGTCGGCCTTTGTGTGGAATCATGGCCAGGTTGACGAAAGTATCCTGATTACCTTCAAGATAGACGCCATCTACGAGGAGTCGTGCCGGGTCGATGTGCCTGCGAGAAGCTACGAGTTTGTGGAGTTCCCTGCCTGGTTGACCGTCGTTGGCAGGCACGTCGCGAGGTGCTCGTCCGCGATCGCCAACGATGAGGTCAGCGCGAATGATGTAGCCGCCTTGGAGTTTCAGGTCGCTGAGGATACCTGGGTCAAGGTTTACGACGTCTTTGGAGGAGCCGGGATGGACCATGGCGCTTGCCTTGCCGCAGTGGACTCGAATAGCATCCATTGCGTTCCTGGCCAGAAGACGTGGCATGCCAAGTACATTGTCTCGGAGGATCGCTGGTACACCAGGAATCCCACGATCAAGAGCTTCGGGACCGGAGCCGGTCTGGCATATCCCGGATCTGGGCGCTACGCCTACGCCCTTCGGGGAGGGAACACCAAGTCATTCTATCGATATGACAAGATCAATGATGTCTGGGACACGTTGAATCGCACACCTGAGAGGATCAGCCGAGGAGGTGCTCTAGCCTACGGCGGGGGCGGGCACTTCTACGCGTTCCGGGGAAATGGAAAGACGGACTTCTTCATATACGACACCGCCTCGGGATTGTGGGGCTGGTGTCAGCAGGCGCCGGGGCCCATCAAGTACGGCGGCAGCTTGGTGTGGGACCGCGACAGCTTCTTGTACGCGCTGCAAGGCAATGGTCAACGCAACTTCTGGCGGTTCAGAGTACGCGGGGGCACCTGGAGCTCGCTTGCCGAGACGCCGGAGGACGTAGAGGCGGTCGATGTGGGCGGTGCTCTTGCGTACGACTCACTCAACCGCATGATATACGCGTTCTTCGGAAACGAGACCCGGAGTTTCTATGCGTACGACATCGCCGGCAACACATGGGAGGCCAGGGAAAGCGTGCCCTATCGCGTCACAAACGGCGGTTGCCTGGCCTACTGCAACCACTCGATCTACGGCGGAGTCGGCAAAGGCAGGAATGATGACTTCTGGCGCTACATTCCGCCGGTCGGAGGCTATGTCGTCAAGAGGGGCGACGCCGGAGGCGAGGCCGCCGCGTCGGCTACGTCCCAGTCGGTTCCCATGGAAGGTCCTTCGGGTCACCGCCTGGACCCAGGCAATCTGCTTACCTTTGACCCGACTGACAAGTTCAACCCCCGGTACTCGCCAACCGGCCTGTGGATCGCGTACACTGCCGATGACTCCACTCGTGACTGCATCGGTCTCTATAGGATTCCAGCGGCCGGCGGGCCTGCCGAAGCTCTGACTACAGATAGCCTCACATACGAGGACCCGGAATGGTCAAGCAGTGGCGCGTGGCTCGTTGCGGGGGCGGATGACGGGCTCTACAAGCTAGCCAGCGGGATGCCTCCCCTGCGTTTGGCCGAAGGCATCGTCCTTGGACCGAAGGTGTCCGCGGGTGACTCGTGGATTCTCTATGACAAATGGGACGCGACCGATCACGCTCACAACGTGCACAGAGTGAGGCCCGACGGCACCGGAGACATCTGCCTCACACCTGATACCGACGAGTACCTTGAGCCGCAGCCGATCAATGATTCCGACTTCGCGTGCATAGGACTAAGGGACGGAATACACCAGGTGCGCAAGGTGACCTCCGGGCAGAAGACTTGGCTGACCTCGGACGATATGCTCAATACTGATCTGGACATCTCGCCTGACCGACAGTGGTTGACCTACGCAAAGCTCGACGAGTCCGGTTTCTGGCAGGTGTGCAAGATGCGCGTGGACGGGACCGAGGAGTCGAGAATCACGGATGCGACTTGTGATTGCCGGACGCCGGTCTTCTCGCCGAACGGCCAGTACATCGCGTACACCAGGTGGCCGGTCGATTCAACGGGCTCGAGCGAGTTCAGCCAAGTGTGCTACAAGGACGTGATCAACCCCGTCGCTGAGGTAGCGCTCCATGAAGCGAACGCGGAGCGGGAGAATCCATGCTGGTCACCTGACTGCCAGTACATCATCTATGAGCAGAGGGTCGAGTCTCCTACGCTCGCCCCGAAGAAGAAGAAGAAGTACAGGCAAATCGGCCGCGCACGCACGCGTCTGAAGCCGCTCACAGGCGTGGAAGAGATCAGCGGACTGCCAAGGGCATTCGCGCTCGATCAGAACAAGCCGAATCCGTTCGGTAGGGCGACGACCATCCGATACGCGCTTCCGGTTCCCTCGCTCACCGAACTCAACATCTACGACGTTACGGGCAGGAACGTGACAAGGCTGGTCCAGTCCGTGCAGAAGCCGGGCTACTACTCGATAGTGTGGAAGGGCACCGACATGCGCGGACGGAGCGTCGCGGCCGGTACGTACTTCTACGTTCTGAAGTCGAACGGCAAGATAGCGCAGAAGAGAATGCTGCTGGTGAGGTAGTTCTCACCGAATAGGCCAAACGGCCCCACGAGAAGGCTACCCGCGAGAACGCGGGCAGCCTTCTCGTTTCGTGGCTGCAGAGTTAGCGGACGCAGGATGGAACCGTCGGCGAGTGCTGGCGCGCAAGCGCGCGAGAGTGGAAAGTCGAGAGTAGAGGGGTCGAAGCCGGGCCAAGAAGTGGCTGGCGAAGGCCCGCCCTTGTGGTCTGCCAATGGACACAATAGACGTGCAAGACGACGTCTACATGTAGTGGTCCGGCTGTCTCTGACCACAATACTGCCGGGGAGTGGGCGGCCCAGAGGCTGCCTGGTGGGTAGCAGCGGCAGAACCAAGAAGCCGTAGGTCAGAAGCTAGATGTCAACAGCCAACGCCGCGAGCATCGAACCGAGCAACGGCATGAACTTCTTCTGGAGCAACGTCTCGAACAACATCGCGAGGAACGCGCGGAGCAGCGACGAACAGAGGTTGAGGTCGAGGTTGAGGTAGAGGTTGAGATACAGGTAGCTGCGTACTCACCTGCGCAGGTGAGTACGCAGCGCGCGAAGCTTCGGCCGGTACTTCGGGACGAGCTTCGAGAGATGCTTCGTGGAATCCAACCGCGCCTACGGCGCGAGGCGGCATCGCGAAGACGGGGACAGTCCTCAGGAGCGCGAGGACGCGCGGTACAGTCCCCGTTTTCGCTAGAACCTGCGGTCCCAGTACTTGGCGATCTTGGCCCGGATTTCCTCGTCGGTCATCGGGCCATCGTGGACCTCAAGCGAGTTGCCGCCGCGCGCGTCCATCAGTTTCTGAACACTGGCCGGCGCGAAGCGGGTGAGCTGTGCGTAGGCGTGCGCGTCGCCCATCGGATACCGCTTGTAGTAGTAGCGGAGCGGGAAGACAACGTAGAGCCAGTCCTTCGCCCTGGTGACGGCCACGTAGAAAAGCCGCCGCTCCTCCTCAACACTGTCGTCATCATCGGTGGCCATGTCCGAGGGAATCATACCGTCGGCCGCGTGGATGACGTAGACCACCTTCCATTCGCAGCCCTTGGCCGAGTGCATGGTTGATAGCACCAGCCAGTCCTCGTCCTTGAACGGCGGACCGGCGAAATCCGCGGTCGTGTCCGGCGGGTCGAGCGTCAGGTCGGAAATGAAGTTGGCCCGCGACTTGTACCTCTGGGCCACCGCCTCAAGCTGCTCCAGGTCGCGCAGCCTCGGCTTCGGGTTGTCATAGAGAGTGGCGACAAACGGCTCGTAGTATCGGCGCAGCCGCTCGACCTGAACCGCGACCGGCAGCTCCTCCTTGCGCAAGGCGAGCAGCGTCTGCGCCAGCGCCTGGTACTGGTCGTGCGCGGCAGCCGGCATGGTAATCTGGCCCAGTACGGCGAGATCGTAGGTGCGCGCCTCGAGGTCGGCGACGAACCGCTCCACCGTCCTCGGACCCACGCCCTCGAGCATCTCCAGTACGCGAAACCAGCTCATGTCGTCGCGCGGGTTCTCGAGGATGCGGAGGAGCGCGAGCAGGTCCTTCACATGCGCGGCTTCGAGGAACTTGAGGCCGCCGTACTTATGGAAAGGAATGTTGCGCCGGGCCAGCTCGATTTCAAGCTGGTCCGAGTGATGCCCGGCGCGGAACAGCACCGCCTGCTGCTGCAGCTTGATGCCCTGCTCCAGGTGCTCAAGTATCTGGTCGCAGACGACCTTCACCTGCTCATCCTCGTCCCGGCAGGTGACAAGCACCGGCTTCTGCTTGCCATCTCGCACTGCCGTCAGGTTCTTGGTGTACCGGTGCGGCGCCGGCTTCATCACCGCGTTGCCCACGTCGAGAATCGGCTGGACCGAACGGTAGTTCTGCTCCAGCGTCACCACGGTCGTGCCGGGGAACTGGTCCGGGAAGTCAAGGATGTTCTTGATGGTCGCGGCGCGGAACGAGTAGATCGACTGCGCGTCATCGCCGACCACCGTGATGTTGCGGTTCTTCTGCCGCAGGCGCTGAAGGATCTCGGCCTGGATGATGTTAGTGTCCTGGTATTCATCCACGAGAATATGGTCAAACCGCCCGGCCATCGCATCAGCGACCGAAGCATCCTCGAGCGCGTGATTCCAGAAGAGCAGGAGGTCGTCGTAGTCCAGCACCTGCCGCGCGCCCTTCCGCTTAGTATAGGTATTGAAGATGGCCCGCAACCCCTCCTCGGCCTCCACGCACCACGGGTACTCCTTCTTGAGCACCGTTGCCAGCGGCTCGCGCGAGTTCACGACCCGCGAGTAGATAGCACGGATTGTCGCCTTTCGCGGGAAGCGTTTTTCCTTTGAGCTCAAGCCCATCTGCGCGCGAATCAGGCCGAGCATGTCGGATGAATCGGACTCGTCCATAACCGTAAAGTCGGGCTGCAATCCCACCACGCGGCCGTAGGTCCGGAGCAACCGATTGGCCATCGAGTGGAAAGTCCCGCCCCAGACCTTGGCAGTTGTCTGCTTCGTGACTGACTGGGCGCGGTTAAGCATCTCCTGTGCAGCCCGCCGCGTGAAGGTGAGAAGCAGGATTCGTCCGGGCTGCACTCCTTGGTGAATCAGCCACGCCACCCGGTGCGCGAGCGTATTGGTCTTACCCGTCCCCGCGCCCGCGATGATGAGCAGCGGCCCGTCACCGTGAGTGACGGCCTTGAGCTGCTGCGGATTCAGTCCGGAAAGCCAGTCGGGAAGTTCAGGCACCGCGGAAGTATACAGCAATGAGCTCCAAGATTAAAGCATTCGAATCACGTCCAAAGGGGTCTAGTCCACCAACGCTTGACATTCATCATCTGCGCCATAGCCTGTTCCCACCACCATGCTACGGCCCAACGGCTCTGGCCACGCTAGTGGTTTGAGGACACGGATACGCGTGACATGCCTACTAGCTGCCGCTGCGCTTCTGATCGGAGACTTGTCATCTGTCGGTTGCTCGAGCAGGAGATCAGAGCAGCGGAAACCGAGGGGCGGCGATTCTCCTTCGGTCGCTCCCAGGCCGATAGCTGACTTCCGTCCCTACTTCATCGACCCGCCAGTGATTCAGTGGACAAGAACCTTCGCGGGCGACGGCAATGCCGAGGGCTGGTACGTGGAGCAGACAACGGATGGCGGTTACTTCGTCGTAGGGCAGACAACCACCGCCGAACACGATCTTAGGACGTTGCTCGTCAAGACCAACTCGAGCGGAGACGTGACCTGGACGAAGATCCTGATCGGCGCTGGTCAGCTTCGAGCATACTCGGGGCAGCAGACGTCTGACGGCGGGTACATAGTGGTGGGGGAAGGGCCTTCGGAAGACCCGGACCGCTGGGATATCTACCTGGTGAAGATCGATGGACAAGGGAACGTCGACTGGCTGAGCGACGTGAGCGGCGCCGACTTCTGGCTTGGCGCACGCGGACACTCGATAGTGCAGACGAGCGATGGAGGATACGCCGTGCTCGGCACCACGATCCTGAGCGACAACGCGGTCATCCTTTTCAAGACCGACGGTCTCGGTCGACGCCAGTGGTTCAGACGATACCCGATCGAGATTGTGGAGGCGAACTACGACAGGGGTTCGATTCGCGTGACGTCCGATGGCGGCTACATCATCGGCACGCGGACCCTGCTCAAAGTCGACTCCCAAGGCAACCAGCAGTGGCTGAAGACTTTCGACGACGTGGTCTGCGCCAACTCGGTGTTGCAGACGCCGGACGGCGGGTATGTCGCAACCGGACCGCGGGAAGACTACGGGTTCATCTACCTCTTCAAGACCGATGCCAGTGGCACAAGAGTGTGGTATGAAAGCAACTTGGTTGCAGGTCCAACAACTGGCGGACATTGGGTCGAGCAGACCGCTGCTGGAGACTACGTTGTGGCCGGCAACTATGTCACTCCCGAGCACGACGCCAAGGCCATCGTCCTCCGAGCCACGTCGAGCCCGATAGCGGTGTGGACCTTGACCCTCTTCGATGGCAGCGCTGCGTGCGTGCGCCGCACACGGGATGGCGGGTACATAGTCACCGGGGAGCGCAACGTGCCGAGCGGCAGCGGCACCAGCGGCCACATGTTCCTCACGAAGCTCGCGCCCGACCGGACGCACTAGAGGGACACCGCTCTCCACAACATGCCATCAGGACAACGGACTCCGGATGCGGTCCGGCACGTCACCCTGCGAGTAAACCGGCAAGTGATCCTGCAGGTTGCCCTGCGAGTTGCTCCGCGGGCTGCCCCGCGAATCACCTTCGGAGTGCCGACGGAGGTGGTAGTGGGAGTCGCGTTCCGATGGACTCCGGCCGCTGCGTTCTGAGTCACCTTCAGAATCCTCCGGCAAGTTGCGGCGCAAATCGCCTCGGATATCGCAGTCGGAATCGCCTTCCGAGTCCCCTTCCAGATGACTTCGGGAACCGCCTTGGGAGCCGTCCCCGGGGCGACCCCCGGGGCTGATCTCAGGATGACCCCAACCTCCTCTACCTGTTCCACTTATGCCACTTCTAGCCCGGTGACCCGCATTATACAGAACTGTATAATGCGGACGATGTGAACAAGCCAAAGGGAAAACGTGGAAAAGCGAGAATGCGAGCTGCCGACTACGTCAGCTCTTTGCCGTAGATGCGCCAGACACTGGGCCAGTAGCCGCGGTTCTTCTTCATCTTCGGAACCGCGGCCCTTGCTGCAGCACGGAACTGGTCCTGCCACTCGACCGGGTAGTTCACGACCATATGACCACGCTTGGGCACGAGCGCAAGCAGTCGCGGCACGAGCGTCGCGAAGTCCGGCGGCCGGTCGAACAGGTTGACGGTTACGCCTGAGTAGCGCCGGCCCTTCTCTACGTACCGCCGGCGCCGGACCATCAGCGGCACACCGTCGAGTGTGAACCCGAGCCGATTCACTTCCCGCCGACGCTGCGGTATCAGCCGCGAGCAGAACCAGCCCGGGTGCTGGTGGAAATACGTCCTGCGGCCAAGCGATGACGAGTGGCTGTAGAAGTCGCGAAAGGGCGCGAGCCGCGGCCGAGCCACGTGTTTGGGCCTGCGCCAGTAGACATCGTCCGCATACGTGTCCTCCAGCCGGAATCCCAACTTCTCCATCACGCGGAACGTTGGCGCGGGCTTGCGGTGGTCGAGTGTGTTCAGCCCGGCCCAGGTGCGGCCGGCCGCTTTGGCGATGCGCAGTTGCTCTTCCGTGAACCTGGCGGCCACGCCCTTGTTGCGAAACTCAGGGTCAACCCTCATCCCCCAGAGCCAGGCGTCGTCCGGGTTCAGGAACGCGACGGCGGAGAAGGCGACGATGCGGCCGTCCTCGCGCCAGACGTGGCACTCACCGGGGAAGCCCTGCTTCGTATGCGCCTTGATGATGAGCGTGACGTAGAAGAAGTTGGGGCACCTGCGCGCGAAGGAAGCCACCTCGCGGAAGTACTCGGGGCGGTATCCCTCTAGCATACTCCACGTCCCGACAGGGCCAAACCCGAAGTCCGAAACCAGAATGACGAGTGAATGAGGAGAAGCCCGAAGCCCGAACTGGGAATTCTCCTCGTTTCGAGCTTGATTCGGATTTCGAACTTCGTCATTCGTGCTTGGTCTCGGTCACTTCGCCTTGGCCAGGTCCTTCCACAGCGGAAGAGCCTGTTCCTCGATGGCGCGCGCGGCGGCGAGCGCGGAGATCTCCTTGTCCCGGTCCGCCTTCTCCCACAGCCAGCCGGGCACGACGCTGCCCGGGCATGGCATTTCTTCGAGCAGCGGCTCCAGTATCTCGACCTCCCGCTGGTACAGCGCCGCCACTGCTCCAGTCTTGGCTTCCAGGCCCGGCATCTGCTGAGCCACGATGCCAAGGTACTCGATGCCGGTCTTCCGGTCGGCAACCAGCCGCGAGAACGTCCAGTAGTTGGCCTGTATCACGTTCGACAACTTGGCGCTGTCTAGCTGGGTGAAGTCGTCGTCGCGCAGCCGCGCCATCCACTTGTCGAAGGCGACAAGCCCGGAGTAGTACTCGCCGTACTTGGGCGTCGTCAGGTTCTCGACCACGATGCGGAAACCCTGCTTGACGCTCGCTCCATCGTCCGGCACTTTGCCTTCCCGCTTCAGTATGGCAACCGCAAACGGGAACTTCCGGGCGACGTCGAAACCCTTCCGCTTGTCGAAGTACGTACGGCAGAGCAGCTCCTCGCCGTTCTTCTGGTACCCGATGATGATGCCCCATTCTGGCGTCTCAATCAGGTCAATGGCCAGGACCGGCATACCGGCGTCGATGCTCTTCTTGATGGCGGCGACTATCTGCGGTTTGTTCTTGCCATCGCTCGATACGTGGAGCCAGGTCGCGTCCAGCCCCCGCGCCTTCAGGGCGGCCGTTCCGGCGTCAAAGCCTACAGTCGCGTCCGGCGAGCTCGGGCACCAGGTATCAAAGAACTGGGTGCGGAATGCCGCGCCGGAGACCCCGGACAGGAACGCGTAACCCGAATGGTCGCCGATCCTGTGTCCAACTGCCTGGAGCGCGCCCATGAAGCTGTTCATCTCGTTCCAGCTCAGGTTCGGCACGCCCGCTATCAGCTTCGCGCCCGAGTCGGGCCGCAGGTCGTTCATCCACTCGGCGAAGTGAATCCCAAGCTTCCCTTTGGGCAGCACGAAGTTCAGTTCCTTGTTCCCGCGCCGGAACGAAGCCACGACCGAGTCAACCTGCACCGCTGCCTGCGCTGCGCTCAGTTCGGCCCGGCAGCCCATCGGCTTGCCGTCATAGCTCGCCAGCGCGTCGCCGACCCGGATTCCGGCCCTTGCCGCCGGCCCGTCAGGCACGATACCGGTGACCTCCAGCCAGTGGCAGGGCTCGGCCTCTTTGCCGCTGTTAGGGCAGCCCGGACAGCTCTGAGCGAGCGCGAGGACTGGGAACAGAAGAAGGACAACAGCAATTGTTCTCATGCCTAATGCTGGCCCGAGAACCGCCGGTTGTCAAGCGCAGTTGACTACCCCTCACTCCATTCCCTCTCCCCCGCGGGAAGAGGGTGAGGGGCAGACCCGCACCGGCTTGACACGCGGCCCAAACCGCCGAAACTGACTCGTGAAAACAAGCGTATTCCTGTACATTGCAGTCCTCGCCGCTTCGGCCCCGGCCGGAAACCTGGGGACAGCCCCTCGGAGCGCCCACGTCGAACTTGGCGTGGTACAGTCCCCGTCTTCCGGCCAGTCTGCGATGCCCCTGGACTCTGTCTGGGACCGGAATCCGCCATTCGACATTTGTCATTCGGACTTCGGACTTCTTTCTCAAGACACCTTCATCCAGCGCCTGATTGCCAAGGTCAGCCCGGATTCAATCCAGGCCCGGCTCCAGCGGCTGCAGGACTTCGCCACCCGCTATTCGCCCACTGATTCCTGCCGCCGCGCCGAGGAGTACGTGGCGAGCTACTTCACGTCGCTCGGTCTCGACTCGGTTGAACTCGACTCGTATCCTGCGTCGGGCGACACCTGGCGGAACGTCGTCGGCTCGGTACTCGGCAAGACACACCCGGAGAAGATCCTCATCATCTGCGGCCACATGGACGCGACCTCCGAGATTCCGGACAGCCTCGCGCCGGGCTGCGAGGACAACGGCTCCGGCACCTGTGCCGCCATCGAGGCGGCGCGCGTGCTTGTCGGCGAGAGCCTCGACTGCACGGTGAAGTTCATCGCCTTCACCGGCGAGGACATAGCTCTGAACGGTTCCGACCACTACGCAAGAGAGGCACGGGCGCGGGGTGACGATATCGTCTGCGTCTTCAACTTCGACATGATTGCCTGGCCGGGCGGCAGTTGGGGCGTGCGCCTGGTAGGGCTGCCCGCGGCCCGGCGCTTCGTCCAGTACGAGGCGCAGATTGCCTCGACCTACACGTCGCTGGGACACAGCGAATCGTACCGCAGTTTCCCTTCGGACTCGCGCTCGTTCGAGACCCAGGGGTACATGGCAACATCCGGATACGAATACGGCAGCGAGCCGTACGTCTGGTACCACACAAGCCACGATTCGCTCTATCGCCTCTCGATGCCGCTTGCGGCCGAGGTCACACGGATGGCAGTGGCCACGCTCGCCTCGCTCGCGGTCGCGCCCCTCGCGCCCGCGGGCTTCGCACTTCAGGACGCAGGCAGCGGCGCCAGCCTCGTCGCAAGCTGGCAGGCGAACACGGAGCCCGACCTTGCCGGGTACAAGCTGCTCTGGGGTAAGGCTGCCGGTATCTACACCGATTCCATATCGCTCGGCCTCGCTACCTCGTACCAGATAGACGGACTCCAGACCGACACCTGCTACTATGGCGTGGTCGTGGCCCGTGACTCGAACGGTTTCGAGGGCCCGCCGTCGGTAGAAGCGAGTGCGACGCCACGCCTGTTGCCGCTTGCGCCGGAGAGCCTGCAAGCGATGCCTTTCTACTTCGGGATGGGACTAGCGTGGCGTGAGAACCGCGAGCTCGACCTCGCGGGCTACAACCTCTACCGAGGCACCGACACCTCGGACCTCGTCTGCATCAACGCCTCAGTCATCACCGACACGGCGTACCGCGACTCCGGTCTGCTGTCCGACACGATGTACTGGTATGCGGTCACGGCGGTAGATACGCAGGACAACGAGAGCCGGCAGTCGGCACTCGCCCGGGGCAAGCCGATTTCCCTGGACCACGGCATCCTGCTCGTAGACGAAACCAGGAATGGCACCGGCGTGCCCGGCAACCCGTCCGACGCTCAGGTCGATGGTTTCTATCACGAGATGCTGCGCGGCTTTGGCTACACAGACTGGGACGCGACGCAGCTCGGCGTGCCGCTTGCCGGCGACATCGGCCCATACTCGACCATCGTCTGGCACGGAGATGACTACTCCCAGCAGCAGCTCCTCCCGGCCCTGGGTGGGGTCGCGAACTACCTGACCTACGGCGGAAAGCTCTGGCTTGTCGGCTGGAAACCGGTTCTCGCCCTCGTCGGCAGCGGCCAGTACCCATTCACGTTCGTGCCCGGCCAGTTCGCATACGACAACCTGCGCATCACTGCCGGGTTCAACCAGTCATGGTTCGACTTCGAGGGCGCGACCGGATTCTCAGGATACCCGGACGTGTCGGTGGACTCAGCCAAGCTCTACCCGTCCGCGCACGGACGCCTCCCCTACGTCGACGCATTCGCCGTGCTCGACGCCGACACAGTCCTGCGCTTCAACTCCTTCGTCAACGACTCGTTCGAAGGCAGGCCGGTCGGCATCCGATGGAATAGCAAGGCAGTCTTCTTCGGCTTCCCGTTCTACTACACCAAGGATGCCGAGGCCCGACCGGTGGCAATCAAGGTGCTGACTGACCTCGGCGAGCCGTATGGCATTGAGGAAAGTGCAAAGTCACAAGTGGAAATGACGCAGACCCTCCCAACCGTCGTGCGCAACGTGCTCTTCCTGCCGGGAGCCTCAAGCCACAGGCCTCAGGCCACAAGCCGGCTGCTCAGTGCAGTGGGACGGCATGTGATGGTCCTGCGACCCGGCGCGAACGACGTACGTGGGCTGCCGCCCGGAGTGTACTTCGTGCGCGAGACCGGCGCCCGAGCGATCCGGAAGGTCGTGGTGACAAGGTAGAACGCACGCGACCGAAGTCCCCCAACGCGCGGTCAGCGTAACAATCCGCTGACCGCGCTCGTCCAAACAACAGTAGCCGGGACGGCATACTGCGTTGGTCGGCAGCCGGCTCCGAATCCAAGCCGCGGTGAGCCGGCGGAGCGGCCGGCCTATACGCAAGAGAAGGCAACATCCCGCTGCCCTCCAATCGATGAGCATATGAAAGGGAAGTTCACTGATCCCCGAGAGATAGGCAGCAACGCGCCGTCCCACGAACCAGGAGGAAGGAATGAGACTGAGCACCTTGGCGATGCTGGCCGCAACTGCTCTGGCCAGCGCCAATACTGGTGAGTTCATGGTCGACCCCGGGGTCGTCTACGCACCAGCCGAGCAGAATCAGCTCCACGCTGCGATGGCATCCAACAGCGCAAACTCGCTGATTGCCTGGGCCGACGAGCGCAGCGGCTCAAGCTCAGACATCTACGGTACCCGATTCGTCGGACAGTCCGCGTCAGGCACGGTTCTCGACGCGGCCGGACTGGTGATATCGGCGGCTGCGAACTTGCAGACGCTTCCCGCGGTCTCCTCCGACGGCACCGACTACCTCGTCGCCTGGACTGACCTGCGCGCTGACTCGGGGGATATCTACGTCTGCCGCGTGACTTCTGACGGTTCGGTTCTCGACCCGGAGGGAATACCGGTTTCAACTGCGTCCGGGTATCAGGGCGAACCGGCGATTGCGTTCGACGGTACGAACTACCTCGTGGTATGGAGCGATCTGCGGAGCGTAGGCGCCGACATCTACGGCGCGCGAGTCACTCAGGACGGTTCGGTGCTTGACCCGTCAGGCATCGCGCTGCTGACGGACTCGGCCGACCAGACAGCCCCGGCCGTGTGCTACGATGGGTCGAACGTGCAACTCGTCTGGGCGGACACCCGGAACAGCCCGTACGGCGACATATACGGCGCGCGGGTTGATTCGGAAGGCACGCTGCTGGACTCCGCGGGTTTCCCAATCTCCCTGGCGCAGGACTGGCAGGGCAGCCCCGCGATTGCGCTCGGCATTGACGAGGCGCTGGTCGTCTGGGAAGACAGGCGCGGCGGCCCCACTACTGACATCTACGGTTCCCGCATCACGCACGACGGCGAGGTGCTGGACTCGGCCGGGTTCGCTGTCGCGACGAGCACGTGGTACGAGTTCGATCCCAAGATCGCGTTCGACGGAACGCAGTACCTGGTCGTGTGGACCGACGCCGTCGCCCACGGCAATGTGTTTGGCGGGCGCGTCGCAACTGACGGAACCGTGATCGACGTGCCCGGATTCCATATCTCCCGGGGCGGCGAGTACGCCGGTAGTCCCGCCATCGCGTTCGACGGCATGCACCGCGTGGTAGCGTGGAACGACGTGCGGGCCGGCATGGCAGATCATAGTGTCTCTGTGGCACGCGTTGATGGGGACGGCAACGCGCTGGATCCGATGGGCATCCCCGTATCGAACGCCGCCGTCTCGCAGAAGCTGCCGGATGCGGCGTTCGGCGCAACGGACTTCCTGGTCGTCTGGGGGGAAAGCCGCGCCGGCACCTGTGACATCTACGGTGTCAGGGTAACGCCCGAAGGAAGGGTGATCGATTCGACCGTTGTCCGGATTTCGCCGTCGGGCGGCGAACAGACCGTTCCAGCGGCGGCGCACGGCGACGCGAATTCCCTGGTAGTCTGGGAGGAAGGGAAGTACCGTGAGCGGGACGTCTGCGGCGCGCGGGTAGACCACGACGGCGTGGTTCTCGACACCGCCGGTATCTTGGTATCGGGCTCGCCGTGGGAGCAGTGCGCGCCGGAAGTCAGTAGCGACGGCACCGACTTCCTGGTCGCGTGGCAGGACTGGCGCAACAGCAGCTACGACATCTACTGCGCACGCGTCTCGCAGAGCGGAACCGTACTCGACACCGCGGGCGTAGCTGTGTGCACTTCGTCCGGCGACCAAGTCACGCCCGCAGTTGCCTGCAACGGCACAGACTACCTCGTACTGTGGCAGGACCAGGATGTTGGAGTCAGGGACATCTACGGCGCGCGGGTCAGCCGTCAAGGAGTCGTGCTCGATACCGGCGGCCTGGCCGTATCTACGGCCACGGGCACGCAGCAACAGCCGGCAGCCGCATCGGGCGACGACGGCTTCTTTGTCGTCTGGTCTGACTGGCGAAACGCTGACCGCGACATCTATGGCGCGCGTGTCACCGGAAACGGCACCGTGCTGGATACCGTCGGCCTCGAGATCTGCCGTGCGCCGGGGGCACAGGACTGCCCGACGATCGAGTACGACGGGACCGACTTCCTCGTCGTCTGGCAGGACGAGCGCAACGGAGAGCGGGACCTCTACGGTGCGCGGGTAACCCGCGAGGGAACGGTGCTGGACACGTTTGCCGCGGTCACCCAGCAGGGCTACCAGGTCAACCCGGTCCTCGCCCGTGGCAGCGGCGGCAAGATGCTGCTCGCCTGCAGCGGATGGACCGGTGTCGTGGACGATGTGCCCTACAACAGCCCGCGCATCTGGGCAACGCTCTCGCCGCACGCCGGAACGAGCGATCGGCCACCCGACAGACTGCGAACTGCCAGCCGATTCCCAACCGTCGTCCGCGATCTGCTCTTCCTGCCCGAGTCCTCGGATCCGAAGCGCCCCTGCTGGATGCTGGATGCCACCGGCCGCAAGGTCATGGAACTGCGGCCGGGTGCGAACGATGTACGGTCGCTGGTGCCGGGAGTCTACTTTGTCAGACGCAACTCTGCCCGAGACGAAGGTCATACCGGCAAAGTCGTGGTTGCGGAATAGGAGGCCGGAATGCGTCTCTCAATCTTGCTGGCGGCTCTGGCGATCATCAGCATGGTTCTCGCAGTGCCGCGTCGCAACTCGACCGCACCCGAACTCGACTCGCTTATCCAGGCCGAGATGGCCACCTACCATATACCGGGCCTGGCTGCCTGCGTGGTCCGCGGCGGTGAACTGACCTGGCACGGCGAGTACGGCTTTGCCCGGTTGGAAGACAGCATCCCCGTGGTTGACTCGACCGTGTTCGACCTGGCCTCGGTGTCCAAGACCGCAACCGCCACGGCGCTGATGCAGTTGTGCGAGCGGGGTGTGTTCGGACTCGATGACAACATCAATGCCAGCCTGCCGTTCGCAGTCCGCCACCCCAGTTACCGGTCTGCCCCCATCACGTTCCGGATGCTGCTGACGCACACATCAGGCATTGCTGACTACTGGCCGACCTTCCAGGCGCTGCAGCGTCAGGGCGACCCGGACGTGGGCCTGCGCCGATTCGTAGAAGGGTACCTCGTGCCGGGCGGCGAGTTCTATGACAGCGCGAACAACTTCTGCTCGTGGCCGCCGGGTGGTGAGTTCAGCTACAGCAACCTCGCCATCGCGCTTGCCGGCTACCTGGTCGAAACGCTGTCCGACAGCTTCCACCACTACACGCGCGACTCGCTCTTCCTGCCGCTGGGGATGGAGCGGACCGTCTGGTACTTCCGCGACATCGACACCAACTCAATGGCGATGCCCTACAGATTCTCCGGAGGTCAGTACTCGCGCTTCGGGCACCAGAGCCTGCCCGACGTGCCGGCAGGCACGATGAAGTCAAGCGCAGCGCAGCTTGGCCGGTTCCTGAGCATGATGCTTGGCTGGGGCGAGTTGGACGGCACGAGGGTGCTCGACAGCACTACGGTGGCGATGATGACCACGGTCCAACACCCGGTCGGGATCGGGCTGGTCTGGTTTCACGAATACATCGGGCAGCACGAGGTCTGGTCTCACGGCGGGGCGTGGAACGGCATCAGCACCTGGATCGGCTTCTGCCGTCCCGACAACACCGGCGTGGTCGTACTGTGTAACGTCGGAGCCGCCCACGGCTCGATCCTGGGTGTCATCGCACCCGCGCTGCTGGACTGGGCAGCCGGCATCGAAGACAGGCCCTTGCCGTGGCCAGCGGAGATCCGCTCCCAGGCGACCGTCGCTCGCAACGTGCTCTTTCTTCCACCACCCTCGTTCCCTGCTCGCTATTCGCTATTCTCAATCGATGGCCGAACCGTCCTCGGTCTCACGCCCGGCGCGAACGATGTCTCGCGCCTCGCTGCCGGCGTGTACTACATAGGATGTCGTTCGGAATCAGGCAATCAGCGCTGGGTGGAATCACCCGGACGCAAGGTCATCAAGCTAAAGTAGGAGGAGAAAATGCGTACCTGCATCCTGATATGCCTAGTCTGCATACTGGCCGCCCCGCAGGCCGATGCCCGGAGGCTCGGTGGCGCAACGGCCCTGAGCGGCTCGCCCGGCACTACGGTGTCGGGAGCCGCAGGGGCTCGCGCACAAACAACCGCGGGGATTGCGCCGGCCCTCGCCCACAGTATCCTGGCCGTTCTGGTATCTCCACCGCCATTCCGCTACCACTACGTCATTCCCGGGATATCCCTCACCGGGCAGCACCCGGGACCGCACCGCTACCACTACGTCACTCCCGCAGTGCACCTGATTTAGCAGCACGAGGAATTCGGGCTTGCTCCGTCGCGCGCAAACCCGAAGGACGAGCAGAGGCGGGGTTCGCCCGCCTCTGCTTCACGAATGCTGTCGGTCTTAAGCCTGGGCGGGCCTCACTTCCGGCCTGCCTGAGCCAGGCCGATCTGGACGCCATCAGAGGACGGCGCCTGCGGTCTCTCGATCTTGGACGCGGGAGCCTGCTTCGGTGCTTCGTTCTGAGCCGGCTTGACCTGGACGCTGCCGTCCGGCGCAGGAGCCTGGTGCGGCGGCGGCGTCGGCTGTGTCGGCGGTACCGGCGATTGCCTGTGCTCGTTCACAGCCGGCACGTTCACCTTCTTCACCGGGGGCCGCGGATTGATCGTGCGTGGTCCCTCCGGATCGCTCGGTTGATTCCGGTCTCCTGGCGAACCACCACTGCCTCGCCGGTCTCGCGGCTGCTGCCCGCGCTCTCGATGCGACCCCGGCTCGTAGTGACGCGAGGACGGTCTCTTTCCGTGCTCGCGCACGTAGACGTAGGTCTCGCTGTGCTCGTTGTACTGATTGTACTGGTTGTACTGGTTGTATTCGTTGTATTCACTGTACTCGTTGTGCTCCTCCACGTAGACCGGCTGTACCGGCGCGGGCTCCTCTGCCATGTACACCGTATCCACATAGTAGACCGGAGTCTCGTGATACACCTCGCGCACAACCGTTGTCCTTGCGGGTTCAGACGCGACCGGTTCGCTCGCCTGCTGCCCGAACAGACTGGGCATAGAGCACCCGGCCACCAGGCCGGCCAGCGCCAACGGAATCAGTATGCGGTTCATAGAACCTCCTGTAAACATCACCCTATATACAAGCCACAGGCGGCTCTATTCCCGGAGCCACAGCCCAGGCTCTAGCACAGACTGACCGCGCCGGGCTCTCTTCACTTCAACTGCAGTTGTGGCTCGAAGACCCAGGTGCGCTGCGAGGGACAGCCGGAGACAGAATGCGCCCGACACCTCGACGCGGCAATCCCGAGTCACCTCACGGCCGTCTGCTTTCGATTGCTCGCTGCGAATGCCCGTGCGACGACGCCGCCAGTGGGCAATCGACTATCTCAATCCCACAAGCCATCTTCCCGTCACGCCGGAGAGCGAGTCTTGTCGTCTGCCCTGCTCTCGTCGTGCCCGGAGTCGTGCGGATCCGGATTCCTCATGGACGGTGGTCGCCGGGCTTGGCCATGAGCCATTCCCAGACCTGGGTCCCGAGTCCCTTTGTCGGCTTCGACGCCGAGTCACAACGCGGCCCCGGCAATCGCAGCCGGATCACTCCGTCACCCGTGCCCGGTTGCGGTGTCGGCCTGGCGTCGAGTCCGGCCGGAATCCTGCCGTGGTTGTCCCGGTAGCAGATGTAGGCATAGGTTACGAAAACGCTCCCGGGCGAAACCTCGAACGCACCTTTGTAGAGCAGCATGATCTCGACCAGCCCGTCGTCATAGACGGAAATCCGCTTGTCTGACTTAAGAAACTCCATAACTTCGCGGTAGTGCCGGGTGGCCAGCTCTCTTATGTACGCGGAGCCGGCCCGACTGACCTGGAACTTCTCAATCCTCCGGGTCGCCCTCAGTCGCTCTTCGGCGGTAAGCAGCGAACTCACGAACCCGTTGTACATCCGGATGACGCGTTGGAGCAACTGGGCATCATAGTACTTCCTCAGTTCCTGCTCCCGGCGCGTCGCCCGCCCCGGGCTCGGCACAACCGCGTGCTGGCGGTTCCAGAGTTCCCGCCGGCCCGGGTCGCTGAGCAACTCGTAGGCGGCGTTGATGTCCTGCATCAACTCGGTCGAGGTGCGGTACTTCTCCGCGTCCGTGGCAAAGAGGTTGGGATGGTTGCACCGGGCCAGACCCAGGTAGGCCCGGCGGATGTCGGCAGGAGACGCACCGGCCGTCACGCCCAGGATCTTGTATGGGTCCTTCTTATCGAATGTCGAGTCGAGCGGGTTCTTCACAGGGCCTCGGGCAGTGAGCCTTCAGTTGAGATCGGGTGTCCAGTCACGCCCTGCCGCCGTCCCGGAGCCCGGTTCGGATGTGGGTGCCGTCGCAGTACGGCTTGTTCTTCGACCCGCCGCAGCGACAGAGCGTCACCCGGTTCCTCAGTTCGTAGGCCCGGCCGTCTGCAGACTCTATCGGGACGCCACCCTTAACCCAGATCGGTCCACTCACCTTCACCTGCGGGTCCTCCGTCAGACTGAGCGAAGGTCTGTACTTCGGCTCGATCGGCTTGCCTGTTTTCCTGTCGCAAACCACCAATCTGCCCGAAGGGCAGTTGCCGGCCTGCCGAATCGCGCTCTTCCTCTTCGCGGGGTCATCCGAATTCAGGGTCAGTTCCCAGGTTCCGCCCCTGGGGTGACAGAAGCGGGCGTAGGAACATAGCGACTCTGCATCCTTGAGGTCGATTGCAGGTCCCCGCGTCGTCTCAGCCTGCTCGTCGAAGGACCTGCGGCTGGCCTTCTCGGAGCCGTCAAAGCGGACGCGGGCGTGCGCGTCGTCACAGAAGGGCTTCTCTTCTGAACGACCACAGCGGCACAGTCTGTAGCTCGGCCCGACCCGGTACTTGCCGCCTTTGCGCCACTTCTCCGGTTCTCCTTCCACGCCAACGACCGAGATCTCCTTCCGCAACGGCAGGTCGCCCGAGACGAGATACGGCCCGTTCTTCGATACTACTATCCTGCCCTTCTTCACCGGAACACGCTTCGACGACGAGCGCCGAACTCTGCGGTTTGCTCTCTTGGTGGGCACCAGCGATTATGCGGTGTGGATTCCCCCAGTCAAACTGACCGGACGGCGGCCGACACCTGGAATTCAGCCATGTCCTAACCAGCCGTCGGCCTCAGCCTCTCCAATCGGCCCGGCAACACAAACTCAGCCTCCATGGAAGAGAAACACCGGCGACCAAGGCTCCGTGCTCATCTCTCCACACTCATCATTCATCGCTCATCGTCGCCAAGGACGAAAGCCGAGCCTTTCATAGAGGCGGCAGGCCGGCAAGTTGTCAGCCGTGACCGCGAGCGAGAGACGGGAATAGCCCAGCCCGGAGAGGGCATCGACCGAGCGGAGAATGAGCGCTGACGACAAACCCCGGCGCTGGTCGCGTTTGCGGGTCATCGCAAAGGCCAGAAGCGGAGTCTCGTCAGGCTCGCCCTCGTTGAACAGCGTCACCAGGCAGGCCGAGCTGAGTCCTGCCTCACCGTCAAGGACAAACGAGCAGTCTCCCAGGAATCGGCCGTAGGAGCCTGCGTACACATGGCCAATCTCCCGGAGCGCGTCGTCGAGCGTCTCGCCGTCGTAGTCAATCGTACCGCGGTAGGCATCCAGCATCAGCGCGGCCAGCGCCTCCTTGTCCGACGGGGCTGCCGTCCGACAGGCAATGTCGGAGAGACCTGAAGCGGTGCCGAGGTCGAGAACCATGCGAAGCCGCTTTCGGTCCTTCGGCGGCTCGAACTTGTCGCTACCGGTTGACACGGTGCTCAACTCATCCGCTCAGACTGCCGGCTGCAAGCCGTTGGTTCTCCCTGTCGCGCCTCGCCCACACGTCTGCAATCTTCAACCTGCAATCTGAAGTGTCACCATGCGCTGGCCACAGTCACTGAACGGGGTGTATTGTCCCAGGTCAGCTCCTGGTCCTACTCCGAATTCCGCGGTATGAAGTGCGCGTCCAGGAACGGAATGAGGTCTCTGGGTTCGGCGCGAGCACGAGCTTCTCGCCCACCGACGGCGAGCTGCACCGAGGCGACATCAGCTTTCATGCTGGGCCACCACGACGATTCCACCTTGATCACGTAGTTCCCGGGCTGCACCGTTCTGCCGTCAAGGTCCTTCAAGTCCCACGTGTAGATATGCTGACCGAGGTCGATGCTCGCACCGGTCACGGCATCGCAGCTGCGGAATTCCGAGCTGCGGGCCCAGAACGGCAGGTCCACTTGAGCCTTCTTGGCGTGACCGCTGAACCCGGAGACGTACAGCGTCCTGACATATCCGCCCTTATCGTCCTCAACCCAGACTGCGGTCTGGGGCGCCAGCTCGTCCTGGAATCCGAGCACGAAGCTGACCACCACTACCGGCTTCTCGACCTTGGCCGGATCGAACTCAGCCAGCGGGGGCCGCATCGCAGCGAGCACTTCCTTTGCCGCCCCGGTCTTCCCGAACTTGGTCGCGACATTGACCCAGTAGCTCGTCCCCTTCTGCCGGTACGCGCGCCCCATCAGGTACAGCGCCTCGGCCTTGGTTTCGCTGCTCGTGCACGCCGCAACCACGGCTTCCAGGTCCTTGATCGCCGCGTCGAGCTTGCCGACGAAGAAAGGTGTGTTGACGCCGGCTGCACCGCGCGTCAGCCGGAGTTCGATATCCTCTGGCGACAGTCCGACCATCCGATCCAGAACGTGGTAATACTCGAATGCTAGCCGCGTGCGCAAGTCAGTGTTGAGCGCGATGCGTTCGTCATAGCCAAACGCGACCACGCGATGGAGCACACCGGCGAGCAGCCTCAGACCTTCGAGATTCGTCGAGTCGAGGCCGGCCGCCTTGCGCAGCGGCCCGACTGCGCCGCTCGTGTCTCCGGCAGCGATCCGGCTCCGGCCCAGCTCCCACAACGCCGCCGGGTCGTCAGGCAGGTCGGACGACTCCGCCGGCATCGCGCCGATTGCCGCCAGCCGGGCCCTGGCCTGGGCCACGACCGCGGTATCGGTAGCGAACTCAACTACCCGCTGCCACGCCTGCGCCGCCTTGTCCATCCTCTCCTGCTTCTGGTACCCGCTGCCGAGCAACGACCAGACGCTCACCAGCCGCTCCTCGTCCAGCGGCTTTCCAGTCTTCTCGGAGCGGGTGAGGATGAACTCTAGGTCGCGCACGCCCGGCTCCAGCCGCAGGAAGAAGTCCGGCACCTGCACGCTCAGCAGGCCGCGAACGTACCGGGTGTCGATGTCGAGCGAGTCGATCGCGGCGGCCTGGTCGAGCTGGGCGAACGCGGATTGTATCAGTGTGCTGGCCTCCGAGAAGTCACGCGTGCGGCCCGCCGACATCCCGAGGTAGAGGCCCAGGTAGGCATGGGCGCGGGTGCTCCGCGGGTATTCCTTCACTGCCTGCCGCATGACCAAGACCGCGCTATCCGCCTTGTCCGACTTCGCGAACGCGCCGGCCTCCTTCACGTACCTGTCAACCTTGCCGCCGCCCGCGCAGGCGAGTACCACGGCAATCAGCAGCTTCGCTATCCTCATACCTGTTCCTCCCTATGCTCGGCCAACACGACTGAAAGTGTCGAAGTCCATCTCACCGTCCTCACCCGTCGCGCCTTGACATCGCTCCGTAATAGGTGACTGTGGGGCTGTTGAAAAACCCTCTTTTGATGCAACCATGTAAGTATGTCAGCCGTCTGAAGGTTGGATGCCACCGAAAGGAGCCCGACCTTGATTGGACATCAAGACCGCTGGCAAGAGGACCTGTTTGTAGCCTGTCCTCTACGCGACCTTG
>Ga0194126_10003925_pt1 | contig 23080 bp, 20 predicted proteins | sample TA2KigC150mmetaG_FD_148641 | JGI IMG/M metagenome (GOLD analysis project Ga0194126, IMG submission 148641) | Freshwater microbial communities from Lake Tanganyika, Tanzania - TA2015035 Kigoma Deep Cast 150m | ecosystem: Environmental > Aquatic > Freshwater > Lake | place: Tanzania: Lake... | reverse complement strand
CCGAAATGCGCCAGCACGAAGAAAATCTCACCTTCCCATTGCACGGCAATCCGCGCGGGTACATCGTTCATCCTTTTGCCTCGCCCGCAGGCTCCCTCCTCGCGCCATTCGAGACGCTCCTGCGCCAATCATCCCCCGCCGCAGTCAGCCTCTATCTCGAACCGACGGCGCTCCTCGACGACGAGCGCCGAGCCATTGAGCGCGCCGCCGCCATTGCCGAAACCCTTAAGGAGCGTCAAATCACCGCCGACTGGCTCCCATCCGACTCGCGCAACTTCCGTATCGCCGACCCGCAAATGGCGCTGGCCGCCCGCCTCTACGCGGCGCTCCTCAAACGCCTCGCCGAACCGTTCATCGTCGTCGCGCAAGTTGCCAGCCCCGATCCCACCACCGCCATCACCGTCGCCCGCGCCTTCGCCCGCGCCTTCACCCACGAACAATCGCCGGAGCCGCAGAGCGAGCCGTTACCCTCCTCCGCCGACGTGATCCCCGCTTCCGATCCCGCTTCGGCGCAGGCCGCCCGATTCGCATTCGAGAATCTAATTTATACGCCGTGGGGGCCCACCCACTCCGCCAACTCACCGGGTATGGAGCGTCTCCGATTCCTGTCCGACTCGCGCGCGGCGGCGGTGGCCTGGCGTCTGCCTATCAATGTGCGCGGCGGCGTCCCCGGAATCGCCGTCCGCCAGCCCGCGCCCGACTTCGAGCCCGGCCCGCGTCCCCTCGAACTCGCCCCCGACGAGATTCACATCGGCTCGCTCCGGCGCGGCGGAATCGCCACCACCACACTCAAAGACCTCACCCGGCACACCCTCATCACCGGCTTCACCGGCAGCGGAAAAACCAACACCGTTCTCTATCTCCTCGATCAACTCTGGCGCAGGCATCGCATTCCGTTTCTCGTCATCGAAGCGGCCAAAAAAGAATATCGCGCCCTCTCAAACGTGAACGGATTTGAAGACTTGCTCATCTTCACTTTGGGCGACGAAACCGCCTCGCCCTTTCGATTCAACCCGTTCGAACTTCTGCCCGGAGTCCGACTCGAAGCCCACCTCGGGCGGCTTCAATCGTGCTTTGATGCCGCGCTTCCGCAGTTTGGCATCCTGCCCTCCATCATTTCCGAGTCGCTCGAAGAAATCTACAAAGCTAAAGGCTGGAAACTCACCGATCGCGCCCTCACCCCCGGCCTCTCTCCCGCAGCGCGGGAGAGAGGGGAAAGGCGGCTCTTCCCCACCCTGCGCGACTTGCTCACCACCGTGATCCGGGTGACGGAAGCGCGCGGGTACAGCGGTGAAACCCGCGACAACATCCGCGCGGCGGCGGCCGGCCGCATCGCCGGGTTGCTGCGCGGCAGCAAAGGCTGGATGTTCGGCTCGCAACGATCTCTCCCGACCGAGATCATTTTCAATCGCCCGGTGATTCTTGAACTCAACGATCTCAACGAGGACGACAAAGCCCTGACGATGATGTTCCTGCTCATGTGGCTGCGCGAGTATCGCGAGCAGCACACCGCGCGGGAATTGCAGCATGTCACCATTGTGGAGGAAGCGCACAATGTCGTCAGCAATGCGCAGTCGGTGGGCAACACCGAAGTGGCTGCCGATACCAAAGCCAAAGCCGTGGCCGCCTTCGCCAACATGCTGGCCGAAGTGCGCGCTTATGGCGAGGGCATCGTGATCTCCGATCAGTCGCCCGAAAAGCTGGCCCCCGACGCCATGCGGAACACCAATCTGCAAATCGCCCATCAACTGCGCGACCGGCGCGACCGCGAAGCCGTCGCCCGCGCAATGATCATGGACGATGAGCAGCAGAATTATCTCGGCAAATTGCGCGTGGGCGAGGCCGCGTTCTTCCGCACCGGCATGGAAAAGGCGACGTTCATCAGCGTGCCCGAATTCAAAGACACAGCCGGCTTCGACTCGCTGCCCACCGACGAGGCGGTGAAGGCGCACATGCAGAAATTCCAGCAAGCCTATTTTTCGGCCTCACTGCCATTCGACGGGTGCCGATTTTGTGGAAGCCCATGCCACTATCGCGAGTCCATTGAGCCGCAGACGTTCGACAAAGAGTTGCACGAGCGATTCAGCGCCGCGCTCAAACGATTTGAGAAAAAACCGCAGCGCGAGCATTGGTCGGAGCATTGGCGCGCGGTTGCCGGCGTGTGCGCCGCCGCCGCCGCGCAAGCCGGACACCCGGCCAGACTCGACGCGGCCTATTGTTACCTCGCCCACGAAATCGACTTCCCGTTCACCGGGCACATGCGGCGGGAGTTTGAGAGAGGAGCGGAGGTGTATGGCTGACAAGACAGTGGAAGTCCGCTTCCCGATACCCATTCAGGCCTGCTTCGACTGGCTGATCGCCATTGGCAAGCAGACGGACGAGTGGAAACTCGTGTCGGCAGACCCGAAGCGGTTTACGATGGTATGGCAACAGGGCGGCGGCTTCACATCGTTCAAATCCCCGGTGCAGACGACCGTCGCCTTGCGCCCGTTGGGCAACAGTGAAACTGAAGGGCGCTTCACGGCGCACCACTACGGTTTGTTTGATCCGCTGTCATACTTGGACGATGCGCTGAAGAAACTGATCGTTCCACTGCAACAGCACATTGCCCGCGTTCAGCAAACGCCGCCGAGCAACAGTGGAACGGCTTGCCCTCGGTGTGGGCGGCCTCTGCCCCCCGGCGCGAAGTTTTGCCCCGCCGACGGCGCGCGAGTGAATGCCGAATGCCCGAATTGCAGACATATCAATGATTCTGGCGCGCGGCTCTGCGCGAAGTGTGGAAATGCAATCTCAGCCGAAAAGGATTCTATATGACTCTCGAAAAAGCATTGACCGATACCGTATCCACTACCCTCAAACTTGCCGACTCCGCTCTCAAGAAAGTCTGGTCACTGATGGACGCGGCGGCTGAAAAGAAGCCGCCCAGCGAGCAATTGAGCCGGGCGGCTGTGCAGGCTATACAAGGTGTGCCGCCGCCAGAAAACCAGTAGAAAAGAGGAAGCGAGAAATGGGTTCAATCGGCGGCGATCCCTTATCCGAACAACTGCGCCGGATGCTTCGCACTGTGCGAAGCCAGAACAGGAGCCAATCTATGAGCGCTTCGCCCGGAAACATAGTAGCCCGAGTCCACGTCTATCTGGTCGACCAGACTTTTTATGTTGCCCCTTGCAGTTTTTCCATCGGGCCGGGTTGGGGCACCCCGAATACCGATTTCAAGTGGGTAGATAACGAACCGTTTCTCGTCGTTCGCGCCAAAAACGTCGGCGCATTGGCTTCGGCCATTACTCATGCGGCGGATCTCTCGGAGGGAGATATCACAGACTCCGCGGATTTCGACAACATCGTCAAATCGGCGCGGGCATTCTGGTGGCTCGAAGAGGACGAGGCTCAGATGGTTACACTTGGCGGAGCTTCCTCTGGCTGCTTCTACGGGGCAGGGAACAACCTTCGTCTTGATCATGGCAAGTCGGTTGCCAAGGTGATTCACGAATCGGTTCACAATCTGTTGTGAGGATTGAATGGACGCCAAAGACACTTCGTCAGAATCAGCGACGGCATCTCCAGAGCCCAAACTCTCTTCTACCGGTATTGCCGCCATGCAGGGAGACGGCGGTGATGCGTCGGCGGAGAAGTGGCACACCGGCCGCCCGGCAGAACTGGCCGCCATCGAGAGTCTGCGCGCGGACGAGGGGCGATGCATGGACTTGAACTCGACGCGGCAGGGCGGCTCGCCCAACTTCCCCATTTACGATGTGGCCGGCCCCGGGACAGTCGCATCGGTCAAGCATTTGGGGCAGGATGACGGGGGCCAGTTGTTGGAGGGTGCATTAGCGCAGTATCGGAGCGCATTCCGGGAAGCGATCGGCAACGGCACGGACCCTACGAAATTCGAGAAGGCCGCCGAAGAACTGAGCCGCCTTTCGGAAGAGGGGAAGCCCGTGCCCATTGAGTTGCGCGACAAGCCACTGGAGTATTTGCGCGGCCACGCCCAGTTGTGGGTTCCGGCAGATCATGCGTATCAAGTGAAGGACGATCTGAGTCGCCGCTTGCTTTCCGATGACCCTGTCACGCGGGAAGTGACGGCATCGCAATACAACCTCAACCACAACTCCGAAAATTATTCGCAGAATGTGGCCGATTTGCTTAATCGCGTCAAGCCTCTGCCGAAGACTTCGTCGGAGTTGAAAGACGAGTTTTCGCGGGGCGCTCCTCGCGGATTGTGAATGGAGGTGTCCGATGGATACACAAGATTTGTCTTCTGATTTTCAGCCCGCCGCTCCGCCCTCTGCCGACGAGAAACTGTCACCGTCCGGCGTCGCCGCAATTCAGGGCGAAGCCGAGCCCGCGCCCGCCGATCGCGAGTCGATCAAGCGCGCTGTGGCCGCTGGCGCGGCAGGCGCGGTGATCTTGGCCAGCGGTCTCACGTTATTGGATCGCGTTGACTTCCGGCAAACGGAGTCGGCACCCCCGCCGGAAGAAACGCAACAAAACGTCGTCATCGAGACGCCGTCACAGCAAGCGCAGTTTCATCTGCCGGCTGAAGGAGAGCTATCCGTCGAATATCACCTCGACTTGCCCGACGCTGAACCAGCCCAAGCCTCACCCGCCGCCGAAGTGAATCTCGATCAAAGGATCGAGACGCCGCTGAAGAGCCAGCGCGACCTGACTTACAACGGCCAGCCCACCCAATACGGGTGTGTGCCGACGTCGGTCAGCATGATCACCGACTATTGGAATCGGCGCGACTCGACCAACCCCACGAAATCGGCGCAGGAGTTTCTCGACCTCAACGCGGCGCAAAAGCAATTCGACGGCGGGGGCATGAGCGCGACGAATATTCACGACGAACTCTCGAATATGGGATACGCCGCCGGGGATCGCGCCAACGCCTCTTTTGACGATTTGCGAAACGCGACGCAGGAAGGCCCGGTACTGGCCATCGTCAAACTCGGAATGAAAGAGTCGGGACCCAACCACGCCGTTGTAGTCACAGACGTATCGGAGAGCGGCGAGGTCGCCGTCAACGATCCGTGGACCGGCGAAGCGCGCACGTATGGGCGTGAGCAATTCAGCGCGTCGTGGGGCGCCAATTTTGGAAAGGGCGCGTCGACAAACAATTTCGTGACCATTCGACCGGCGCAAAAATAGTTTTCAAGAATCTGGAGCGACACATGGACGCCAAAGATACACCTCAAGACTCTGCCGATGCCCGGCAACCGCCCGCCGAAGAGAAACTCTCGCCGATGGGCATCGCGGCAATGCAAGGCGATGATGACGCGGTGGCGGCGCTGGAAAAGCGAGTCGAAGCGTTGCGCGCCGAGACCGAAGCGCGCGAGGCCGCCGAGCGCGCCGCGCTCGAAGCCGGCTCTCCCTCGAAGGACGGTGGCGCTGCTGATCAATCCCCCATGGAGCCAATCACCACATTGATCCCGGATCCGACGGATGCCAACCACCCACCCTCACACAAGCCCGGTTACGCAGCCGAAAAGCCGCCGATGGTTGAAGGCGAGCCGCTCGACGAAAAGCCGACGCGCGAGGGCCCGGTGGAACAGCCGGAAGGCCGGAGAGCGGGTGGATTGGAGAGGGGAGGTTAAGATGCATTGTCGTCGAGTCGTTGCCGGTTAACATCTTACAAGCACACCAACATGGAGATATGACATGATCATTTGCCCCTCTTGCAACACTGAAAACAAACCTGATTCCCAGTTCTGCATTAGTTGCGGCGCAAAACTTGTGGCAGAAGAATCCACGCCGCCCGCCTCTCAGCCCATTGTTGCCACGCCTCCCGTCGTTCAACCGCCGCCTCCTTCCGCTCCATACCCGCCGCCCGCGCCCGGATACGGTCCCCCGCCCGGCTATCAGCCTCCACCATACCCCTATGTGCAAAGGCCACCGAAGGATCGGAGCATTGCGCTCATCCTTGAAATTCTGCCTAACTTGTTCGGCTTCTTCGGCTTCGGTTGGATTTACGCCGGAAACACTTCGGTAGGCATCATTTGGCTGGTCAGCGTGTTGGCGTGGGACTTCATGGCGGCCATCATCGTTATCTTTACAGGGGGATTCGGTTGCTTCTGCACGGTGCCGGTAAACATCGTTCTCACAGCTATCTCGGCGTATTCACTCAACGAGTATACAAAGAAGCACCCGGAGCTGTTTGGCTAGCGCCATGCTTTGCCCGCACTGTGGTCAAGCGCATCCTGGCAACGCAGCATTCTGCCCAATCGCTGGCAAGGCCCTGCCGCACCCGCGCGCCAACCGCTGGCGGGGGCCTCTATTGGCCGGGTTTGCCAACCTTGGCGCATTGGGGCTTCTTGCCATCTGTATTGGGATGCTGTTGCTGCTGGTAGAGAATCGAAACTTGGCGCTCCCGACTCTCCCCTCTTTGCCCGGCGCTTCCACTACAGTAGCGGTGATACCGTTGACGGCCAACACGCCGGCTCCTTCCGCGACGCCAACCCTGAATGCAACTGCAACAACTCTCCACATACCCACTGCTATCCCAACTGCCACTCCCACACAGCGGCCAACGAGCACCCACACGCCCACTCTGCCGCCTCCCACGCTCACTGCCACCGCCGCTTCATGCGCCATCTCCGTAACGGGTCGCTATGCCCGGCTGTGGTCGCAATATCACGATCAACTCGGATGCCCCTATTCTGCATCCCAGATTACTATTCCTTCGGTTGCAGAACAGCCATTTCAGAGCGGCCACTTGTTTTGGCGATCTGACACGGATCGTTATTACGCCATATACGATGGCGGCGGCGCAACATCGGGCGGGTGGGCCGTGTATGGCAACAAGCCCGGGGCAATCCAAAACTGCGCCGATCACTTGCCGCCGGGCGGATATTACAAGCCCGCCAGCGGCTTTGGTGATGTGTGGTGCTTTGTCGGAAGCGCGAATTCATCGCTCGGTTGGGCGCTCGCCCCCGAACGCGGCTTTGTGGGTGGACAGGGGGTCAACGCTCAAGATTTTGAGAAAGGATCCATTTTTCAGGACAGCGACGGTGTGGCTCGGAATCTGGTGTATGTGTTGATTGGCGCGGGCTTCTATCGCGTGTCGCCGTAAACTGAAAGCTTCCGAACTTCTTTGTGATCACACGACTTCAAGCATATTGTCTCCGCGGGCGATACTGAATGGCCTTGGCCACGTGCGCCGGATGGATGTCCTCTGACCTGCTCAGATCGGCAATGGTGCGCGCAAGTTTCAACACGCGATGGAAGGCGCGGGCCGAGAGTTGCAGTTGAGTCATCGCCGCCCGCAAAAGCGCCATGCCCGCATCGTCCAACTTGCAGTATTTCCTCACGTCGGCCGGGCGCATGTCGGCGTTGCAAGTATCGGTTCAAACTCTGCGGGTCCGTCCAACTCGGCACCACGCTGTCGGCGCTGATGAATCGGCCCAGCGCGCTCGAATAGAATCTCGCCCCGTAGTGATACAGCCCCAGCCCCACCTCCCTCTGCCCGGTGAACAGCCTGTCCGTCGGCAAACTCGCGCCCGTGATGCGTGGCTCGCCGAACGGAGTGTACCTCTGCTCGCCGTTGGTCACAACGTTCCCGCTCGCGTCCAGCGTCACGCTGGCCGAACCGAGATGGTCGCGCAGGACGAAGTGCAGTGTGTTGCTCACCCCAACAACCTCAACCCGCAGTGCGACGCCATAGTAACTTGTCTTCTTCGTGACTGCGCCGCCCGCGCTCAACTCCACTTCGTAGATTCCGCCGATGTACACGACTGAAGTGTTGTCCGGGCGAATCTTCTTCACCAAGTTTCCATCACTATCGTACACGAACGCCGTGGTTTGCCCGTTGACGACGACGGACGAAAGGCGGTTCTCGATGTCGAAGTTCTGCGTGTACGTCGCTTCCCCCTCAACCCTCAACGTCATATTCCCATTTGCATCGTAAGGGCAAGGGATTGCAGAACTGTGGTGGAGACGGCGAACGCCAGCGCTCCGGCCAACACAGCCCATACCCAGCGGCGGCGCGCAGCGATCCAAGCATAAGCGAGGCTGAAGGCCGCTTGCGAGATCCTCCCGGCCATGATGCCCACCGCCGCCGCGCTCGCAAAGCGCTCGCCTTGATTGAGAGCCAAGAAGAATGCCACCGGCCCCGAAGTGAGGGGCAAGCCCACCACCCAGCCGCTCACAGTCGGTCCCCATCGCCTCCCGGCGAGACTGGCCATGCCGATCAACGCAGGAGTGATGAGCGGTTTCAGAAACAGTGTGTTCATACGGCTATTGTACGGGCTTAAAGCCGCGTTTGATGTGGAGAGGAGCAAACGAAAACGGGACGCCGATTCGCAGGCATCCCGTTTTTTATTTCTGAAAGTGGGCGATATAGGACTTGAACCTACGACCTCACGGATGTGAACCGTGCGCTCTAACCAGCTGAGCTAATCGCCCACGATGGCGGCATTATAACTGAAACCCAACCGGCCTTCAAGGCTCGAATCTGAGCATGATAGAATTTTGCCAATGGCCGCCGCTTCCGATCACCTCCAACAGATTCTCGACACCCTGCCGAGCCGGCCCGGGTGTTACATCATGAAGGACGCCGACGGCGTCATCGTATATGTCGGCAAGGCTGTCAACCTCCGCAGTCGCGTCCGATCCTATTTCCACGCGCAGACCGATTCCCCCAAGACCGACCAACTCGTCCGCCGCATCGCTGACATCGAAACCATCATCGTCGATTCTGAACTCGAGGCCCTCATCCTCGAGATGAACCTGATCAAAAAGCACCGGCCCAAATACAACATCCGGCTGAAGGACGACAAGCGATACCCGTACGTCAAAGTTCATTGGGGCGATCCGTTCCCCAAAGTGACCGTCACCCGGCGGATGGATGTGCGCGACGGCTCGCGCTACTTTGGGCCGTACACCAGCCTGTGGGCGGTGCATCAAACGCTGGCCCTGCTTCGCAAAATTTTCGGCTACCTCACCTGTGACCGAGCGATCACCGGCAAAGACCCTCGCGCCTGCCTATATTACGACATCAAACTCTGCATCGCGCCGTGCATCGGCAAGGCCTCGAAGGAAGACTACCGGGCGATGATCGACGACCTGTGCAAGTTTTTGCAGGGCCGCACCGAGCCGGTGGTGAAACGACTGCGCGCCGAGATGGAAGCGGCCTCCGAAGCGTTACAGTTCGAAAAGGCGGCCTCCATTCGCGATCAATTGATCGCCATCGAGAGGGTAGTCGAGAAGCAGAAAGTGATCTCCACCGAGCAGATCGACTCCGATGTGATCGCCTTTGCCCGCGACAAAGGCGACGCCTGCGCGCAAGTGTTTTTCATCCGCGCCGGAAAGTTGATCGGGCGCGAATCGTTTTTGCTCGAAGGCGCGGAGGACGCCGACTCGACGGAGATCGTCTCCAACTTCATCACCCAGTTTTACGAAGATGCGGCTTTCGTGCCCGACGAAGTGATGCTGCCCAATGACATTGCCGAAGCCGAGATCGTGTCGCAGTGGCTACGCGGCAAGCGGGGAGACAAAGTGACGCTCTCCGTGCCGCGGCGCGGCGCGAAACACGATCTGATCGAGATGGCGACCGCCAACGCCGCCGAAGCCCTGTCTCGCCTGCACGCCGAACGCGAAGCCGACTCCAGCAAACACGTGGAGGGCATGGCTGAGTTGCAGGCCGCATTGCAGTTGCCGCGCCCTCCGGCTCGCATCGAGTGCTTCGACATTTCGCACATTCAAGGAACGGCCACGGTGGCGAGCATGGTGGTGTTCGCGCAGGGCGCGCCGGAGAAGAAACACTATCGCTCGTTCAATATTCGCGCGGTGGAGGGTGTGGATGATTTTGCCAGTATGCGCGAGGCGTTGAGGCGGCGGTTTGCGCGGTGGAAGGATGCGCAGGATCGCAAAGCCGACGCGCCCGGAAAGAAGCCCGACGAATCGTTTGCGCTTCTGCCCGATCTGCTGCTCATCGATGGCGGCAAAGGGCAGTTGGGCGCGGCGGTGGAAGTGCTGGCCGAAGCCGGGCTCACCGAGCGCGTGCCGGTGGCCTCGCTCGCCAAACAGCAAGAAGAGATATTTTTGCCCGGCCAAGCCAATTCGATTTTGCTGCCGCGCAGTTCACAGGGTTTGTTTCTCGTCCAGCGTGTGCGCGACGAAGCCCACCGCTTTGCCATCACCCATCACCGCCAGCGGCGGCAAAAGATGGGGCTGGCCTCGCAGCTCGAAGCCATCCCCGGTGTCGGCCCGTCGCGCCGCAAAGCCCTGCTCAAACGCTTCGGCGATGTGGACGGAATCCGCGCGGCGAGCATGGATGAGCTACGGAGTGTGAGAGGAATAACGGCTGAGGTGGCGAAGGCGATCAAGGATGTGTTGTGACAACAGGCAAATCATGTGGGAGTGGCGCAATTGGGCAAAGGCAGCCACGGATTGCACAGATTTCACTGATGAAGATGGAACGCTCTGTGTAATCCGTGAAATCTGCGGTTCTTAATCCGCCCGAACAGAGAAAGCCCTATCATAAAAAGCGGCTCCCCCCTTTAAACGCACACCGCGCTCTGGCTGAGGAGGGGCCAAGCGCGGTATGGAGAGGAGAATGCAACTATCATTTTAGCCAAGCGGCTAAATGGCAAGTGAAGCGAAGATAAGTGTTGGGTGAGCGGCCTGAGCGGGCAACTTGCCCGTTAACCACTCCGCGCCCGGCTGTGGAGGAGCAGGGCGCGGCATGGAGAGGAGAATGCAACTGTCATTCTATTCAACCGGCTGAATGGCAAATGAATCCGAGTTAAGAGTTGGGTGAGCAGTGGCGCTGCCCAACCACCCACATCATCTAAATCACCCAACTTCACGTTGCCACAGACTCTCAATCACGCGGTCGATGCCGGATTTGAGATGGCGGCGATAGGTGCTGAAGGGCAGGTCGAGCAGTTCGGCGGCCTGCTCTTGCGTTTCGGCGGGCTGGAGTATGTGTGGCGCAACGCCCGATACAATTTCATTTCTCGCGGCGAGGACTGCAATGACTCGGCGGCGGACTGGATGAGTTTTTGCAGTGCGGCGGCTCGCTCGGCGCGGCCGGCGTTAGCCCCCGCGGCTTCCACCGTGAGCCGCGATTGCACAAGCGGATTGCTTTGCAACGCCGAAGGCTGAGTGTAATCGCGCAGGGCGTCGCGCACGGCGGCGGCGAAATCTGGCTCGCTGAGGACGACGATGGACTCGGCGGCAGACGGGTGGGGCGCGGCCTCTGCTCCCGGCGCGATCTCGCGCTCGGCCAACAGCGCCAGCCACTGCATGGGAGGAACGGCTCGCCAGTTGTGGCCGTACATTCCGTAGCGGCGGCCTCCCACTTCAAAGTCGGCGTCGGGCAGGCGAGCCAGATCAGCATAAGCGAACATGGGCGCCCAAAACTCAGGCTCGGCGCACGGAAAGAATGTGAACACCAGCCCCGGTGTGGTGAGGTAATGGAGCACGGCGTTGATGAACACGATGCTTTGCGCGGGTGAGACGGTTTGATACGTGTCGCGCCCCATCCAGAATCGGAAGAGGGTGGCGGTTTCGCCGGAGCGCAGCGGGGCATGACGTTGAAGGTGGGCCCAAACGGATCGAGCGGCGGAGTCGGCTTCCCGATCCGAGGGGTCGATCAACGACAATGACACCATCGCCGCGAATCCGGCGGGGCGCCGCTCGCTGTCGCGCAATACGATGATTCCCTGTGGCTGCCGATTCATCCAGTGGGAGGCAATCTGCGCCGAGTCTTCTCCCTCGTGGCGCAGCACCATTTCTGTGATCGCCGGGATGTCGGAGTCGCGGAGCGAGTCGGCGAGCATGCCGCCGCTGGTTTGCCAATCGACAAACGGGCGCACCACCGGGCTGTCGCGATGAAGGAAAACGTAATCGAACATGAGGCGCTGTTGCGCGGGGCCGGGCGATTGTTGGATGTGGGTGATGTAATAGCCGCGCGCGCGCTTGTGCAGTTCGGCATACCAATCGGGGTTGCGCCAGCGCACGTCGGCGGCGAGGGCTTCGCGGGCGAGGTCGTGCGGGAAGAGTCCTTCCGGGCTGAGTTCGACGAATGACAGTTCGCGGAGCCATTCGAAAAGTTCGTGCGCGTCGGGCGCGCCGAGCATTTGGGCGAGGAGCGGTTCGGTGGTGAGGCGCACGAGGGCGCAGGCTTCGAGCGCGGCGCGGTGCGCGGGGCCGGGCACTTTTTGCACGAAGCGTTCGAGCAGGGCTTTGATCACGTCGGGCGAGGCTTCGGGCTGGAAGGCGCGCGCGGGGCCGGGGCGCTGGGCAAACTCGTCGGCGACGAGGGAGAGGGCGAGCGGGTGGCCGTGCGTGAAGTTGAGCACGGCTTGGATTTGATCGTCGGGGATGTTGTGTTGTGAAAGATAGGCGCGGCTTTCGTGAGGGGCGAGGTTGCGCAGGGGGAGGATGCGGAGGAAGTCTTGCCAGCCGGGGTCGCTGCGCCACGCGGTGGAGGGCGGGTTGCGGCTGGCGACGACGGTGAGGGTGTGTTCGGGGAGCGAGGGCAAAAAAGTGTCGCGCAGCCAATTGTCGAGCGGGGCGAGCAGTTCGAAGGTGTCGAGGATGATGATGTGTTTGCGGCTGGCGAGCCTTTCGTGCGGCGGCGAGGTGGGCGGCAAGTTGAGGGCGAGGCTGAGGGAGGCGGTGAACGGGTCGGGCGAGGGCTCGATGTTGCGCCCGTCGAGGAGGGCGACGGGAGTGGAAGAGTCGTTGCAGAGTCGGTGGAACTCGGTGAGCAGAGTGGTTTTGCCCACGCCGCCGGGCCCAAAGATGAAGAGGAGGTTGAAAGGCAGGTCAGCCGATTGGAGGGCAGAGGCGAAGAGTTCTCTTTCGGCGTCGCGCCCCACGAATCGGCGGCGTCGGGCCGCGCTCAATCGGTCGGCTAACTTTGGGGGCAAGGCTTACTCCCGCATTTTCCAGCCCAAGTCTCCGCGTTGGAATAGCAATTCTAAAACATACACGGCGCTGCTGAGTCGGTTGAGCGCTTTGGGGATGCCGTAATCGACTGCGCTCGACGGGCCATGCGTGTGGGCGTTGGGGCCGTACACGTCGAGCGCGGCGATCTCGATCTCGCGCGCCAGCGCGCGGGCGAAGTTGAGCCAGTGCAGGATGCTGTGATCGTTTGCGCCGGGAACGAGGTGCGCCATGCCGAGTTTGTCGGGGTGATGAGAGATGTCGTGTATTTCGTCTTCGGTGTGGCCGCCCACCGAGAGGGGCTGGGCACTGCGCGCGTTGTATTCGGCCGATTGTATTTCGCGGCAGTATGCGGCCAGCGTATCGAGTCGTTCGGCCAACTGCGGCAGTTGAAAGCGGCGGGCTTCGGCGGCCACGAGCATCATGGTTGCGTGCAGGGAGTCGAGCTGCCCGCGCAGTTTGACTCGCGGGTGAGTCTTCGGGGCGAAGTGGGCGGCGTCCAACTGAGTCATGTGCTCGGGCTTCGGCTTCACGGGCTGGCCGCATTCGATGCACACTGGCGCGGGGCCGCTGAGCACGACAGGGAACACGCCGGGCTTATCCCATGCGGGGCGCGGAGTGTGAAGGGCGGATGGCGGAGCAGACAGCGATGTTGAGTCGAACTGGATTTCGAGTTCGTGGGTTTTGATGAAATCGAGCGCGGCGGGCGAGAAGCGCGCGCCGGGTGGGAACGGAGGGAGTGCGCCCTTGCCGTTGCGCCACAGTTCGCGGAGTTCGGATTCGGTGATGACCATGTCAGGAGGGGGAAGACAGAAGTCGGAAATCAGAAAACAATAGTCAGTAATCAGTCGTCAGATTACTGACAACCGATTACTGATCACTGATCACCGATTGCCAATCACTGATTCCAATCCGCCGGGAAGGCCACATACACAAACCGCGTGTGGCTGGGTGTGCCGAAGGTGATGCTGGAGCCTTTGGGGATGAAGATGCAATCGCCCGGCCCGCCGCGCACTGCTTCAGCGCCGCGCGTGATCACCAACTCGCCTTCGAGCACGATGTCCACCTCGTCATACGAAAGCGTCCACGGGAATTCGCCTTTGTCGAGAGCCATGTATCCGGCGGCCATCGGCGATCGGTCGGCGGAGGTGACCACGTCTTTCAGCCGGACGTTGGTTCCCGGCGCGGCGAGATCGCTGCCAAATGATTCCATGATCACGCCCGCGCCTTTCACCACTTTGAGCGGCGGAGGCGGCGCGGAAAACGGAGTCGGCGCCCCGCCGTTCTTTTCGAGGGAGGCCGACTCTCGAATCACGCGCAGGCCGAGTTCCTTTGCTAAGTCGGTCGCTTCGGGCGTGATCAGATCACTCGCGCCGATCACAAGCAGATTCGATTTTAGTTCGCGGGCTAATCGGCGGATATCGGAGGCGGTGAAAAGTTGAGGAGGCATAGCCGTCTTTTCCAAATCTGTGATACGCAAAGTGTAGCACAGACTTGCGCGGCGGCTGAGAGTTGTTCGGAATTGTAGGGATGGAGGGTGCGCGCTCTGATTACGAAGGCAGTAATGCCGCCAGTTGCGTCCACAGTTCGCGGAGGTTGATGGGCTTGGGCATGTAGAGGTCGCATCCGGCGGCCAGCGCTTTGTCGGCGTCGCCTTTGAGGGCGTTGGCGGTGATGGCGATGATGGGGATGGCGCGGAGGGTGGCGTGCGCCCGGAGGCGGCGAGCCACCTCGTAGCCGTCGAGGTCGGGCAGATTGATGTCGAGCATGATCACGTCGGGCGGGTTGGCTTCGGCTTTTTCGAGGCCGGAGAGGCCGTTGAGGGCCCACTCGAATTCGTATCCCCGCGACTCCAACGCTCGTTGAACGAGCAGAACGTTATCGGCGTTGTCTTCGATGTACAACACTTTTTTGCCCATCTCTATTCCTCGGTGCGCGCAACTCTGCTTTCTGCGGGTTCGCCAGACTCGGGCGAGGCGGCCCGGCGGGGCGATACGGCTTGCACGACTTGATCGACGAGCGCCTTGGGCGAGAGCGAGCCTTTTTGATAGAGCGCTTCGATGTGGCCGCTGAGCCGTCGGCGATCGTCGTGGGTGATGTCCTTGGCGCTCACAACTATAACCGGAATCTCGCGGGTGCGCTTGTCGCGCCTCAATTCTTCGATCACGGTGAAGCCATCCACCTCCGGCATGGTGAGGTCGCAGATGATGAGGTCGGGCAGGCGGTAACGAGCCTCGCGCAGGCCGTCGGAGCCCTTGGCGGCGTGGAAGACGCGGTACGACTTTTTGGCTTCGAGCAAACGGCGGATGAGCAGGGCGTCGTTGGAGTTGTCGTCGATGAGCAACACGGTGGTGGTTTTCTCGTCAAGTTGTTCGAGGGCGGCCAGCAGGCCCTCGCGGGGCACGGGCCGTTGATCGTCGCTGAGGTGCACATCCACGCCCCACTGTTCTCCGAGCACGTGCTTTTCGACGGGGAAGGTGTGGCCGCTGCAGTTGACGACGAGTTGATCTTGGCCGATGATGTTTTGCGCCGCCAATTTTTCGAGCCCGGCGAAGGCCACTGCGGCGGCTGGCTCCACGGCCATGCCTTCGGTCTTTGCCAGTTTGAGCATGGCATCGAAGGCTTCGCGGTCGCTCACGCTTTCCATTGCGCCGCCGTGTTGCCGGGCGATTTGCCAAAGGTGTGTGTAGGGCCGCCCCGGGTCGCCGGTGGAGAGAATGGCGATGCGCGTCTCTGGGATCACGGGGGTGGCGGTGTCCCGGCCGGATTTAAAGGCGTGCACCATTGGGGCGCAGCCGTCGGCTTGAATCACGCCGAGCGAGGGAACGCGGTCGATCAATCCCATGGCGAATAGTTCGTGAAAGCCGTGATAGACGCCGAGCGGCCCGAGTCCGCCGCTCACGGCTTGGATGTACCAATCGGGCGCGCGCCAGCCGAGCTGTTCGACGATTTCGTAGGCGATGGTTTTGAACGCCTCGCGGGCCGGGACGCTTTTTGCGCCGCGATCCAAAAGCAGGCCGCGCCGCGCGGCGAAGTCGGCGGCGATTTGTTTGGCTTGATCGTATGTGCCGCTCACTTTGATCACCTCCGCGCCGAAGAGCGCCGTTTCGCGCAATTTTTCTTGCGGCACGAGGCTGGTCATGAACACCCATAGTTTGATTCCGGCGCGGGCGCAGGCGGAGGCATAAGCGACGGCGGCGTTGCCCGTTGAGGCAAGAACGCATTCGTGGATCCCGGCTTCGAGCATGGCCGCCACCGAAACGGCGGCCTGCCGATCTTTGAAGGAGCTGGTGGGGCCGTGCCGTTCATCCTTGATGTAGATGCGTTCGTGCCCGAACGTTTTGGCGTAGCGGCGCGAGAGTTGGAGGGGTGTGCCTCCGGCGCTGTTGAGATCGTAGGCGAGCGGATTCTCGACGGGCAGAACGTCGTGGTATCGCCACAGGTTGGAGGGGCGGCCCGGCAGGCCGCGCAGAAGTTCGCGTTTGAATGCGGCGTAATCGTATCGCGGCTCAAGCCAATCGGATCCGCTTGACGGGCAGACGGCTACCACAAAGGGCTGATACTCTTGTTGGCTGCCGCACGCTGCGCACTCCAGTGAAAGTGGCCGGGTCATTGTGGCGTTACATGTTCTCGTTGAAAGTCGTTTCGACGGGCAGTTCGATGATGAAGGTGGAGCCTTCGCCGGGCACGCCGGTGCTTTCGGCCCACAGCCGCCCGCCGTGCAGTTCGATGAGGTGGCGGCTGATGGGCAGGCCAAGCCCGGTGCCGCCCACTTTGCGGGTCGTCGAGGAATCCACTTGGCTGAACTCTTGGAAGATGGTTTCGATGTGGCTGGCGTCGATGCCGATGCCGATGCCGGTGTCGCGGACGCTGATGCGGATGTGGGCGTTGAGGCGCTCGGCCCGGATGGAGACACAGCCGGAGTCGGTGAACTTGATGGCGTTGTTCACGATGTTGATCATCACTTGCCGCAGGCGCATTCGGTCGGCGTTGATGTCCATCGTCGCGTCGTCGCCGGTGTCCAACAGCAGATCGAGGGATTTGACTCGAGCCAGCGGCGAGGCGATGTCGATCACTTCATCGAGCACGTCCTTGAGGTCGAAGATTTCGGGGTTGAGGGTCATCTTGCCCGCTTCGATCTTCGCCATATCGAGGATGTCGCTGATCAGGTTGAGCAAGTGCTGGCCGTTCTTTTGGACGATGATCAGATCGTTCTCCATCCACTCGTTGATGTCGCCGTCGATGCCTTCGAGCAGCACTTGAGTGAAGCCGAGAATGGAGTTGAGCGGGGTGCGCAGTTTGTGGCTCATGTTGGCGAGGAACGACGATTTGAGTTGATCGAGCTCGCGCAAGCGCTCCACGGTGGCGGCCTGCTCGGCGTAGAGCCGCGCGTTTTGCAGGGCGACCGCCACTTGCTCGGCCAACGTGATCTTGAGCCGGATATCGTCTTCGGTGAATCGGTCGATCACATCGGCTTGCACATCGAACACGCCGAGCAGTAGATCGCCGACTACCATGGGGATGGCCAGTTCGGAGCGGGTGTTGGGCAGGAGTGGGTGAGGCAGAAAGCCGCGCTCTTGCTGAATGTTGTTGGCGACGACCGCTTGCCGTGTTTGCGCGGCGCGGGCCACCAATGAGTGCTCGGCGTTGAATGGAATGTGGCGGCCTTCGGCCACCATCACCCGCCCCGTTGCGCCAGCGCCCGATACGAGTTCCAACATGTCGCCCGTGTCGTTGAGGAGATAGATGTGGGCATGGTAGAGGTTGAATGATGATTTGGTGAGATCGACCACCGTTTGCAGAAGCACGTCGGTATCCAAAATGCTGGAGGCGGCGGCGCTCACGCGGGCAATGGCTTCCAACTCCACTGCGCGTTTCGAGAGCGCGGCTTCGGTTTGTTTGCGCTGGGTGATGTCGGTGACGCTAAACCGGACGAGGTGACTGCGCGCGCCAGTGAGACCTACCAAGCGCACTTCGCAGGGGATGATCCGCCCGACGGTGTTGCGGTGCGCCCATTCGAATACTGGCGTGCCGCCGCTCAGCGCCTCTCTGATTTTCTCCGCCATCTTCTCCGCCGACCGGCGGCCATCGGGCTGGAAGTCGGGGCTCATTTGAGTCGGGCCCACCTTTACCAATTCATCGCGCGGCATCCCAAACAGCCATTCGGCGGCGGCATTCACGCTCTCGAAGAGACCGGTGCGAGTGTTCACCACCCCCACCGCTTCCGGCGAGAACTCGAGCAGAATCGCCAAATCCTCTTCGCGCTCGCGGACGGCGGCTTCGGCGCGTTTGCGCTCGCTGATGTCTTGCTTGACTGCGATGAAGTGCGATATTTGGCCGGACTCATCTGCGACCGGCGTAATGGTCATCTCTTCCGGGTACATCGTGCCGTCTTTGCGACGATTGACAACTTCGCCGCGCCATACCTTCCCGGCCAGCACTGTCTCCCACAGATTCTGATAATAGCCCTGATCATGCGCGCCCGATTTGAGCAGGCGAGGGTTGTTGCCCACGGCCTCTTCCAATGTATAGCCGGTGTTTTTGGTGAACGCCGGGTTTACCCACTCGATTGCGCCGCTGCGATTAGTAATGACAATCGCGTTCGCGGCGGCGTCGAGCGCCGAAGCCTGAAGCCTCGTCCGTCGTTCCGCCGCTTTGCGTTCGCTGATGTCGCGATGGATCGCAAGAAAGCCGATGATGTTGCCGGCATCGTCAAGGATGGGGTTGTTGGAGCCCTCGATGGTCACGAGTCGCCCGTCTTTGGTCTTGTTGACGATTTCCCCTGCCACCGTGCCCTTCGACAGCAGTGTGCTCCAAAATTGTTTGTAGCCTTCCGGCGGGATCACGCCCGACTTGATGATGCGGGGCGTTCGGCCAATCGCCTCTTCGCGGGTGAAGCCGTACACCTTCTCGAAAGCCGGGTTGGCGAAGATGATGTTGCCATCGGCGTCGGTGATGAAGATGGCATCGGAAGAGCGCTCGATGCCCAATTTGAATTTGATGAGTTCCGTATCGCTCGGCGCGGCTTCGCCGCTGTGAGATTGCGCCAGCGCGATTTCTAGCTGAGATACGCGAGATTGAAGAAACTCGACCCGACTCTGCGCCTCGGCCTGCAAACTGCCCGATACGGCGACCTGCGCTTGAGCCATCCCCAGTTTGGACTCCAGTTCCGCGACTTGCGCGCTCAGCGATTCGGCCCGCTGCTGCGCCTGCATCTGTCGGTCGGCGGAGCGCTCGCGCTCTGAGTGCGCTTCGGCCAACGAGGCTTCGAGTTCGGCGATGCGGGCGCGCAGAGTGTCGGCCGCAGATAGATCCCGTTCTTCCGCCGCCCGTTGCGCCCGGGTTAGCGAGGCTTCGAGTTCGGCGACGCGAGCGCGCAGGCCGTTGAGCTCGGCGGCGGGGGGAGCGGCTTTGCCATTGGCTGGCTCCGGCTCCACCGGCTCGACAGTCGAGAACAGCGACTCAAGCCGCTTGAGGTACGGGTCTTTGGACATAGGTGAGCAACTCTTCGGCCAACTGCCGGTATTGCAATGCGCCCCGGCTGCCGTGAGCGTACGCGGTGATGGGTTTGCCGGCCACTTGGCTTTCGCGCAGTTTGCTGTCGAAGCCGATGATGGTCTGCAAAATTGCGGCGGAAAAATGCTGTTGAATGTAGGCCAGTGTTTGCGAGTGCAGCTTGCCGCGCAGATCGAACATGGTGACAAGCAAGCGAAATTTGATGCGCGTGTTGGTTTTGGCCCGCACCGCGCGCACAAGTTCAAATGTGCTGTTGAGGGCTTGCAGTGAAAAGTATTCGCATTGGGTGGGGATGATAGCCATATCGGAGGCGGTGAGGGCGGCGATGGTGAGCGCCCCCAGAGACGGGCCGCAGTCCAACAGCACAATATCGTAGGGCGAGAGGGCCGGGTCGGTCAGGCTGTCCTTCAATTTGTATTCATACCGCGCCAGCGATTGCAGGCACTGCGCGGCCATGATCATGTCGGCGTTGGAGGGCACGATGCTCAGGTTGGGCAGTTCGGTTTCGCGCACGACGCTGGAGAGCGGCTCCAGCCCCATCAGCACATCGGAGGCCGAGCGGGTCATTTCGGCAGGCGAGAGTCCCAAGCCGCTGGTGAGGCTTCCCTGCGGATCGAGATCGATGAGCAGGGTTCGCTGATTGCGTTCGGCAAAGCAAGCGCCCAGCGATAGGGTGGTGGTGGTTTTGGCCACACCGCCTTTCTGATGGGAGACGGCGATGATGTACATGCTGGTTCGCGTTCTGCTAATTGTTGCTCTTCGGCTCTCTGCCCGCGCTCAATTCCACAACAGTGCGCCGCGCTTTGAAGGTTTGCCCGAGTTCGCGCACGGCGGTTTGGATGGCGGCTTCCACGGAGGTGGCGCTCTGTATCTTTTGGTTGATCAAGTTGATGATCGATTCGCGTTCGGCCAGTTTCTGAGTCTGTTTGAGGAGCAGTTGGTTGTCGAGCACGGTGGCGGCCTGCGCGCCCAGCGACTGATAAAGCCGGATCTCGGCCTCGGCGAAGGTGCGCGGCGCGGGCCATGAAAGGCTGACGACTCCGATCCAGCGTCCGCTGAGATTGAGGGGGATGGTCACCGTTGCGCCGGTGCCGGCCATTACTGCGCGCCCGGTGTCGCTGAGGCGCGGATCGGCGGCCACGTCGTTGATGGTGAAGGGGCGCGAGGGGTCGGCCATCCACAATTCCGAGTAGGGGGAGTCGGCGAGGCGGAAGCGCATTCCCATCATGGAGTCGAATGGTTGGCCTTCGCCGTCGAGCGCGGCGATGATTTCCATCGAGTCGGGTTTGTTCGATGAGTCGTGTCTGAAGGTGAGAAGGAAGGCGCTGTTGGCGCCGGAGGCCAGCGCGCTTTGAGCGATGGCGAGCAGGGTTTCGTGAGGTGTGGCGGCGGCGTTGAGCCGGGCGCTGGCTTGATACAGCGCGGCGGTTTCGGAGAGGGCGGCTTGCGTTTGCTCGAAGAGGCGGCGGTTATCGACGGCGATGGCCATTTGTTGGGCGAGCGAGATGTAGGGGCGGGTTTCGCTGTCGGCAAAGTGGTGGGGGTTTTCGCATTGGGCCAGCATCACGCCCAATTGCTTGCCTCCCGCCCACAGCGGCAGGATGGCGAGGCCGCGAACCTTTTGTTGAGCGAGCATGAGGCGGGCGGCGGCGTCCACTCGCGGATCGTTTTGGGCATCGTCGAGGAAGATGGGCTGCGGGCTGAGCAGGATACTGCGGGCGGTGAATGATCCCGGCGGGTAACGGTGGCCAATGGGCGTGGGCGGCGTGCCTTCGCTGTTGTGCCAGTTGGCGGTGACTTCTGCGCCGAGCAACCCGCCGGACGAATCGAGTTGATAGGCCATGAGCACGGCGCGGTTGACTGCGGGCACGGGCACGCCTTCGACGACGGCGGCCATGATCTCTTGTAGTGTGCTGGCTGAAGCGAGGCGGCGGCTGGCTTCGTAGAGTTTTTCCGATTCGGTGAGGGCGGCTTGCGTGCTGGCAAACAACAGCTGGTTGTTGACGACGACGGCGGTCTGTGTGGCGACCGAGGTGTATGTCAGTTGATCGGAGGGGGTGAAGTTGTGCGGGGCCAGCCAGTTGATGATGATCAGCCCGATCCATTTGCCGCCTTGCACGAGGGGCAGGATGACCAGCGCGCGAGTATTGGTCTGCGCCAGCGAGGCGCTGATGCCCCCGTCCGCGCGCCGGTCGGTGGCGGCGTCGCTGATGAAGATGGGCACGTCGGGGCTGTTGATCCACAATCGGGAAAGCGGATGGCTGGGGACGAAGAAGCGAATGCCCACCGGCAGGGTGAATGATCCTTCGCTCACCCAGTTGGCCCTCACTTCCATCCATTCCGGCTTCCCGGCAGGGTCGAGGTCGAAGATGAAGAGCAGGGCGTTGTCGGCGCCAGCGCTGATGCCCGGCCGGGCGGCCACGAGCAGGGTTTCTTCGAGGGTGGTGGCGGCGTTGAGCTGGGCGCTGGATTCGTACAGCAGTTGCGTTTCGGAGAGCGCGGCTTGTGTTTGCTCGGTGAGGCGGAGGTTCTCGATGTGCGTGCTCAGTTGCGATACCACCGCGTCCAAAAGATCGACTGCGCCTTCGTCGGCGAGGTCGGCGTTGTTCACGATGAGATCGCCGATGGTTTCGCCGCGCACGGTGATGGGGCGGGCTGTGGCGTCGGCGCTCGGCGCGGAGTCGGCGGCCACTACTTGTTCGCCGTCGTAAACGTAACTGCCGGTCGTGTTGGTCGAGTCGGCAAATCCCGCCCAGCCTTCGCGGGTGAGTCGGCGGACGGCCTCTTCGGCTTCAGCGCGATACTTTTCGGCTTGGGTGAGCAGGCGAATGTTTTCGACTTGCTTGAGCGACTCGCAGGGCGACGGTGTGCGCCAGCGCGGCATCCTCTTCCGTCCATTTTCTATCGGGCGGGCTTTCGACTCGAATCGCGCCGACGGACTCTCCGGCGACTTGAATGGGCATGTCGAGTGTGTCGGTTGGCGCGGGGGAGGCCGACTCGGTGTGTTGGCCCGGCTCGGCTTCGGGCGATTCATAGGTGAAGACGATGCGCTCACTGCGCTCGACGGCGTTGAGGAAATTTTGCCAACCGGCGGTCGTGAGTCGGCGGGCGTGCGTTTCCATTTCGGCGCGGGCCTGCTCGGTTTGAGAGAAGAGCGAAGCGTTTTCGATGGCGATGGCGAGTTGGCCGGCCAGCGCCTCGAAGGCCGGAAGGTTGTCGGCGCTGAAGGCGCCGGGTTTGTCGCTCTGCATATCGAGCACGCCCACCACTCGTTCGCCGACGAGGAGAGGCACGGCCATTTCCGATTGGGTGAGAGGCAGGAGGGGGTTGGGGCGGAAGGTGGCGCTGGCGGCGACGTTGGCGACGAAGACGGCTCGTTTTTCGGCGGCGGCCGTGCCGTTGATGGAGCCGGGACCAATGGGGAGTTTAAATCCGCGCAGGCGCAGTTGTTGCCCCACCGCCCCGGTGCCGGCGTGCAAGACGAGGGTGCGCTGCGCCGAGTCGGTGAGATAGACCTGTGTGTAATTCACTACCGGACAGTTTTGAATGACGGCTGACACCCATGCTATGCTCAGGTTCCTTCTATACTTCACGCGGGCACAAACTGCGCTTTTGAAAACAGTTGAAAACGCAAGGTCAGCAATGAATGTAAAGCGGCGCGATGAGTGGTGGG
>Ga0194126_10003923_pt1 | contig 23080 bp, 18 predicted proteins | sample TA2KigC150mmetaG_FD_148641 | JGI IMG/M metagenome (GOLD analysis project Ga0194126, IMG submission 148641) | Freshwater microbial communities from Lake Tanganyika, Tanzania - TA2015035 Kigoma Deep Cast 150m | ecosystem: Environmental > Aquatic > Freshwater > Lake | place: Tanzania: Lake... | reverse complement strand
ATTGCACGATTATTACTGGTCTCAGAGAGAGTTCCATTAAAACAAGGATTGAAACAAATGATAATTATCTCCTTCTCCGCAAAAAGTCCCTGGGTTTCCCTGCGCTTTTCGGCGGGCCGACGAGGCCGTCCTCTTCCATCAGTTCCATTATCCGCGCAGCCCTGTTATATCCTATTTTGAGCCGTCTCTGGATAGATGATATGGAGACCTCACCGCTAATCTCCCCGATTTCAATCGCCTTAAGGTACATCTCATCTCTCTCTGCAGCATGTTCATCTTCATCTGTTGCATCGACATTCTGTATGCTTTCAAGTATCGTATAATCAGGTCTGCCCTGTGACTTCACAAATTCGGTAACAGCTCTTATCTCCTCCTCTGTGATAAAAGCTCCATGAACCCGGATGATTCTTGCACCGGGTAACATCAAAAGCATATCCCCTTTTCCTAAAAGCTGTTCAGCGCCATGAGAATCGAGGACTGTCCGTGCATCCACCTTTGAAGAAACATGGAATGATATTCTTGCCGGGAAGTTTGCCTTTATAATTCCGGTTATAACATCAACAGACGGCCTCTGGGTGGCAAGGATAAGGTGTATGCCTGAGGCCCTTCCCATCTGTGCAAGTCTTGCTATCGAGTCCTCAACATCATTCGGTGCGGTAAACATAAGGTCTGCAAGCTCGTCTATTATAATAACAATGTAAGGGAGTTGTTCTTCTTCCTTTGCGTGAAGATTATAGTTCTCGATATTTCTCGCAGCCCTTTCGGCAAGGACTCTGTACCTGCGCTCCATCTCGATAACCATCTTCTTTAATGCCTCTGCTGCTTCTTTAGGGTTTATTATGACCGGTGAGATGAGATGCGGGATCTCCTCATATGCAGAGAGCTCAATCAGTTTCGGATCAACCATCAGCATCTTCACCTCTGAAGGACCTGCCTTATATAATATGCTCATGACCATTGAGTTTATTGACACACTTTTACCCGAGCCTGTTGCTCCTGCAACAAGGAGATGGGGCATCTTCGACAGATCGGCTATGATCGGCGTTCCGTAAATATCCTTACCAAGCCCGAGGGTAAGCCTGGATTTGCTCTTTATAAAACTGTCTGAAGAGAGTATTTCCCTTAACGAAACCGTCTCCCTCAGCTTATTGGGGACTTCAATGCCTATTGCAGCCCTGCCGGGAATCGGTGCAACCCTCACGCCTGGAGCCTTGAGTGAAAGGGCAAGATCATCAGCAAGGGAAACAATCTTGTTAATCTTGACGCCAGGCGCCGGCTCGAATTCATACATCGCAACAACAGGGCCTGGATGAACAGATGTGATCTTGCCTTCCACACCAAAATCTCCGAGCTTTTTTTCAATCAGTGATGAATCTGCAAGAAGATCATCCTTCGAAGGTCTCAGAGTCGCTGAATCTGATGCGCTTAATAAATCTAAGGAAGGAAGTTCATAATTGCCGATCTTTCTCGGTATTACTGGTTCAGCTTTTGCTACAGATTTAGATGCCGGTGGGGGTTCAGGTTCCCGGATGAGTATCTCCTGATCTTCCTTATCTGTTTCTTCCATGATCTCTTCTTTCTCTTCCTCCTGTTCTTTTTTCTTTAAAGCAATGCCGATAAAAGATACAGGACTCATTAATATTATTGAAGAGAGGAAAGTTGAGAGCGCAAAAATATATGCTCCCGGCAGAGATAAGAGCTGATTGGCAAAATACGCTATCCCGCTGCCAAAGATGCCGCCCATACCATCAGGGTAATTTTCTAATGTCATATTCATCGTACCCGATAGTAAAGATAAGAGGATGGAGGAGGATATGATAAACAGGAGACTGCCGAAGAGATATATTTTGTGCCCCTTTTTCCCTAAGAGACGCCTGATTCCGAAAGTAATGATCATAACCGGGATAATATAAGATGAGAGACCGAAGAAGATAAAGAGCCAGCCTGAAACATACGCGCCTGTCGTTCCCCCCAGATTACGTAACGGTTCAGGAGGTTCTGTGGTTCTGAAAAATGGAACCGGATCGCGAATGGAATGGGTGAACAGACTTAAAAAAAAATAGAGGCTCCCCATTACAGAGATAACGCCGGTAACCTCTTCCTTAATCCGTTTTATCCTTTCAACCATATGCCTGATATTATAACAGCAGCGAGAACAAACCTGTAATAAACGAAGAGATTCATCGGGTATTTTTTCAGGAAGCTCAGTAAAAATTTGATGGCAATGAATCCGGTTATAAAGGAACTTATAATCCCAACAGAGAAAAGCTGAAGGTCATGGTTCCCCTGATCCATAAAAGCCTTTTTAAAATGGAGAATAGTAGCGCCTGCAATAAGCGGAGTGGACAGAAGGAATGAAAACCGCGCTGCTGCTTCCCTCTCAAAGCCTCTGAAAAGTCCGGCTGAAATCGTTATGCCGGAACGTGAAACACCGGGGATAATGGCAATAGCCTGTGCAATACCAATGAATATTGCATCTTTTATGCCGGTATTTTCCATGTCCCTGAATTTGTAAACCTTTTCAGCGACGAGCATAATGATACCACCGGCAATTAGCATCAGACTTATTAATAGAGGTTTTCTCAAATAGTATTCTGCGATATCATTAAGGAGAAACCCTGCAGCGCCGGCAGGTATTGATGCAAGGATAATCAACCCGAATAATCTCTGTTTTTTAAAGATGAGGACCATCCAGTCTTTCCAGAAACAGATAATAAGCGCAAACAGGGTGCCTGCATGCAGTGCGATATCAAAGGTGAGTGTATCAACCTCACCGCCCCAGTTAAAAAACCAGGGGAATAAGATCAGATGTGCAGTACTGCTTACCGGCAGAAATTCCGTCAACCCCTGAACAATCCCCAATATAAGCGCCTGTAGCATGAGTGTTTAATTATAACAGAAAGTGTTTTAGCAATGAGTTGAGTCTTTTTTGAACAAAACTTTTGCAGGAAATCCGGGAAGACGAGAAGATGTTTTGAATCTATACCTCGATGATAATCGGCATGATCATCGGTCTTCTGTCCATAGTGTCTCTAAGGTATTTTTTCAGGGTGCTCCTGAGCTTTGCCTTCAACAGCGAGGAATCTGAAATGACTTCTCTTTCGAGTCCTTTTATGGTATTTGCAATGAGGTCCTTTACATTATTGATAATCTCCTGGGAGGCATCCTCAAAGACAAAACCCCTTGATATGATCTCAGGGCCTGAAATGATAATCCCTGACGGTTTTTCTATAGCCAAAAGTATCAGCACAATGCCGTCATGGGCAAGCCTCAGGCGGTCGCGGAGCACCATTTCCTCCACATCCCCTATGCCGCCCTTGCCATCTATAAAGGTGCGGCCTGAATTCACATTGCCGTTTTTTCCTGCTTCTTTATCGGTTATCTCAAGTATGTCTCCGTTCTTCATAATGAATATGTTTTCTTTTGGGATGTCTGTTTTCTTTGCGAGCATTGAATGGTAAACAAGATGCCTGTATTCACCGTGAACAGGCATAAAATATTTCGGCTTGATGAGGTTCAGCATAAGTTTCAGCTCTTCTTTTGATGCATGGCCTGAAACATGCACCTCTGATACCTTTTCATAGATAACATTTGCGCCGCGCCTGAAGAGATGATTAATGATCTTTCCTATTGAACGCTCATTGCCGGGGATCATCTTTGCGGAAAGGATAACCGTATCTCCATCTTTGATCTTGATATGCTTATGTTCATCAGTCGCAATCCTTGAAAGCACACTCATCGGTTCTCCCTGACTGCCGGTCGTTATAATAACCACCTCATGGTCCTGCAGCTTTGTAAGGTCTTCCAGCTTAAGCCAGGTTTCCTGGGGTATTCTCAGATAACCGAGACTCAATGATATCTGGGCATTTGATACAATACTCTTGCCGCAGAGGATAACTTTTCTCCCATACTTAACCGCAACATCAATCGCCTGCTGGATTCTATGGATATTCGATGCAAACGTTGCTATAACAATCCTGCCCTGCGTGTTCGAGAATATATCCTCAAAAGCCCTCCTGACTTCTTTTTCAGAGAAAGTGAAGCCGCCTTTTTCAGCATTGGTGCTGTCTGACAAAAGGAGAAGGGCGCCTCTTTCTCCGTATTCAGCAAACCTGTGGAAATCCATGAGCTGGCCGTCAACAGGGGTTGGGTCAAGCTTGAAATCTCCTGTATGCACAATAAGCCCCACTGGTGTGGTTATTCCAAGGCCTACGCCGTCTACTATGCTGTGAGTTACCCGTACGAACTCTACTGAAAATACACCGATAGTAACAATATCCCTGGGCATTACAGGAATAAGCTCTCTGTCTTCAAGATTATGTTCACGCAGTTTTTCCTTTACCAGGCCGAGTGTTAATGGCGTACCATAGACAGGGACAGCTATCTCCTTTAACAGAAACGGCAGTGCGCCCGTATGATCTTCATGCCCGTGGGTAAGAATGACAGCCCTTATTTTTTCTCTGTTATTGATTAAATAAGAAAAATCAGGTATAACAAAATCAACACCGAGCACATCATCGTCCGGGAACATTAGTCCTGCATCGATAACGATAATATCCTGGTTGTACTCAAAGACTGTCATGTTGAGGCCTATCTCCTCAACACCACCGAGAGGGATTACAGAAAGCGTATTTTCCACTGCTTGTTATTATATCAGATTTTCAGGAGTGTTATTCACAGGGGACATCTCAGAAAAGGCAAAATGTCGCACATTAGTTATTTTTTGCGACAGTTCATTCCGGAGTATGCAGTTTTTCTATCACCTGCAAGTGCGCGCTGCTAAGACTCGATGAGAAATGATGATTTTCAGTTGCAGTATTGAAACCTTCAGGAAATTTCGTCAACAAAACTACTTCCTGAAGCAAAGATTGTCGTACAATCCGGAAATTACGAGCAATATTTTGGGAAGTATTTACTAATAAGTGCAAAAGTAAGGCTACATGGATGTCATTCCCGCTTGTCGGGTCACCTCTTCTCCTCAGCGAACCTGCCTGAGTGCGGGAGCGACTCGCCGAGGCGAGAATCTTTCTGCAAAACCCGGAAGGATTGCGGACAAGCCGCAATGACAAAAATATTAACAATGTCGTCTTACTAATGACCGTATTAGTAATAATGCCCCTTGTTTTATCATATATTCCTTTTGGATAAAATAATCACTATTCTGCCCGAAACATTGTGTGGTCATCCTTATTGAAAATGCTCACAAGTATTCTTATAAATTGTCTACTTTGCTTCATGAAAGCATTATAATAATTCCAAGCCCACCTTGTAATAGAAGTCATCGTATTTCTCCGTCCAACGTACGACTGCTGACTTATTTATTGCGTGACCATTAGCCGTTATTCGTATTTGCTGACCTTTGTTCAGGATATCATTTGTAAGTATGCATAACCCCGACTCACTGACATTCACTAAAACTCCATCAAATGTTTCATTAGTTGTCAATGGCTCTATTACATACTCTATCGTATTCATTTCATCTTTTCTTTTATGCCTCCGTCTATTAGGTATGTTATTCTTGCCTTTCATCGTTTATATCCCCATGAGATTATTTTTCAAGCTAACCCGCTATATTTACCGTTTCCATGTCTGGCTTTTCCGAAACAGAATTTACAAATCTTATAAATCTTGCATCTTTTCCTGTGAGTTCTATTCCTAACCCGTACTTTCTGTTAGACTCAGGGATGTCTATCTTCCTTCTTACAATACCCTTCAGAACAGAGTTGCTTTTATCAGGCATAAATATCTCAATATCAATCACAGCACCTATGGGGAAATCCTGATTACATTTTATAAACAGTCCGTTCTTAGAAAAATCATTCAATAAGCCCCAAAACACTTTTTTCTCAGTGCTTATTTGAACATATAGTTGCTTTGAAACCCTATGCTCTTTCCTTTGTTCCATTGGGAAATATTCCTTTTACGCTTTCCTTTGTCTCGATGCTATTCTTTAAACTAATCATACTTAAACCCATTTTAGTAATCAATCCTACCTGGGTGGGGGGTAGGAAAACCTGTCGTATTTGTCTTTTGTAGTCTATTCTTTAGGAATGATGTGCTAAAAGCGAATAATCGAATTAATGACTGTAAAGAAGAGCCTATAGTTAGGTCGTGCTATATATCTTATCGTTTATAATACTTTTATTATTATAACTATCGACAAATTTGATAAAATCATCAGCAGCTAACGCTTTACTGAAGAGAAATCCCTGGACTTCATCGCAATCATATGTTTTTAAAAACATCAATTGATCTGCATTCTCAACCCCTTCGGCTACCACTTGAAGGCTCAGGCTATGTGCCATTGCAATAATTGCCCGGGAAATTGCCTCATCGTTTGGGTTAATACCAAGAGAATGCACAAAGGATTGATCAAGTTTCAGTCTGCTTATTGGTAGATATTTAAGATAACTTAGGGATGAATACCCTGTCCCAAAATCATCAATGGCTATTTTGATACCATGGGATCTCAATTCATTAAGCATTGTTGTCGTTAAGCCAGTATCATGCATGATCGCACTTTCAGTGATTTCAACTTCAATGCAATCAGGCTGGATATCCATCTCTTTTAATATTCCAATCAGTATTTCTATAAAGTTATTCTGCCTGAACTGATTCATTGACACATTGACCGATATGCGGATGTTTTGAAGACGTGCCTCCTGCCATTGTTTGATTTGTCTGCAAACAGTCCGAAATATCCATTCGCCAATTGGCTGAATAAGCCCTGTCTCTTCTGCTATAGGAATAAATTCGGCAGGGGAGATTGCACCTTGTTCTAAATTCTGCCACCGCAACAGGGCTTCAGCGCCTGTAATCTTCCCGTCTGTAAGGTTAAACTGTGGCTGGTAATAAAGCATAAGCTCATTGTTCGCAATAGCTTTTCGCAGATTAGCTTCGATCTCAATTTTTTTTGTTGTATATGCATCAATCTTTGGAGAATAGAATTGATAATTATTTCTGCCTTGCTGTTTCGCATAATACATCGCTGTATCTGCATGTTTTATCAATGTCTCTGTACTGTCACTATTATCCGGAAAGATACTGATACCAAGGCTTGCTGAAATATAAAGCTCTTTATCATTTACCATAAATGCTTCAGAGAATTTATGTACAATCTTTTCTGCAATGAAAGAGGCATCTTTTACCTGAGTGATATCAGGGAACAGTAAAAGGAACTCATCACCTCCAAGGCGGCTGACCGTGTCACCCTCACGGATGCTCTCCTTTAGTTGTTTCGCTACTGCCTGTAAAAGCAGATCACCTGTAGCATGCCCGAGGGTATCGTTTATAACCTTAAACCGGTCAAGATCAATGAAGATTACAGCCATCATCTGTCGTTGTCTTTTGGCTTTTGCAAGTTCCTGTAGCATACGGTCGATAAAGAGAGAACGATTGGGAAGGCCTGTCAGGGAATCATAAAAAGCAAGGTTTCGTATCGTTTCTTCGTTCCTTTTCCGCTCGGAGACATCTTCACAGGTTGTGATTTTTGCAATTATTTCTCCACGGTTATTCATAACTATGTCTGACATGAGATAAACGGGAAATGTTGTGCCATCCTTTCTGATGTTTATGCTTTCACGTTTAAACCTCTTGCGTACAGGTTGGAACATTGGTTTCCAGTTCGTTTGGGGACTGAAAATCCGTGCATCCTTGCCGATTAATTCTTCAGTGCTATACCCGTGCATTTCTGCATCAGCCTGATTGGTAAAGATAATCTTTCCATCAGGGTTGGTGACGGTAACACCTATCTGCATATTACTGACCGCTGCTCTCAAAGAAAGAAGCGCTTCTTCATCTTTCTTCCTCTCGTTAAATTCGTTTCTCCAGCGCCGATATATAAGAAGAATAAACCACAGCAGGAGAATATATGAGAAATTGAAAACGAATTCCATAACAGGAAGATTGGTATAGGTCTGGAAAAAATCCCTGATAATATCGATAAAGTTGAGGGTAATATTAAAGATAGTCAGGAAAAAAGCAACAAACAGGATTAGCGATAAATAAAGGAGATTTTTACTCTTTTGTTCTTGCATTATTTCTCAAATCCTTATTAAACAATTATACCTTTTTGAAGAAAAGTTATCCTGCCATGGCCCATCATTTTACCACGCTCAGAGTTGTGCTTAGCGACCGTGAGAGTATTATTTTAAATTTTCACTGAAGTGAAATATTCGATTAATCTTTGTCATTGCGGCTTGTCCGCAATCCTTCTGGGTTTTGCAGAAAGATTCTCGCCTCGGCGAGTCGCTCCCGCACTCAGGCGGGTTCGCTGAGGAGAAGAGGTGACCCGACAAGCGGGAATGAAATCCATGTAGCCTTACTTTTGCACTTATTAATAACTGTGCATCCTTCCCCTGTAGTTTCAGGGCATATTCATTGCCTATTGTTAATCTCTTTTCTGTGGTCAAGGAAATTCCACCAAGGCTGATATCGTTAATTTTCAAATAGCTGGCAAAGATGATTGTCCCACGAATGTTTGTGCTATCCACCTTGTATCTTTTTTGTCGTCTTGTATTTTTCATGTCAACTTATTCGCTTAAGAATGATACTCCAGCTTTTTTGACCTAATGTCATGAGAAAATTTATCAAGTCTTCTTCCGGTTCCGGTTTGCTGATCCTATCTCGGCATTTTTTATATTCTAATTGCAGCTATTTGTCTTATAAAATCAACCTGAGAAGTTCAGGAAGCGAGCAGTCCCGCATGTTTCCAAAGGTAGTCTTGACCACGCAAAAAAGCAATTGGCAGTGCATGTTTGTATAGGAATTACACTGGTGTAAGATTTTTTAGATGTATTCAGTCCTATGTGAAGGGGGTAAAAAGGTTATCCATTCTACTGGATATAAGATTCAAGGGAAAATGAGAGGTGCTTGGGTCAACGTTTTTTAAATGTCCTCATTTATCCGGCTTTCTTGATATCTCATAAATCCGAAAAGCGCTTCTGTCCGATCACAAAATCACAACTCTGTGAACGGCAATGCAGTAACTCCTGGCCCTAACGGAAGTCGAATGTCTCCGGTGTGGAGCACATATCCCGGCGCAGCCTTGTCTCCAAAGTCTTCCTTAAATATCCTGATGCTCGAGGCCATCGCAGATCGTGGGGTTGAAGAAAGTTTGACCTCCAATGGAACAAGCCTGTGGTTGAACTCCACCAGCATATCTACTTCGGCGCCGGCCGAAGTCCTCCAGAAATACATCCGCGGTTCAGTGCCACAATGCATAAGTTTTTTATATACCTCGGAAACCACTGTCGTCTCAAATATAGCGCCTCCCATCGGCCCGGAAGCCGCATGCTCAGGGTCTCTCAGTCCCGCAAGATAACAGAGCGTCCCAACGTCGGTAAAATAAACTTTTGGTGTCTTAATAAGCCGCTTCCCCACATTTGCGAAGTACGGCCGCAACACTATTACCTGATATGTGGCCTCCAGCACTGAAATCCATGCCTTGGCAGTATTCAGTGCGACGCCGAGATCGCGTGAAAGATCAGAGAGATGCAATAGCTGAGCGCTCCTTGCAGCCAGCGCCTTGAGAAAATTCTGGAACTGCGTAAGGTCACCAACCTGGCGCAGCAGACGTACGTCTCGTTCCAGGTAGGTCTGTATGTACGCCGAGTGCCAGAGAGAAACATCCCGCTTCGGGTGCGCAGCAAGCTCAGGATAACCTCCCCGCAGGAACTCTTTCCAAAGGTCTCGCGGGGATGTCTTTTTCTTTTCAGACTTATATCCTTCCGACTCCCATGGAAACTGTTTCCGAGGCTGTCCTTCAGCCTCTCGCCGGGTGAGAGGAAGAAGCTTAAGAATTGCGGCGCGCCCCGCCAGCGACTCTGTAACACGCTCCATCACTAACAGGTTCTGTGAACCTGTAACAACATACTGTCCGTACTTCTCTCGTTTCGCGTCTATCTTTTCCTTAATATATGGCAGGAGATCCGGGGCATACTGAACCTCATCGAATATCACCGGCGGCGGATACATTTCGATGAAACCGCGAGGATCTTCTGCAGCAGATACCCTGACATCCGGTGGCTCAAGCGAAACATATCGGTATCTATCGCTGAAGAGATGCTTTAGTAGCGTGGTCTTCCCTGATTGGCGCGGGCCAACAAGCACCACAGCAGGGAACTCTTTCGCTGCCCTTATAAGCACAGGCTCTATAGTTCGTTCAAAATATGGGGCAGGCATAATATTCCTTACCTAAATTATTGCATTTTAAATGCAAATTTGCAATATGAAAAATGATGAGCAAATGGAATGTGAGCAGATCAGCATAGGCATGAACATACTTCATATTTAACGCTATTTTACCAAAACACATCCTTACGATAAATCCAATGTTGCCGTCATCCTGTTTTCGATGATACATTGCAGCATCTCGAGTTCATCAGCATCGAACCATGTAATATTACAAAAGCCGCAACGGTCGATTTCTATCAGATAAGCAAGGCTATAAAAAGTTCTGAGCATGGGATTATGACATTTTGGACATGATGTGAGGGATTTTAGCTGAGCTTCTGCCTTTTTCAGTTTTTTAACAGCAAGCTTTCTCTGGTTATCAGTTGTTACTGCTTTTGCGAGTGATCTTATCCTTTCAGTGCATTCTTTTTCCCTTCTGGCGATTATCCTTGGTATCTTTGTATTGTCGACGAGCACGCCTCTGCAGAAACCGCACTGATAAACCTTTGTCTTTTCATATGGCGTCTCAGATAAGGATTGTTTACAGGAGGGGCATAGGAACTCTGAAACCTCCTTGCCGGCTGTATTGAGGCGGTTAGTGAATATGGCATTTATCAGCGGATTTTCAGACGCCCTCTCCATACTTATATCTTTGCTCGATCTGATCCATGTAAGAGGTAAAAGCCATGGAAGAGCAGCAAGTTCTGCAAGCGCATAAGGTCCCTGCCATTTATGCTTCGGATCAAATACATGATAAAGTGGTTCAGCAGCGCCCGATGGCACATTGACAGTTTGCGTCCCGGAAGTGAGCTTTCTGTCAAGCTCAGCAATGCTGACACGAACCATCTTCAGGAGGATATCTATCCTCTTTCTTATGGGTGGGTGGGTTGACATAAGGTTTGACCAGAAGCCTTCAGACTCGTCCAGTTCATTCTCCTGAGGGTTTATTATGCAGAGCATCTCGAGTCCGCTCCCTATCATTCCTGATCCTCTCCAGTTCCGTGAAATCAGGTGAAGGGCTTCTGCCATCGCCACAGGGTTTCGGGTCATGCGCACTGAGGCTGCATCTGCCCTGTATTCACGTTCTCTTGATATCAGCATGCTGAGCATCTGACTGAGCTTCAGCAATATCCAGAAGAGAAAAAATGCAGGATGTAAACCGCTGCGTTCTTCTTCCCCGAGATTCTGGAGTTTTTCCAGCATCGCAGCATACATGCCAAACAGACTTGTGGCTATGGTTGCTTCCATACAGTCTCTTGAAAGGATATGATACGCCTCATGAGCCAACACTGCCTCGGTCTGAGACCTTGTCAATCTTGAGAGCAGTCCTTCTGTTATGGCTATTGCTGCATTACCTTTCAGATCTGCTACTGCTATTGCATTCATAGACAGGCTTGGGATGACAAAACAACCTATCTTTCTCGTCTGGCCGGTAACAACATGTATCTCATCTATAATGTTCTTGAGACGCCTGTGTATGCCATCTTCAGGGTCGGGCGGAATCGCCCCAAGGCTCTTCATCACTGACTGGACAGCGCCGGAGGCTGAGAACCAGAAATGGATTCCGGCAAGGAAAAGCGAACATCCTGTTATAACCATGATATAGAGTGGATCGCTCCAGAAAACAAGAGAACCGGTCTTCATAAAATAAAACGGGAAGAAAAATAATATCCCCAGAAAAAGGGAAAGAACAACAGAAAAATACATAAGTAACAGAAGAAGGAAGAGTAAGCCTATCCTCCATGTCTTCTGTTTCTCTATCTCAATGAAGGTTAACGGCATCAGTCGTCTATTTCGGCCTTGCGCTCATGTCTGCAACCGGAAGGCTCCTGTCAATCTCTCCGATAAAATAATATTCTGCCTTTCGGAACCTGAAGATAGATGCAATGATATTGCTTGGAAAAGACTCTATCCTGGTGGCAAAATTTGCAACAAGGTCGTTATAGAGCTGTCTTGCAAAAGCAATCCTGTTCTCGGTTGAAGTAAGTTCTTCCTGAAGCTGCAGGACATTTTCATTGCTTTTCAGAACAGGATAATTTTCGATCACTGCAAAAAGACCGCTCAATTCCTGTGAAAGCAGATTTTCTGCAGAGACTTTTTCACGAAGACCTGAAGTCGATATAGCCCTTGCCCTTGCAGCTGTCACCTTTTCAAGTGTTTCCCTTTCAAACTCCATATACCCTTTTACAACAGTTACCAGGTTCGGGATGAGATCATGTCTTCTTTTCAACTGCACATCGATCTGTTTCCACGCATTCTTTACTTCATTTTTCAGCGCAATAAGCTGGTTGTATATGACTATTGCCCATAACAGTAATAAAGCGATAACAGCAACCAGAATCCAAATTTCCATAGCTGCTCCTTATAATATCTCCTGAGATTTATTATATCTTAAAACCTCAGCTGATGACTTTTCGATTATATTTATTTAAAATTAAGAAAAAAAGGAGAGTTTGATGGAAGATCTGAAACACTCGGAAACCTGGAGAGTCTTTAAAATACAGTCGGAACTCGTGGAGGGCTTTGAGACACTCAAAGAACTCGGCCCCGCAGTTGCTATATTCGGCAGTTCAAGGATGAGTCCGGGTTCCTATTATTATGAAAAAGCTATTGAGCTTGGGAAAGTGCTCTCTGACTCAGGATTTGCCGTAATTACCGGTGGTGGTCCGGGTATCATGGAAGGGGTCAATAAAGGAGCGAAGCCCGGCAAGGGCAAATCAGTCGGCCTTAACATTGAGATACCGGCAGAACAGATACCCAATGAATACCAGGATATATCTCTTTCATTCAGATATTTCTTCATACGAAAACTGATGTTTGTTAAGTATTCATCTGCATTTATCATTTTCCCGGGCGGCTTTGGAACTATGGATGAACTCTTCGAAGCCCTCACATTATCCCAGACAAAAAGGATCGGGATCTTTCCCATAATACTCTTTGGGAAAGATTACTGGAAAGGTCTTATAGACTGGTTCATGTCTACGTTAGTGCCGAATAACACGATATCACCTGAAGATATTGCCCTCTTTTCAATTGTAGACAATACAGATGAGGTATGCAGAATTCTCAGAGAGCACAGAATAGTTTATGATACTGCAATGCCTGAGTGCTCTGATGAATAGCAGATGATTACTTCCTTGGATGTGCCTTTTTGTAATCCCTCGGCATTTCCTTCAGCCCTTCCTCGCTCCAGATCCCGAGTCTTTTATTCCTTGCTTCTGCCTGAGCAGCCTTTAAATCATTGACATACTTTACATTAGGGGGAAACGTATAAAGCACCGCCTGCCCGTTCTTTACCATGGACAGGTTTAGCAGCGTTCCGTCTTTTGTCCATAGATATGCAAGGATGCGGCCATACTTGTCTCTTTTGTCGACATCATACTCCAGTCTTGCCTTTGAGCCTGAAGTCTTTATCAAACTCTCCAGATATTTCTTCGACTCAACTCCCCAGGGTATCTGTCCCAGTTCAGGCGCGTCTATCCCGATAAGCCTGACCTTTTCTTCTTTACTGCCGAGTATAACAGTGACTGTGTCCCCGTCAGCAACTGATATGACAGGCGCAAACCTGTCACTGTCGACCTGCTTTGAAATGGAGACTTTCTCGTAGATCATATAGAAGATCGCAACAAAAACAAAGAATATAGCGGAGACAAGGTTTATTTTCCTTAATTTGCTGTTTTTTCTGTACATGCTTTTATTATATACTTTAAACCTTTATCTTTTTAACAGTATAATTAGCCTATGAGGACAACACCGAGCCCGGGCTACAGCATAACAATAAGGCTTGAGATAATAAACCAGGTCGGCATGTTCGGAAAGATCGCTACTGCTGTCGGAGAGATAGGCGGCGACATCGGCGCTGTGGATATTGTCAGGGCCGGCAAGGGTTTTATTATAAGAGATTTCACGGTGAATGCACGGGATGAGATGCATGAGAAAGATATTATTGAGGCGGTAAAAAAGATTGAAGGGGTAAGGGTTATCCATGTCACCGACAGGACTTTTTTACAACATCAGGGCGGCAAGATCGAAATACATAATAAAGTTCCGGTAAAAAACCGCAATGATCTCTCGAGAGTCTATACGCCGGGGGTTGCCCGCGTCTGCATGGCGATCTATAAAGATAGGGGGAAGGCTTACCGTTTCACCATAAAAAGAAATTCGGTAGCCATAGTAACAGACGGAAGCGCGGTGCTTGGGCTTGGAAACATCGGGCCGGAAGCAGCGTTGCCTGTTATGGAAGGCAAGGCTATGCTATTTAAGGAGTTTGCAAATATCGATGCTTTTCCGATATGTCTTTCGACACAGGATACTGAAGCAATTATCACTACTGTAAAGCATATTGCCCCTGTCTTTGGCGGCATAAACCTTGAGGACATCTCTGCTCCGAGATGCTTTGAGATAGAACAAAGGCTTAAACAGGAAATTGATATCCCTGTTTTTCATGACGACCAGCATGGAACAGCAGTTGTCGTACTGGCTGCGCTCATTAATGCGGCAAAAGTTGCGGGGAGAGACATTGAAGGACTCAGGACGGTTATTTCAGGCGCCGGCGCAGCAGGGACAGCTTGCTGCAGTATTTTGCAGGAAGTCGGGATAACGGATATTATTGTTTGTGACAGGGAAGGTGTTCTGTTCAGGGGCAGAGGTAAACACATGAACCCTGTAAAGGACTGGATTTCAGAAAATACAAACCCGCGAATGATCAAGGGAGGCATTTCAGATGCCCTCATTGGAGCAGATGTCTTCATCGGGGTCTCTGTGCCGAACCTCATTTCAGCGGATGACATAAAACAGATGGCTGCTGACCCGATAGTATTTGCCCTTGCCAACCCCGAACCGGAGATAGCTCCTGAGGATGCATATCCTTATGTCAGGATCCTTGCAACAGGAAGGTCTGATTACCCGAACCAGATTAATAATATGTTATGTTTCCCGGGTTTGTTCAGGGGGCTGCTTGATTCAAGGGCAAAATCAGTCAATGAAGAAATCAAGCTCTCTGCTGCCAGGGCCATATCCTCTGTGGTTGATCAAAAGGAACTGAGTCAGGATTACATTGTTCCGAGTATATTTGACAGAAAGGTTGTAACAGCAGTTGCCTCAGCAGTTGCAGATGCTGCACACAGGACTGGAGTAGCTGGAAAAGAGAGATAATGAATAAAGCCGTACATGCAATAAATATAACCAGATACCAGGGCGCAAATTGCAGTCAGATTAAAGATTATATTGCTGCAGAAAAGAAACTGAAGATATCCGTCAACAGGAAGAATCTGCTGAACCTCTATTGCACTCCTTTGATGATAAAGGAACTTGTTACCGGACTTCTTTACACCGGTGGATTAGTAACAAGTAAGATATCGCCTGAACAGATACGTATAGCAGATGGAAAAGAAATCAGGGTAAATCTGAATACAGCAGGGGATATCTTAAAAGAAGGCCTTGCTGTCTCAAGATGTCTCGGTGGGATCATCTTCCATAAAAAAAGGACTTTCAAGAAAATTAAGGACGATTTTTCGGTTTCTGCCAAAACCTTCAAAACACTTTTCAGTGAATTCCAGCAGAGAACTGAACTCTTCAGGTTAACCGGATGTTTTCACAGCGCAGCTCTTTCAGATGGTGTAAGTATTCTTGCGTTTGCAGAGGATATCGGCAGGCATAATGCTGTTGATAAAGTTGTCGGTTACTCTATCCTGAATGATATCCCTTTTGAGAAAAAACTGATGCTGGTAAGTTGCCGGCTCTCCTCAGAAATTGTATCAAAATGTTCCGCATGCCGCGTCCCGGTTCTTGTAAGCCGGTCAGCGCCAACAGACCTTGCTGTTGATATAGCAGAACAAACCGGGATGACACTTATTGGTTTTGCAAGAGAAGACCGCATGAATGTCTACACGCATCCGCAGAGGATAATTTAACCCAGATTATCTATGAAATTGGCAATAACGGCTGAGGACAGAGAATTTGAGCGGATTTTTTTGCAGATAGTCAAATACAGCATGTAAAAATAGAGAGGCAAAAACCTCGCAGGGAGGGACGACCGAGAATGAGCGCAAATACTCTGTCCTCAGTTGATTCAGAAAATTTTATTTTTAAGGTGGGTTAACCTATCCCGTACTTATGGAGCCTGTGACGGAATGACCGGAAAGATAGTTTGAGCAATTTTGCTGCCTCTGTTTTAACACCGCCTGTTTTTTCAAGCGCCTGAAGCAGATATTTCCTTTCGATCTCTTCAACAATCTTATCTATATCTACCCCTTCGTCAGTAATCGCAGGGATACCTTTCATTTCAATAACATATCCGGCCCCGCCAACAATTTCCGGTGGAAGATCTGAAGGTGTTATTTCTTCTTTATCTGTAAGAAGTGCAACACGCTCAATAACATTATCGAGTTCTCTCACATTCCCCTTCCAGGGATTGTCTATCAACATCTTCATTGCATCAGATGTAATCCTTTTTGTATTACCGGATATTTTTCTAAGAAAATGCTCTGCGAGTAATGGGATATCCTGCTTCCTTTCTCTCAAAGGAGGTATATTGATGGGCACTACATTCAATCTGTAATATAAATCCTCCCTAAACCTTTCGGCTGCTATCTCCTCTTTTAAATCCTTATTCGTGGCTGATATAATCCTTATATCGACTTTTATGTCTGTTGTTCCACCGACACGTCTGAATGTCCCGTTTTCAAGAACCCTGAGCAATTTAGCCTGCAGGTTCGTCGGCATTTCCCCGATTTCGTCAAGGAACATGCTGCCGCCGTCTGCAATCTCAAACAATCCCTGTTTATTATACAAAGCGCCGGTAAACGCACCTTTCATGTGCCCGAACAGTTCTGACTCAAGGAGTCCTTCAGGAAATGTTGCGCAATTTATTGTCAGAAAATTCTTTTCCTTTCTCTGACTGAGGTTATGCACTGCTGATGCAACTAATTCCTTACCCGAACCGCTTTCCCCTATTATGAGTACATTTGAGTTGCTCTGAGCTATCCTCGGAATGAGTTTGAACATTTCCTGCATACTCGGGCTTTTACCAATAATATTTTCGAGCGTAAAAGAAGCCTCTACTTTTTCTCTTAAGAGTGAAAGCTCATCTTTCTCCTTTTTCTTCTCGATCGCTTTGCGGACAATCAACCTGATTTCATCGATATTAAAAGGTTTGCTGATGTAATCATAGGCGCCTAATTTCATAGCTTCGATTGCTGTCTCTTTATTTGCATAGGCTGTTATCATAATAACGATAGTATCCGGAGATATTTCTTTTACCTTTTTCAGGACATCAAAACCGTTAGCCTTTGGCATCTTTATGTCTGTTATGACGAGGTCAAAGATGTCTTTGTCCAGATATGAGAGACCTTCGAGTCCGTCAGATGCAGTTGCTATCTTATGGTGCTCTCCTTCAAGGAGGATCTTGAGCACCTCGCGCATGCTTTTCTCATCTTCTACGATCAGTATTTTACCCTTATGCTTTTTCATAACTCCCCGGTAGTATAACCTCAAAAGTTGCGCCAATGCCAGAGCTGCTTGAAACCTTCAAGATGCCGTTATGCTCTTCGACTATCCTGTACGCTATTGCAAGTCCGAGTCCTGTGCCCTGTTCCTTTGTAGTAAAAAAGGGATAAAATATTTTTTCGATATGCTCTTTGTCTATACCGCTGCCGGAATCCTTGAACGTTATTTCTACAAGTCTGTCTGCATTTCTTGTAGAAACAACGAGTTCTCCTCCCTCCGGCATTGCTTCTACTGCATTTATCCCAAGGTTCCAGAATACCTGTCTCAATTTCTGAGGGTCTGCCTTCACTTCAAGCGTTCCCCCGTATTCTTTCCTTATAGATACATTACTTCTGTCCTGATCCACATTTTCGAGAAGCTCTAATGTCTCATCAAGCAGTCTATGGAGGTCAAATATTTTGAACTCTGCCGGCGTAGGTCTTGAATATGTAAGGAAGTCAGTAATAACGCGGTTGAGACGATTCATCTCGTTCAGCGCAATCTCCATAAGTCTCTCTTTATGATTATCAGGGACAGAGCCTTCTTTTAGCATTTCTATAGATCCCTTGAGAGAAGCAAGAGGATTCCTTATCTCATGCGCGATATTTGATGAAAGTTCTCCTATAGCAGCCCATTTCTCCTTCTGCTTCATTTCTTTCTCAAGCTGTTTCAACTGTGTAAGGTCCTGGAAGATTACGATAAAACCCTGCATATTCTCTGCCAAGCCTTTCAGCATTGATATGTTCAGTCCGATTATCTTTTTCAGACCATCGGCTTTTATTGTCTCTTCTCTGCGCCCCTCGGAAAAAGGGCTGCGTAAGAAAGGGAGAACGGTATCTATCTTCCGTCCAATGACAGAGTCCCTCTGGACGCCTGTTATCCTCTCTGCAGCGCGGTTGAACATTACCACTTTGCCGTCCATATCAGTAGTGAAAAGACCGCTTGGCATGTTTTCCAGCACCTCCCTGTTGAAAATTTCAAGGTCCCGTACGTTCAGATCCCTTTCCTTAAGTTTCTGGGCTGTCTTCTCAAGCCTTGATGAGAGATAACCACTGAGATAAGCAGTAACATAAAAGAAAATTGTGTGAATAAATATTTTGTACAGGTAATCCTTCTCTTCCATATACCCGCCGCTGGTTACAGGAAGAACACCATAAAACTGGAGGATTACGAGTATCCCGTACAATATGCTGCTCAGCGTCGCAATTATGAAACCGGCTTTTTCATTCAGCACAATACTCGAAGCTATGATAGTGAGCATTAGGGTAAAAGAAAACCAACTGTCGATCCCGCCGGTAAAATATATTATGAATATCTCAAAGATCACATCCAGAACCAATTGGGTGTATGCCAGAGGAACAATATCTCTCATTCTCTCAAGCAAATAGATATAAATGATAGTCGCCATAAAAAGAAATGCAACGAGATAAGATATTGAACGGATATAAGGGAATCTTTCAAATCCCAGGAAAAAGAAAGAGGAACCAAATAAAAGAATAACGAAGATGATCCTGAACGCTATCAGGGCATTTAATTTCTTTTTTAACGCACTAATATCTTCAGACATGTATTTTTTATCGTTGATTGTTCACCCTGAAGTCCTTTGAAGCGGGGTGAATCCTCATATCCATATCTTTAAATTATAAGAGTTTTTATTTTATGAGCGTAATCAGTTTGAATATCGGCAAATACATGGCAACAACGATAAAACCAACGGCTCCACCAAGAAATACCATAAGCATGGGTTCCATCATTGCAGTGAGGTTTCCTACCGCAGCATCAACCTCGTCATCGTAAAAATCTGCAATCTTTGCAAGCATTGCATCAAGCGCTCCGGTTGATTCACCAACTGCTATCATGTGTGTAACCATGGGGGGAAAAACCTTGGCCTTTGTGATAGGTTCTGCAAGGGTCTTTCCGCTGACAACTCCTTTTCTTACATCCATAATTGCATATTCGATGACCTTATTCCCTGATGTCTTTGCTGTTATCTCAAGGCCATCGAGGATCGGCACACCACTGCTGACGAGAGTGCCCAGCGTCCTTGTAAATTTTGCAACAGCGACTTTATTCAGGAGAGGACCGAATATCGGGAGCCTGAGCAGTATTTTGTCTGTAACATATTTCCCCTTCTCTGTTCTTCGCGTCTGTGAGATAAAGACAACGAATCCGACTATTGCTGCAGCGACAAGCAATCCTCCTATCCCTGCAATAAAATTACTCGTTTTTATAATTATCAAGGTCGGCAGTGGAAGGCTTCCTCCAAGGGTTGTGAACATTTTGGCAAATGTAGGGACAACGAAAATCATTATGACTGCTATGACAAGAATAGCGATAGACGAAACAACAGCAGGATAGACCATTGCACCTTTAACCTTCTTCTTCAGTTTCATGGCCTTTTCAATATATGCTGCCAATCTGTTCAGGATTGTATCGAGTATACCTCCTGCCTCACCTGCTGCGACCATATTCACGTATAACTCACTGAATATCCTCGTATGTTTTTTGAGCGCATCAGCATATGTAGCGCCTGATTCAACATCAGCCTTCACCTGTACAAGGGCGTTGCTCAAGGCCTTACTTTCAACCTGTGTAGACAGGATATCAAGCGCCTGCACAAGTGGAAGGCCTGCATCAATCATTGTTGCAAACTGCCTTGTGAATATTACGATATCTTTATCCTTTACGCCGCCTCCAAAGCTTATTTTGCCTAACAGAGATTTCTTTGTTTTTTCTGTAACAATGGTAGCAGTAATATTTCTTTTCCTGAGCTGGGCAATTACTTCTTCTTTTGTTGCCGCGGTCATCTCCCCTGTTTCGATAATGCCCTTAGTTGTCTTCCCTGACCATTGAAATACAGTAGCCACTTTTGTTACCTCCCTCTACCAGATGTTGCTGGCATATTTTTCTGAATCATTTGTATTAATTCATCGGCCACTGATGACCTTCCGATAGCATCCTCGTAAGTTATAAGTCCTTTTGTATAAAGATCCATTAATGACTGGTTCATTGTCTGCATACCGAATTTTGCCTGGCCTGTCTGCATCATCGAATAGAGCTGGTGTGTCTTGTCCTCCCGTATAAGATTTCGTATTGCAGGATTCGGGACCAGCAGTTCAACTGCAAGAACCCTTCCCTGTCCTGACTTCTTTGGGATAAGCTGTTGCGCAAATATCCCCTCAAGCACGAAAGAGAGCTGTACTCTTATCTGTTCCTGCTGATGCGGGGGAAACACATCTATAACACGGTTTATGGTCTGGACTGCTGAATTCGTGTGAAGTGTGGCAAGCGTCAGGTGACCGGTCTCTGAGACAGTGAGGGCTGCTTCTATAGTCTCGAGGTCGCGCATCTCACCTATTAATACCACATCAGGGTCCTGTCTGAGAACGTATCTCAAGGCTGCCTTAAAAGACGCTGTATCTGCATTTACCTCTCTCTGATTGATCAGACATTTTTTATGAGGGTGAAGATATTCTATAGGATCCTCAACTGTAATGATGTGTTCAGCCCTTTCTGTATTTATTTTGTCAATCATGGCCGCCAGAGTCGTAGATTTACCGCTCCCTGTGGGCCCGGTAACAAGAATCAGTCCGCGGGGCTTTTTTACAAGCTCACCAATAATATCCGGCAGCCCGAGGTCTTTAAAAGTTCTTATTTCAAAAGGGATAGTCCTGAATGCTCCGGCAACCGCACCCCGCTGCATAAAGATGTTTGCCCTGAACCTGCTTAATCCCTTAACGCCAAAAGAGAGGTCAAGCTCATTGTTTTCTTCATATTTATGTTTTTGCGCATCTGTAAGTATGCTGTAGCAGACTGTTTTTGTATCCGTAGGTGTCAGCGGCGGGTGATCAATACTTACAAGCTTTCCATCTATTCTCAGCCTCGGAGAACTCCCTGTCGTAATATGAAGATCTGAGGCATTTTTTTCTATCATCATTTTCAGCAAATCATATAGTGTAGCCATGTTTAGCTCCTTAATTAATTAGTCTCCAAATGTAACTCTCATGACCTCTTCTATAGAGGTAACACCTTCTTCAACTTTTGTAAGACCACTCATTCGTAAAGTTTTCATACCGAACCTGACAGCAGTCTTTTTCAGTTCATCTGCTGCCGCGCCTTCAAGAACCATCTCCTTGATCTCGGATACAACAGGCATGACTTCATAAAGCGCTATCCTTCCTTTATATCCGGAACCACTGCATAAGGCACACCCCTTTCCTTTATAGCATTTTACAGATTCTGCTTTCTCTTCTGAAAAACCTAATTGGATGAGGGCGGGAACAGGCACTTTTTCAACTTCCTTGCATTCCTGGCATATCTTTCTTGCAAGCCTCTGTGCTGCAATAAGGACTAATGATGCTGATACCAGGAATGGTTCAATCCCCATATTCAGGAGCCTGCTTATACTGCTTGGAGCATCATTTGTATGCAGCGTGCTCAGGACAAGGTGACCTGTCAGCGCTGCCTTAACTGCGATCTCGGCAGTCTCAAAGTCACGAATCTCTCCAACAAGAATAATATCAGGACTCTGCCGTAAAAAAGCCCTGAGTGAAGAGGCAAATGTGAGGCCTATCTCTTCCTTCACCTGCACCTGATTCATACCCATAAAGTTATACTCAACAGGGTCCTCGGCAGTCATTATATTAAGGCCGGGCTTATTGAGGTAACTCAATGCAGAATAAAGGGTTGTTGTCTTTCCGCTTCCGGTAGGCCCTGTAACAAGTATCATACCATAGGGTTTGCTCAGTGAATCCATGAACGTTGCCAGCGCATTATCCTCAAACCCAAGTTTTGTAAGGTCCGCCTGAAGGCTTGCTTTGTCAAGAATTCTGAGGACCGTTTTTTCACCAAAAAGGCATGGCAGAACCGATACACGAAAATCTATCTCCTTTTTTTGTCCGAGTCTCAGCTTGATCCTTCCATCCTGCGGAAGTCGCCGTTCGGCAATGTCGAGCTTTGACATAATCTTGAGCCTCGATGTTATAGGGTTTTTTATTTTTAAAGGAAGATTCATCGCATTAAACAAGACTCCATCAACCCTGTACCGAACCCTTAATCTGTTTTCATAAGGTTCTATATGGATATCACTCGCTCCACCTTTAATGGCATTTATAAGTATACCGTTCACCAGCTTTACTATCGGCTCTTCGATCTCGGAACTTCCTGATTCGTCTTTATCGGTATACGCTTCTACACTGTCAAGGGCATCTCCCACGACTTTGTCAAATTCGTCGACGTCAACTGAAAGGCCTTCATCAGTAGAGGTCAATGTTTCTTCTTCCCTGAGTTCGTCATCTGAGAATGTATAGTCTTTTGCCTGGAGTGCCTTCGTGGAGGTCGTGGTCGTTTTCTTTGTCGCAGTCAGTGCATCTCCTCCTCCACGATAGTAGTTCGTTATGGCATGGATTATCGAAGATTCACT
>Ga0194126_10003920_pt1 | contig 23094 bp, 19 predicted proteins | sample TA2KigC150mmetaG_FD_148641 | JGI IMG/M metagenome (GOLD analysis project Ga0194126, IMG submission 148641) | Freshwater microbial communities from Lake Tanganyika, Tanzania - TA2015035 Kigoma Deep Cast 150m | ecosystem: Environmental > Aquatic > Freshwater > Lake | place: Tanzania: Lake... | reverse complement strand
TGCTGAGTGCACTGGAACGGCCCGCGTCACCGAAAGAAATTGACGCAACAGAGAGAGTTGCCTAAAGTGATGTGGGAGCCGCTAGGAATTTCAACTAACCGAGGGACATGCTCCCGATTCGCAGCGGGACAAGAACTCGGTCTTCTACCGAGCTATCCTGCAGAACCTGTTCTTCGCCACGCTCAACACCGAGATGAATGAACGCGCCTGGGCAATCGGAAGAGACGATTTCATGTCACACGGGCTATACCGCTTCCGCGAGTGCTTCAGCAAGCCGGACAGGGCGCTCGGCCTGTTCAAGACCATACCCTTCCTGAATGGCGGGCTGTTTGAGTGTCTCGACAGGGACTTTGGAGCGGAAGTCAGCCCACGTTATCGCCGCGTAGATGGTTTCTCGCGCCGCGCTGACAGCCAGCCAACGGTTCCAGACTTCCTGTTCTTTAGCAGAGACGACATCGTCGATCTGAGCGACGACTACGGAGACGCTAAGTTCAAGAGAACGAATGTGCGAGGCCTGTTCCGCACATTCGAGGACTACAAGTTCACGGTCGCAGAGAACACACCGATTGAAGAGGAGGTGGCTCTGGACCCCGAGCTCTCAGGTCGGGTCTTCGAGAACTTGCTGGCAGCGTACAACCCCGAGACGCAGGCTACAGCTCGCAAGGAGACAGGCTCGTTCTTTACTCCTCGGCCGATTGTGGACTACATGGCGGACGAGGCCTTGATAGCATGCTTGGCAGCAAGACTGTCCGAGGCCGTGCCAAGGGCGAAAGACATCGAAGGACGTCTTCGGCATCTGTTCAGCTACACGACCGAACCACACAAGTTCTCGCCGTCAGAATCTGCTGCCCTCATAGCGGCCATAGATGTCCTAAAGGTGCTTGACCCGGCCGTCGGCTCCGGCGCTTTCCCCATGGGAATCCTCCACAAGCTGGTGCACGTCTTGGGTAAGCTGGACCCTAAGAACGAGGCGTGGAAAGAGAAGCAGGTCGTCAAGGCCTCGGAAATCCCCGACAGCATGTTGCGCGAGAAAGCGATCGCTGACATCGAGCAGGCATTTGAACGCAACGAGTTGGACTATGGCCGCAAGCTCTACCTCATAGAGAACTGCATCTACGGAGTCGACATCCAGCCAATCGCCGTGCAGATCGCCAAGATGCGCTTCTTCATCTCATTGGTGGTAGAACAGAAGCTGGACGAGGCCGCTCCAAACAGAGGCATACGTGCCCTGCCAAACCTGGAGACCAAGTTCGTTGCTGCCAACACACTTATCGGCATAGAGCGTCCTGCCCAACTGCCAATACGGAACTCTGATGTTGTGCGGCTTGAAACGGAACTCGCAGGCGTGAGAAGGCAGCACTTCACGGCGCGCGCACTCAAGACCAAGCGGAAACTGCGCGAGCAAGATGCCAAACTGCGCCGCGAGGTCGCCGAACTGCTCCGGCACGACGGCCTGCCCGACAAGACCGCGCGTATCCTAGCAGGATGGGATCCATACGACCAGAATTCCTCTGCTGGTTTCTTCGATGTCGAGTGGATGTTCGGGCTTTCGCGGGGCTTCGATGTGGCGATTGGCAATCCTCCCTACGTCAGCGCCCTTGAATTCACCAAGACATACGGCCGTGCGATGCGCGATGCGCTGAATTCGCGCTTCACGTCTGCGACCGGTGCGTATGACCTCTATGTGCCCTTCGTAGAGCAAGGACTGCGGCTATGCGCGAGTGACGGCTGGCTGTGCTACATAACCCCGAACAAGTACCTTGCCGCCAAGTACGCCGAGGGGCTTCGTCGGTGGATACTAGACAACGGCTGTCTCCACAAGGTGGCTGATCTTTCCTGCGTCCCGGTGTTTGATGAGACGTCCGTCTATCCGGTCATCTCGCTCATATCGAGGCGCCGGGGGACTTCTGATTCAGTGGAGGTCCTCCTTCCTACGAGCCGGCAATTGCAGGACTTCACGCTGGATGCGTATAGAAAGCTAGAGGTCCCATACGACTGGCTCGATGAGCTTCCCGAGTCCATCTGGGGCTTCCTGCTGTCGCCCAACGTCCAGATGCTCCGCAGTTTCACCAGAAACACGGTAACGCTTGCCGACCTCGGTTCTGTGAATGCTACATCGACGGCCGCTGAGAGCGATGACTATGGAAGTCACCTAACATCCCGGCAAACATCGGACGGCATCAAGGTGGTGAACACAGGGACGATTGAAAGGTACGTGACTCTGTGGGGTAGGACCGAAATGACGCACTCGGGAAGGGGCCTCCTGACTCCGTACCTGCCTCTCAGAAAAGCACACGTAAGTGAGACCAGAACCACGTTGTACAGGAGTCCAAAGCTTCTGTTTGCAAAGATGGCACGCGAGTGTGAAGCGGCCTTGGACGACAAGGGTGAGTACGCGTCCCTCAACACGAACTGCTTTCATGACCCGAAGCCAGGCGTCGATCTCCTCTATGTGGCCGGCCTCTGCAACACGCGGGTCTTCATGTTCGTGTACGATCTTCTCTTCGGGGCATTGCGTATGAGTGGCGGCTACTATCAATTCCAGTCTCCCCAGCTGCGTGTGATGCCCGTGCCGTCCGTCAAGCCTCGCGAGCAGGAGCGCGTTTCCAGTTCGGTGAGGCGGATAATGACCTCCAAACGGAAGAATCTCAACGCCGACACGAGCAAGTTGGAAGACGAGCTCGAGAGCGTGGTGTGCCAACTCTACGGCCTGACCAAGGACGAGATTGCGATTGTAGAGGGCCGAACTAGGTGATGTCCCCTTGGCCGAATCACAGCAAGTCGTAGTCCAATCACAAGGACGGATGAGCGAGAGGAGACTGCTATGACGTTCAAGGATGCCGTCGCGAAGGTTCTGACGACGCATGATGGACCGATGCACACCTGCGACATTTGGGCGGCAATAGTGCGAAATGGACTCTACGAAGGAAAGGGCAAGACTCCCTACAGAACGATGACGTCGCAGTTGATAACCGACATAGCTCGCCGTGGAGAACGGTCGCGTTTTGTGAGGGTCGGCTTCGGGTTGTATGGGCTGCGCAAGCGCGGGCACCGCGCACCGGCACGCAGCTAGCGACGATATGAGATTGCCGAAGGTCGAGCGAAGTGCGGCATACTCGTCGTCGAAAGGAGTGATACATGAGTAGCATCAGGAGAAAGCAGACGTTCGGAAGTATGGCCGTTGCCAGGTTCAGCCCTCCTCTTGGCGAGAACGTCCCCAAAGCCATCAACGTCGGGTTGACGTTCGAGGATGCCCTCAAACTTCACTTGGGGCTGGGGCAGTTGCTGGGTCACCTGAACAGCTACGACCGTTCCACCAAGGCTGGCAAACGGTCGGCGGTCAACGTCTGCGTCTACACGCAGGCGAAGCGCATCACAATCAACGAAGGGCACTTGTAGCTAAGAATAGTCTGAAAGGAGGCCGACGTGAGAAAAGCCGACTTGGCACACAACCATAGAAAGCTGGATGCCGCCATCGAGCGCCATCGAGATTTCATGCGGAAGTGCATCGACGCACAGCGCGTCATAGCGACGGCAGAGGAAAAGAGAATGCTAGCAGAGTCCGTTATCCTCAGGCTGTGCGCACAATGGGAGCAGTTCCTTGATGAACATATTGCTGACAGCATTAACGTGACCCCTGTGCAGCTTGGTGAGTATCTCGGCGCGGCCATTCCGAAGAACCCGAGCCGTGACTTGTGCGTCGCACTCGTGTTCGGGGGCACATACAGAGACTTCAGGTCGTTCGGCGACCTGAAGGGGTTTACCAAGCGCATCCTCCCGGACACCGAGAATCCCTTCCTGCAGGTCACCAATGCACACGCCAGGAAGATCGACGAGGTCTACAAGATACGGAACTACCTGTCGCACTACAGCGCTTACGCGAGACGTTCACTAGCTCGTATGTACAACGACGAGTACCACAACACCCGCTTCCTGGAACCGGGGCAATTCCTGCTCGCATACGACGGCCAGAGGTTGTGGTCCTACTTCGATGCATTCCAGGGCGCCTCAGAGGACATGAAAGCCTGGTACTAACGGGGGAATCCGCGGCTTGACCGCGGACGAGATTGCGATTGTCGAAGGCCGGGCGAAGTGACCTTCCATTCTGACGTCCGAAATCGACAAGGCCATCTCCAAGTGGCCCGGGTCGTGAACACCAGACGTGAGCTGCTCTGATTTCTTCGCGGAGCCTGCAGAGCATTCGAAGGTGAAAGCCCGCATTGTCGCCAAGTACTTCAAGGCTTGGGCGCGCGTCATATCAGCGCGCGGCGGTGCGAGTGCGGAACGGATCGCCTACATGGATCTGTTCTCCGGGCGCGGCGAATACGATGACGGGACTGCTTCGACGCCGCTGCTGGTACTGCGCGCGGCGATCGACAATCCAGACATCGGGACGCGGGTTCGCGTATTCTTCAACGACTCGAACCCCGACTATGTGCAGTCTCTCCGCGAGCACATCGACGCTCTACCTGGTATCAAGAGCCTCAAGTACAAGCCGCAAGTAGCCAACGTGACTGTTGATGAGAGCATAGCCGAGGCGTTTGAGCAGGTGCGCTTGGTTCCCACGCTACTGTTCATTGACCCGTGGGGCTACAAAGGGCTGTCCATTCGGTTGGTAGATGCTGTACTCAAGGACTGGGCGTGTGAGTGCATCCTGTTCTTCAACTACAACCGCATCAATGCGGCTCTGAGTAACGACTGCGTGTCGGCAACGGTTGATTCCCTGTTTGGAGTTGAGAGAGCAGAGAATCTGCGGCTTGCCATCGCGAAAGCCGGCGCCAGTGAACGCGAACATATCATCGAGCACGAACTGGCGTGCGGGCTCACGGCGCAATGGGGTCGGTACGTACTGCATTTCCGGTTCAAGGGCCCCAGCGGAAAACGCACTCTCCATCATCTTGTCTTCGTTTCTAAGCACCAGCAGGGCTATGACATCATGAAGGACATCATGGCCCGAGAGAGTTCGGCTTCTCCGCAGGGCGTACCAACCTACGAACACAACCCTGCGCACCAGTTGTGCGCGCCGCTCTTCCCTGACGGTCCGTCAATCGGAGACCTAGAACAGATGCTCCCTGCCGCCTTTGCCGGCCAGCGGATGACCATGCACGACGTCTATTGGCGTCACAACGTCGGACGGCCTTTCACTCCAGCGAACTACAAGACCGTTCTTGCGAATCTAGAGGCACAGGGTAGGATAACTGCGGTGCCTCCAGCGGACAAGCGACGACGCTCCAAAGGCAAACCGACATTTGCCGACGATGTGATCGTACAATTCCGGGCTAGGTAGCCAGTGGCGCTCAATTCCTCCATCGAGTGGACTGAGGCGACCTGGAACCCGGTGACGGGTTGTTCGCACGTCAGCGCGGGTTGCGCGCACTGCTACGCGGAGCGGATGGCACTACGGCTGCAGGCCGCAGGGATGGCGAAGTACCGGAACGGGTTCAAGGTGACGACCCACGAGAAGGAACTGCTGACGCCGCAGAGTTGGCGCAAGCCGCACGATGTCTTCTTGTGTTCGATGGGCGACCTGTTTCACGAGAAGGTGCCGTTCGGGTTCATTCTGCGTGTCTTCGAGACTATGAAGGCCTGCCCTCAGCATCAGTTCCAGGTTCTAACGAAGCGCAGTCAACGGCTACGCCAGTACGCTCACTTGTTACCTTGGCCAAGCAACGTGTGGATGGGCGTGACAGTTGAAGATTCGCGCGTGCTCTCGCGCATCGATGACCTCCGGGAAGTGAAAGCCGCTGTGCGATTTCTGTCCTGCGAGCCGCTGATCTCGGACTTGGGACACATCGGCTTGGATGGTATTCAGTGGGTCATCGTCGGCGGCGAGTCTGGACCAGGCGCGCGGGCGATGAGTCCGGAATGGGCAAGGTCCATCAGACGCCAGTGCGAGATGGCTGACGTGGCCTTCTACTTCAAGCAATGGGGCGGCACCCGCAAGCACCTGAGTGGCCGCACTCTCGACGGCCGGACTTGGGACGACATGCCGATTGCGGCGGAGCGTCCGGCTACCACGAATCTGCAGCTTCCGTCGCTCGTTCGCGACTAGCCGGCCCTAGAGAATCTCCAGCCCGAACAGCTGACTGCAGACCTGTTTGAGAATGTCCCGGTCGCAGCCGTAGGACGTCCAGCGGGCGATGGCGTCGGAGACTTGGAGGCGCAGGGATTCTCCCGAGTAGCTGTGGCAGAGTCTGTCCACATGCAGGCCGAAACTGGGGCGGGTAGGAATCCCGGATCTGCTGTCTGCCGACCGGCAATTCTACAACGCTGTAGAATGGCGCGGGAGCGGATTTCCGGGCCTATGTGCTTGAGACTTGGGGCGTTAGGCCTGAAGCTGACGAAATGACACCCCCGCCTGGGGGACGGCCCTCCGGACAGAATACAGAACAGAGTAGACAGGAGACAGGAAGACTGTCTCGGAAGTTGTCTCGGGGAGTCCCTGGTCCTTTGTCCGGGGAGGAAAGTGAACGGGAGTTCGAGGACTTGTGTGACGAGCAGCAGGGGACGCAGTTTGCCGGTCTGCAGTCTGGGTTCCTCTGCAGTGAGCTCGGGCGCTTGCGGCCCGGACTGCCGCCGAGACAGGAGTCGGGGTTGCGTGCGGGTCAGTCTCCTGACTTGCCTGCCGGTCAGTTCCCCGGCCGGTCCGGCCCGCCGCACCGCTTTGGACACGCAAGAGAATCCGTCACGGGCGCACGAAGTGACGCGGAGAAGTATGGCAGAAGCGTGTGGTCGGATGGCGCTGGGCCCTAAGTCCTGCCGCTACTCGAACTAGCTTCCTTGACTTCACTTCGTATCAGGCTAACATACTCGCAGACAACTGAATGGATGAAAGAATCCGCGAGGTTCTACCCCTCGTCACCAAGCCGATACGTTACACCGGGGGCGAGTACAACGCCCTGCTGCGTGACCCTGATTCAGCGCGGGTAGGCTGGGTCCTGGCCATGCCCGAAGCCTATGAGCTGGGCATGTCCAACTACGGTCTCCGCATCCTCTATTCGATAATCAACCGGCTGGACAACGCGGTTTGCGAGCGCTGCTACGCACCGTGGCCCGATTTCGGCAAGGCGCTGCAGGAGAGGGGCCTGCCGCTCTATGCGCTGGAGTCGAGGCGGCCGGTGTCCGAGTTCGATCTCCTCGGCCTTTCGCTGCAGAGCGAGCTCTCTTACACCAACGTCCTCTATCTGCTGGACCTCTGCCGTATCCCGCTGCACCGGACCGAGCGTAACGCCTCTCACCCTCTGGTGGTTGCCGGCGGGCCGTGCACGGTGAATCCGCTACCGATGGCCGATTTCATCGATGTCTTCGTGGTCGGCGACGGCGAGGAGGCGGTGCGGGAGATTACGGGCGTGGTGGCGGAGTGGAACCGGCACGACCGGAGAGAGGTGCTTGAGAGGCTGAGCCGGCTGGAAGGGGTGTATGTACCGGGAGTGACTAGGGAACAACCGAAGTCAGAAGGCAGAAGTCAGAGTGCAGAAGGCAGAAGTGCCGGAACCGGATTTGGTACACAGGAGAGTTCAGAATCCAGAGTCCAGAGTCCAGAATCCAGAGTTGCGGAAGGATGGACGGTGCGGAGGAGGGTGGTCGGCGAGCTGAAGGAAGAGGATTTTCCGTTCCCGCCGCTGGTACCGATCTGCGAGATCACCCACGACCGTCTGACCATCGAGATGGCCCGCGGCTGCACCCGGGGCTGCCGTTTCTGCCAGGCCGGGATGATGAACCGGCCGATCCGGCTCCGCTCGCAGGAATCGGTGGTGCGGCTGGCCGAACGCGGCATCCGCGCTTCGGGCTGGGAGGAGGTCTCTCTGCTCTCCCTCTCCGCCCTCGACTATCCTGACCTGCCCGGACTCGTCGGCAAGCTCAACTCCCGCCTGAAGGACCGCCGCGTCTCGATTTCACTCCCTTCGACCCGGGGCGAGGACTTCTCCAGCGAGCTGGCCCTGAGCCTGCAGGAAGTGAAGAAGTCCGGCCTGACGTTTGCGCCGGAGACCGCTTCGGCGAAGCTGCGGGGATTCGTGAACAAGGACATCTCGGAACTGCGCATCCTGGAATCGGTGCGCAACGCACTCGACGCCGGCTGGAACGGGGTGAAGCTCTATTTCATGGTCGGGCTGCCGGGTGAGAGCGATACCGATGTAGACGAAATCGGCAGGTTCGTGACCGAAGTGGGCCGTCTCTGCAAGGGCCGGCCGGTCCGGTTCAATCTGAGCCCGTTCGTGCCCAAGCCCCACACGCCGCTGCAGTGGGCGCCCTTCGCAGACATAGCCGAAACCGGGGCCAGGATCGACCGGGTCCGAAGTGCAATCAACCGCCGGAACGTCAAGGCCAAGTGGGCGAACCCGGAGTGCTCGTACGTGGAGGCCTTGCTGGCGCGCGGGGACGAGAGACTGGGGCCGGTCATCGAGCGGGTCTACCGCGAAGGCGGCGTGTTCCAGGAGTGGACCGAGTTCTTCAGGTTCCAGGTCTGGACCGACAGCTGCAGAGCGCAGGGAATTGACCCGCAGGAGTACCACCGGGAACGCCGCACCGACGAGCGTCTGCCCTGGGATTTCATCAACATGGGTGTGAGCCGTGAGTTCCTGGCCCGGGAGTACGAGAAGGCGAAGGCGGGCGAAATGACACCGGATTGCGCGTCGGGCGCGTGCACGGATTGCGGGGCATGCGAGGGACATGACCGAAACTCTCGTGGAGTTTCGGATCGTGTCCCGAGCCCGGCGGAGAAGACCGAACCGGACTACGGACGGAGGCCGAGACCGCTGCAGAGCTTCCAGGAACTCCGCACGCGCTTCCGCATCAGGTACGCGGTCGAGGAAGCGTACCAGTTCGCCGCCCACCTCGACCGGGTGCGCGCGTTCTACCGCTCGCTGCGAAGGAGCGAATTGCCCATTGCCTACACCAAGGGTTTTGCCCCGAAGCCGATGCTCTCGTTCGGCCCGCCCCTGCCGGTCGGGCTGACCTCAGGCGGTGAATACCTCGACGTGTACACCGCGTACCACTACACCGGCAACATCCTGCGCGACCTGGGCACGTTTCTGCCCAAGGGCCTGCGCATCGTGGCGGCGCAGCCGATTGCCCGGGAACATCCCTCGCTGGGCCGGATCATCAACCTGGCCCGCTATGACGTATCAATGCCCAGGGCGTTCGACGGCGACTTCTCCGCCCTGGCCGAACGCGCCAAAGGCCTGACCGGAGTGAAAGAGATTCTGCCTGGCAAGGGACTGGCACTGCTTTCCGCCGAGGAAAACAGTGCCTGTACCCATTCCGGCCCAGCCGTTTCGGCATCGGGGACCGTTGTCCTCGACCTCGGGATTGAGGCCGGCGTCAAGCTCTTTGACGCCCTGGCCGCGATATTCAAGATAAGTGACACTGAAGCCCGGTGCCTGTTGATACGGCGCCGGGACTGTCTGGTTGCGCAAAATGGCCGCATCCGGACACCAATGGAAGATTGATGGGCGAAAACGGGGACTGTACCGCGCGTCCGCGCGCTCCGAGGGACTGTCCCCGCTTTCGCCAGCACCGATGGAGGATTGATGAAGGTTAAGACAAAGATCGTGCTCACCGGCAATGAATGGGAGACCCGGGTCGCCATCATTGAAGACGACCGGCTGGTCGAGTTCTACATCGAGCGGGCCGAATCCCAGGCCCTGGTCGGACGCATCTACAAGGGCCGGGTCGAGAACGTGGTCAAGGGCCTGAGAGGCGCGTTCGTCAACATCGGGCTGCGCAAGAACGGTTTCCTGCCGCTGGTGGAAATCCCCGAGTTCGACGAGCTCGATGATGAGGAAGGCGGCAAGAACGGGGCCCGGCCTGAGCCCCGCACCATCACCCTGCGCGAAGGCGAGGAGATCCTGGTACAGGTCGTCAAAGACGCGTTCGCCGAAAAGGGCGCGCGCCTGACGTCGTTCGTGTCCGTTCCCGGCCGGAACCTGGTCTATTTCCCCAATGCCCAGCGCGTGGGCATTTCGCGCCGCATCAGCGAACGCCGCGACCGCAATCGGCTGCGCGATGCCGCGCGCCGGTTCAAGTCGCCGCACGCGGGCCTTATCCTCCGCACCGCCGCGGGAGAGGCGACCAACGAGGACCTGGCGGCCGAGTTCCGGGCCCTGGAGGCGACCTGGGAGGAAGTCCGCCGCAAGGCCGAAATCGCCCGATCCCCTTCCCTGCTCTACGAGGAGCCGCAGATCGGGGTGAAACTCGTCCGGGACCTGCTCGGTCCCAACGTCGAGAAGATGACCGTCGACTCCGAGGAACGCTACCGGGAAATCCTCGACTACATGAACCGCATCGCCCCGCACCTGAAGAGGAAGGTCGAGCTCTACAACGGGGAGGTGCCGCTGCTGGAACAGACCGGTGTCGAGGCCGAACTCGAACGCGTGTTCCAGAAACGGATCTGGCTCAAGTCCGGCGGTTTCATCACCATTGACCAGACCGAGGCGATGGTCGCTATCGACGTGAACACCGGACGCTCGGCCAAGGAGGAGGACCCGGAGAAGCTGATCTTCGCCACCAACCTCGAAGCCGCAGCTGAAATCGCGCGGCAGATACGCCTGCGCGACCTCGCCGGCCTGCTCGTGCTGGACTTCATCGACATGGAGGAGGTGAAGAACACCGAGAAGGTGATCGCCGAACTCAAACTCCAGCTCTCCAACGACCGGGCCAAGGCCGACTACTCGAAGATGAGCCGGTTCGGTCTGCTGGAGATGACGCGCGAGCGCACGCGCCCGGGCATGATGTACTCGATGCAGGAAACCTGCCCAACCTGCAAGGGTTCGGGCCGGGTCCGTTCCCGCGCCGAGATTGCGATGAAGATCGAGCGCGCCATCGTCTCAAAGCTGCCCAAGCTGCGCGGCCGCAAGCTGCGGATTGTCGCAGCCCCGGCCCTGACCGACTTCCTCACCACCGACTGGTACGACCGCCTGAGCGAGTTCGCCAAGCGCTACGAATTGGCGATTGACGTGAAGATCGACTACCAGCTCCAGCCGACTGACTTCAAGCTGCTGACCGAAGCGCTGTGATGGCGGTCAGACGAATTCAGAAGTCAGAAACCAGAAGCTAGAAGGCAGAAGTCCGGAAGCGGATTCTGACCACCAAGTCACCAAGGCACAAAGGGCGAAAACGGCGCTTTCGCGCGGGATCGTGTCGTAGACCCGAGGACTAGCCGATGTTTGGCAGCGTCGGGCCGGGCGGGTCCGGGACTTCGAGCAGTTTGGCACGGCTGGCAAGACCGGAACGAATCCTGACCTGTGACTTCGGGATCCTGAGGAACGAAGCCACGGCCTTCACCACCGCCTCGTTGGCCTTGCCTTCCTGAGCCCGGGCGGTTACTGAAACGAGCAGGGAGCCGTCCGGCTCCCTGCTCACTTTCTCTTCGCGCGCGCCCGGTTTGACTCTGATGCGGAGGCGCATCAGGAGGTGGCCTAGTGATCCAGTGGCCTAGTGATCAAGTGCCGGATTTCCGGTTCCTCACTTGACCTCTGGACCACTTTCCGGCTTGACCACTATCCAACCGGTCTGAATCCGTCCTTGTACCGGTCGAGGAGTTCCGCCCGCTTGCCCTGGTTCCAGCTCGAGACCCGCGAGAAGTAGCCGGTCACGCGGGTGATGAAATCAACGTCCGTCTTGCCGCAGTACGGACAGACGTCGTTCAGGCCCCGGCTGGTCCGCTGGCATTTCTTGCAGGACGTGAACTCGGGAGAGAACGCGACCTGGGCGTTGCGCGTATGGTGGAAGGTCTTGAGCACGAAGTTGGCAATCGCCTCTTTGGGCGGCCGCGCGTCTGCCAGCCAGACGTGGGTCAGGGCCCCGGCCTCGATCATGTCGTGGAACTTGCCCTCGCGGTACACGCGGTCGATCGGGTCCAGCTGGTGGCCGACATTGAGGTAGGTCGAGTTCGTGTAGTAGGCCGAACCGTCTTCGATGCTGCCTTTGACGGTCTGCAGGGCGCTGTCCCGGTAGTTGCGGACATCGAGCTTCGCCATCCGGTACGCGGTTGACTCGGCCGGAGTCTGCTCGATCACAAACCGCATCCCGTGCTGCTCGGAGAGTCGCCGGCATTCGAGGTTCAGGAAGGCCATTACCTTCAGGCCGAACCGGAACGCCGCATCGTCTCCGTGCAGCTCGTGACCCACGTGGTACTGCACGAGTTCGTTCAGTCCCAGCACGCCCACGAGATAGGTCACCCGGTGCATGCGCAGGTACTCCTCACCGTCCTGCTTCATGGTCAGCAGCGCGAGCGGCCCGTCGTCCTTGAGCGCGAGCAGTTTCTCGATGAACACCTTCTTCTGCACGTGGGCCTTGACCGCGAGCTCGAGGTCGCGGCGCAGCCGCTCGAACAACTTGGTGTCGTTGTGGTTCGCGACGTAGGCCGCGCGCGGCAGGTTCAGGGTGACGTTCTGCAAGGCGCAGTAGCGCATCTTCCAGGGCGTCAGCGCGTCGCACAGATCCGACTTCTCGAGCTTGAACGACAAGCGGCAGCACTCGCTGATCTTCGCGGTGTTGCCCCGGTCGAAGACGAAGTAGGTATTGCCCTTCTCCGCGGCCACGTCCGCTATGTGCCACAGGAAGTCCTGCCAGCCCGGTGTGGCGAAGAAGCGATCGGTGATGTGCACGAGCGGCTTCGGGAAGAAGAACGGCCTGCCCTTGGCGTCGCCTTCCTTGTACACGTCGAAAATCGCCCAGACGAAGCGCTGCGCCTCCTTCATGTAGCTGCCGTACTTCCGGCCGGTATACTCGCCTCCCGGGCCGATGGCCTCGACGTCCTGGAAATGAGCCGGTACTTCCCAGTACAGGTTAATGTCGGAGAAGATGGCCTGCCCGCCGCGGGCCACGTTCTGCTGGGAGTACTCGAATATCAGCATCTGGGCGAGCTGGTGCAGGTCGTGGTCGTTCATCCCCTCGGTGAACGGAGCGAAGAAGAGGTTGACGGCATCCCAGCCGATGGCGCCCGCGAAGTGGCCCTGCAGGGCAGCCGAGAACTTCACCATGTGCGCGAGCAGCGTCTCCGGGTGCCTGGCCGGGCGCGCCATCGACAGCGCGTTGGGCAGCGACAGGCCGAACTTCTTAACGTACTCGAGCGACTGGCCGGAGCAGTACGGCCGGTTCACGAACCCGAGGTCGTGCAGGTGGATATCGCCGCAGGTGTGCGCGTCGGCCACGTCCTGGTCGAAGACCATCGAGAGCGCGAACTGCTTGAGCGTCCACTCGGCGATGGTCATATTCGTCGCTTCGGGGTTGTGCGGCACGTTGGCGTTCTCGCGATTCTTGAACAGCATCATCCGCTCCACGTCGTATGCCGGCACACCGAGACGGGCGTGGCGTTTGTAGTGCTCAACCAGGCCACGCTCGATCAGTTTCGAGTTCACCAACTCCCGGATCAGCGACGACGTTACCTCTTTCACTCCGGAATTGACCACGATGCCTTCGACCTCGAGCGCGATTTTGTCGGCCTCGGCCGCATCCAGGTTCGTCTCGCGCACCAGCGCCCGGGCAATCCGGTTCCGGTCCCACCCGGCAATCGTTGCGTCGGTTGTCTGTACGAACAAGGCGAGGTCCGTCGCTTCCTTCTTGCCGGAGAGCAGCTTCTTGATACCGTCGCGATTGGTGCCGCGGCGCTGCCGGGCGCGCTTCTCGCGGTAGAGAATGAAGGCCTTGGCGGTACGCGCGTGACCGTTCTCTATCAGCGTCTTCTCGACCGCATCCTGCACCTCTTCCACCTTGGGCACGTGCTCACCGCGCAGCTCGCGCAAGTGTCGGCAGACCTTGTGCGCAAGCTCCTCGGCCAAACCCCGGTCCTCGCCGCCGACCGAACGGGCGGCCAGGAAGATGGCGCTCCTGATCTTGCTCAGGTCGAAGTCGACCTTCTCGCCCGTCCGCTTCTCAACGTGGCGGAAGTACTCTATCGCCGGCAGAGCCGGCTCAATTGCATCCTGCGCCTGCCCCGACTTCACTTCCAGTTCTGGCACTCTTCCTCCTCTAGGTTCTACTGCGGCTCTTCAGCATTGCACTCAAGCGCGCGATCCCGCCGGCGGGAGGATAGAACGCCTCTTCAACCCATCTCTCAACCGATACCGCGCGTCCGTGCTTCACTTCCTAAGGTTCTTCAGTTCCTCGACGAAATGCTCCGGGCTGTCGAACTGGCGGTAGACCGAGGCGAAGCGCACATAGGCAACCGGGTCGAGCTCAGCCAGACGCTCCAGCACCAGATCTCCGAGCTCCTGGGAAGGGACCTCGAGGCGATAGTCCTCCCCCAGTTTTGTCTCGACTGCATCCACCAGCTTGTCCATCTCATCGCGGCCGATGGGCCTTTTGCGGCAGGCCAGAACGACGCCGGCCAGCAGCTTCCCTCGATCGAACGGCTCCCTGCTTCCGTTGCGCTTGACGACCATTAATGGCGTCTTCTCGACGTACTCGTAGGTCGTGAACCGGTTGCTGCACTTCAGGCACTCGCGCCTTCTCCTGACCGCAGACCCCTCTCGTGTAGGCCGCGAATCCAGCACCCGGTCATCATCGGCTCCGCAGAGTGGACACTTCATATGGTATTCTCACAGCATCTTAGCATACAATAGCTGGTAGTCAATACTCTCTAATACCATCCCTGCAATCACATAAATGATTGCTAATAAGTCACTTACGAACTGCGGACCTGTCTAGCCAGCTTTCCGCCTCTGACACCGATCCGCATTTGCCCTTCGTTAGGACCGCGTCAAGACCACGGCATGGCGGGAGTATCCACCATGTTATCCACACCTTATCAACAGGTTTTCCCGGTGTGATCAACACTCAGGTGATCGTACCCGGTGGCCGTTACAGGCAGGATTCCACCGTCGCGCCTTATCCACAATCCCTGCCCCCTATCGACGCTGCCGATCTCCGTAATCTTGACGCCACTTTCTGTGCTGGGCATGGGACGGCGGCCGCTGAAAAGCAGTTCGTAGTCCTCCCCAGCCCCCAGTACAAAATCCAGAGGGTCCCATGCTCGCTCGGCGCAGTACCTCTTCACGGCGGGAAGAACCGGCAGGGCGTCCGCATCCAACACAATGCGCACCTTGCTCGTGTCGCTCAAGTGCCGCGCGTCGGTGGCAAGCCCATCCGACGTGTCAATCAACCCGTGAAGGCGCGACTTCAACGCTCTGGCCACTGTCAGTCGGGGCAGCGGACAGAGGTGCCGATTGACCAAGGGTAGACGCCAGTCACCCTTGGCCGCTCGCCATCTGCCATCCGCCATCCGCCTTCCGCCTTCGGGATTCTGGCTTCTGGTTTCTGGCTTCTGACATCTGAGTTCGTCCGCCAGGACTAACCTCCCCGCCTCCGCGCTTCCCACGTGACCCGTTACGTAAAGGCGATCTCCCGGCCTGGCACCCGATCGCAGCCTGGGCGCGCGTGTCCTCCCGGTCACAGTCAGAGCCAGCAACAACTGGTCTGCAACGATTGTGTCGCCCCCGGCCACCTCGCATCCCAGCTTCGCACAGACGCTCTCGATGCCGGAGTACAGCTGGATAACCTGTTCCTTCACGCTCAAGACCCGGGACTGTCGCAGCGCGCGAGACGCGTGACTGCGCGCGCGTCGCGGCAGAGAGAGAGAAACAAACACCGCCTCGGGTTCCGCCGCCATGGCCACCACGTCCGAGATCGCCCCGCACGCGCATCTCTCGCCGACCTGGCGCAAGGTCATGTACGAAAGGTCGAAGTGTACGCCTTCGGCGTACGCGTCCGTCGTGATCACGGTCCCGTCCCTCAACACGGCCGCGTCGTCGCCGATCCCGAGCCTGACTCTGCCACGGCTCTTCACCGTCCGCTGAATCACGCGAACCAGTTCGTCTTCGGAGAACATGTGATGGGACACTTCTAGCCTGCTTCAGCTTACGCCGCGGATACCCCAAGTCAACCACTCCTGCGGTCCATGAACTCGGCTGGACTCCACGTCGACTCCCGAGCCTGCTGCGCTTGACAGCTCGGCCTTCGGACTGTTACTCTTGCATCGTTCCTTGAGGCAAGAGCATTCGTCCTTGAGACGCTTCCCGGATTCCGCATGTCTCGTTGCCGCCTTCGCGGCCGGGCTCTGCAGCATCGCGGCTACCCGTTCCGAATCCGACACCATCCGCGACAACTTGCACCTGCGATACGGCGTTGCCGGTCCCAGGTGTCGCGTGCTCGATAAACGCCACTTCATCATCAACTATGAAGATCGATGGCGAATCGCGTATTGGTCTGCGTACCTCCTGACTCCCGGGCTGCTCGAGGGCACCGCACCACGCCGGAACCGCTTCCGGCCGGATCCCGAGGTCCCGGAGGGTACTCGCTCCACGCTAGACGACTACAAAGGTAGTATCTTCGACCGAGGGCACCTCGCTCCGGCTGCGGATTTCACGCGCAGCCGAGAAGCGATGAGTACGACCTTCCTGCTGTCAAACATCAGCCCGCAGTATCCGAACACGAACCAGGGAATCTGGCGGGACCTCGAGAACCAGATACGCAGCCTGGCCCGCGGCATGGACTCCACCTGGGTGGTCACCGGCAACCTGTTCATGAGCCGGGACAGCCAACCTGCGGACCCGCGACTTTGGATCACGCGCCGCGGGCGGAATCGCGTGGCCGTCCCCACCCACCTGTTCGACGCCATCCTGGCGAAGGACGCCGCGGGTCGCTGGTGCGCGTACGCGTTCCTGGTTCCGAACCAGTCGGCCAGGAATCCCAACCCCACCGTGGCCTACCGAGTATCGGTGGATCGCCTGGAGGAGTTGACCGGATTCGACTTCTTCGTGCGTCTCGACCGCGCGACGCAGGAACGCATCGAATCCGAAATCCCGGCTTGGCCCTGGTAGGAACGGGACAAGGTTGGACTGAGCAACCGCGGCCTCAATCTGTCGCAACCCGCCGCGATCTCGGGCTGCGGCGCCGGTCGCCGCCGCGGTCGGGACGGTAGCCGGTTGCGTCCTTGACTCCACCCCCTTTTTGACGATACTCACGCATTGACAATCACCGAGTTCCAGCGGCGCATTCGTGACATATACTTCGACAAAGATAGCCGGCGTGGGAGGGACGGCACGTTTCGCTGGCTGGTCGAAGAAACCGGCGAACTCGCACGAGCCCTGCGCAAGGGTGACCGACTCAATCTTGAGGAGGAGTTCGCCGACGTCTTCGCGTGGCTTGCCAGCCTGGCCACCCTCGAAGGCATAGATATCGAGGCTGCCTGTGCTAAGTACGCGAAGGGCTGTCCCAAGTGCCACATGACGCCGTGTGGATGTCCCGAACCAGCCCGAGAATGAACTGCCAGGATACCATGGCCTTCGGGTTCGGGATTCCTCGTCCAGTTCGTACTCTGACAGTCGTCCTTTGTTACTCGATCAAGGAGGCATTCAGTCTATGATAGCACTTCTCATCCTGCTGCTGGCAGCGGGCCAGGTCGCGCCTCTCGATTCAGGCGTCCCGGCCTTGGCCCCGCCGCCGGCACCGCCAGGCGCTGTCCGGGCGTTCGACACGCCCAACGACGCCGGCAAGTCGATCAACGTCAGGTGGTCGGCAGCTGACAAACTGGCCGAGACCTGGCTGGTTGAGCGAACCGAACCGGACAGCGTCAAGGTCATCGCATCCAACAAGCCCGGTGAGATGAGCTACCTGGACGAGGATGTTCGGGACGGCATACCCTATGCGTACCGCGTCGCCGCAGTCACCGCTGCGGACACGGTCTGGTCTGAGCCGTCACCCGCGGTCACGAGCTCGCCTCAGTTCTTCAACCTGAGCCGGATCAACATCCTCATCGCGATGGCCATCTTCTTCGTGCTGGTCATCTACTACATCGAAACGGCCAAGAAGGGGAAGAACCTCTTCGTGCGGCGCATCGCCGGGCTCGATGCGGTCGAAGAAGCGGTCGGACGCGCCACCGAGATGGGAAAACCCATCGTCTACGTACCCGGGCTCGGTTCGGTTGCTGACATCGCCACCATCGCCTCGCTCAACATCCTGGGTGAGGTGGCGAAGAAAACGGCGCAGTACGACTCGGCCCTGCTCGTGCCCAACCGGGACCCGATTGTCTACACGGTAGCGCGGGAGATAGTCAAGGAGTCGTACACCAAGGCGGGCCGGCCCGACGCGTTCAAACCGGACAGCGTCTTCTTCGTCACTTCCGAGCAGTTCGCCTTTGCCGCGGCCGTGGACGGGCTGATGGTACGCGAGAAACCGGCGACCAACTTCTTCCTCGGGATGTTCTGGGCCGAGTCCCTGGTTCTGGCCGAGACCGGCGCCCAGACCGGTGCCATCCAGATTGCCGGCACCGACTCGGTCTTCCAGCTCCCGTTCTTCATTACCGCCTGCGACTACACGCTCATCGGCGAGGAACTCTACGCCGCCTCTGCCTATTTGTCACGCGAGCCGCTGCTGCTGGGCTCGCTTAAAGGCCAGGACTACGGCAAGATGGTGATTCTCCTGACCCTCGTCATCGGCTCGGCCCTGCTGCTTCTGAGTAGGCTGCCGGCCCTGGGCTTCTTCAGCCACGTCCTCGGCTTCTTCAGTACCCGCTAGGAGGAAGAGATGAAACGAACCATCCCGCTCGCCATCGTCCTGATTATGGGCATCACGATGATGGTCCAGTTCTTCGTGCCCCATCCGGTTTCCGTCGGCTTCTACGACCTGACCACCAAATGGATCCGCATCGTCGGTGCCTTCGCTCTGGTGCTGGGCACGGGCAGCTTCATCATGTTCCATTCCGACAAGGTGCGGCGCCGCCGGCAGGGCTGGTACTACTCGATAGTCTCGCTGATCGCCCTGGTCGTGACGGCAGTCATCGGGCTCGGCTGGGGAATCCGGCCCGGCTCGATTCTCCAGAACGTTATCTACGCCAGCGTCCTGGTCCCTCTCAATGCCACGATGTTCGCCATCCTCGCGTTCTACATGGCCTCGGCGGCGTACCGCGCCTTCCGCGCCCGGACCAGGGAAGCCGCCCTGCTGCTCGTCGCTGCCTTCGTCGTGATGCTCGGGATGGTTCCGGTCGGGGCCGCCATCTGGGGCAAGCTTCCCGAACTCGCGGAGTGGGTGCTGTCGGTACCGAATATGGCAGCCAAGCGGGCAATCATCTTCGGCGTCGCCCTCGGTGGCATCGCCACCTCGCTCAAGGTCATCCTCGGCATTGAGCGCGGCTGGCTGGGCGGAGGGAAGCAATGAAGTTCTTCGAATACCTCCTCAAGATCGATCGCCGCATCATCTACATCGTGATGGGCGTCCTGGTAATCATCCCGCTTGTCAAACCGCTCGGGCTCGGCGTCAGCTCCGGGCCGCGAGCCAAAACGCTCTTTGACGCGGTAGATTCCATCCCGGCGGGCAAGACTCTTCTCCTCTCGGTGGACTTCGACCCGAGCTCCATGCCCGAGCTCTACCCGATGCTGGCCGCGCTCATGCGTCATGCCTTTGCCAAAGACGTCAAGGTATTGCTCTGTGGACTCTGGGTCACCGGTGCCGGGCTCGCCGACAAGGCGGTCACCGAGATACCGCCCGAGTACGGCAAGAAGTACGGCGACGATGTCGTCTATCTCGGCTGGAAGGCGGGCATCGACGCAGTCATCCTTGGGATGGGAGAGAACATCAGGAACGTCTTCCCTACCGACTACTACGGGCACCCGCTCGAATCGCTGGCGATGATGCAGAGCGTGCAGCGCCTGCGCGACATCCCGATGGCGGTGGCGATCTCCGCCGGCACTCCCGGGTACACCGACTGGCTGAACTTCGCCCAGTCGCGGTACGGACTCAAACTCGGCGCCGGGGTGACTGCGGTATCGGCTGCCGATGCCTACCCCTACCTCCAGACCGGACAGCTCACCGGCCTGCTCGCGGGGATGAAAGGCGGGGCCGAGTACGAAGTGCTGATCCAGAAGAACGAGTATTCCAAGGCCTACATGCCGGCAGTGGCGGCGATGGACTCGCAGTCGCTCGCCCACGTAGTGATTCTGCTGCTGGTTATCATAGGCAACGTCGCCTACTTCGCGACGCGAAAGCGGGGTGCCTGATGCACGTCTCGACTGACATCCTCACCTGGACTGCGGTCATACTGACTCTCGGTATCTTCTCCTTCCTCTGGAAGGACAATCCCTTCTACAAGTTCTGCGAGCACCTCTTCGTCGGGGTATCGCTCGGCTACTTCATCTCTCTCACCTGGTACAACGCCGTCTACCCCGACCTGTTCCGGCCACTCTTTGTCCAGCCCCTGTCCGAGGTCTCGCTCGGCAACAAGCTCCTGCTCATCATCCCGCTCCTCCTCGGCCTCTGCTACTTCTGCCGCTTCATACCGCGCGTATCCTGGCTGGTCCGCTTCCCCATGGCCTTCGTTCTCGGCTGGGGCGCCGGCGTCACGATCCCGGCCGTATTCCAGACCAGCATCATCAAACAGATGCAGGGCACGTTCCTCACTCCGGGCATCTTCGCTCGCTGGGACGTCTTCCTCTGGGCGATTGTCTCCTTCGTGGGAGTTATCTGCTCCGTCTTCTACTTCTTCTTCTCGCGCGAGCACAAGGGAGCGCTCAAGCTCGCCTCCGAAACCGGCATCGTCTTCCTGATGGTCGGCTTCGGCGCCTCGTTTGGCTACACGGTAATGGCCCGCATGTCGCTCCTCATCGGGCGCTTCCAGTTCCTCCTGCGGGACTGGCTGGGAATGATTCGCTAGCGGTGGTTCGTTCCGGACTCCTGCTGCTCGCGGTCGTGGCCCTTGCCTCGGCCGCTGGCCAGAAGGAGGAGCCCCCACCCCAGGTGACAGTCGTTCCCGGTGGCTTCCCCATCCCCGAGGGCGTCCCGGCGTCACTGGAGAACCTGCCCACCGACTCGCGGCTATACGACGACCTCGACCTGCTCAAGACCTCGGGTCTCATCTCTTCCATGCCTGCCACAAGCAAACCATGGACTCGGGCGGAGTGCATGCGGCTTCTGTTGGAGGCCCGCAGCGCGAACCCGAGCCTGCGCGGCCCGGCGCAGCTCGCGGCGCTCAGACGCCTCGAATACGAGTTTGGCTCGGAGCTAGCGGCAACACCTGCCCGCCGGCCCCTGATTCGTGTCCCGGTTCCTGACCTCGAAGACGCTGAAGCGCGCTGCGACTTCTTTTCCCGCATCGGCGCAACTGTGGATACGCAGCACCTGTCTCTGGGTGCCGTTATCACCAACCGGCCGGACGATGACTTTGTCTTCTACGAGCGATTCGAGCTAACCGAGTGGAACCCGAAGATTGACGTGAACTTGCTCCCGCCCGACTCATCCGGGTCGCACATTCCGGGCACGCGAGTTCTGCCCAATCCCTTCCTGGGCGCCCTTGAGACCGAACTCGCCTATCTCGCGTTCAGGATCCCCTGGCTGCGCCTCGAGCTGGGTCGAGACGAGTTTGTGTGGGGCTCCGGCTATACCGGCTCCGTGATGCTCGACGACACGGCGCCGGCGCTTGACCATGTCCAGCTCTGTGCCAGCTACCGCAACTTCAAGTTCCTCACCTTCACTTCTCTGCTCTCCCGCTGGGGCGCCAGACCGCGCTGGCTTGCGGCCCAACGCATCGAGGCTTCGCTGTGGAACCGACTCACTCTGGGCGGTGCGTTCATGAGTGTGACCTCGTGGGACGAGCTTCAGCCGCGGCAGTTCGGAGGTCTCGTTAACCCGCTCATCCCCATTCTCCTCACCACTGCGAACTCGAGCATGACTGACAACTCCCTGCTCGGCGGCGACGTTGTCTTCTATCTTCCCCGCACGAAGTTCTACGCCCAGCTCTTTCTCGACAACTTCGAGTTCAACACTCTGAAGAACGCGCCGAATGCGGTGGGCCTGCAGGGAGGCGTCTACTGGGCACCAAACCTGCCGCTGGAGGCAAGACTCGAGTATACCCGCGTTACTGCGTTCACCTACTATCATCGGGTTCACTACATCATGTACGAGAACTACCTCACAACGATGGGCCATCCGCTGGGCCCGGACGCGGACCAGCTCTTCGCCACCGTGAGTGTCATTCCCAATAGCTGGCTGAAGGTCAACATCGGTGCCGACTATGTCCGCCGCGGCTACCATAACCGCGGCGACTACCTCCGCAAGAGCTACCGGGATACGTTGGACTGGTGGTACCTGCGCCAGCACACCGAATTCCCGACCCGGGGCTGGGATACGCTCACAGGCGCCCTGACTGAGGAAGTCGACAAGACGGTGAGGCTCGCGCCGGGTGTGGAGATCCGGCCTCTTCGCGACCTATTCGTCTCACTGTCCGTCGGCTTCTGGAGCAGCGCGAACCACCAGGGAGAATTGGGCGTCGACCGGAACGGTGTTGACCTGGCGCTGAAAGTCGAGTATCGCTACTAGACCGTAGACCCCGAACCGACAAGAACCTGGCCGACGACCCGCTCGAGTTCCTGAACCCCAACCGCCCCGACCCGAAGAACGCGCGGCGGCCTCTGGGTCACGTCCAGAACGGTTGACGGCACGTGCTTTCCGCACAGGCCGGCATCCAGCGCCACGTCCACCTGTCCGAGCAGGGCCGGGTTGACCGCTCCGAAACGACTCGTGGCAGGTTCGCCGTGCAGGTTCGCGCTGGTGCCGGCGATGGGCGCACCGAGTTCCTCGAGCAAGTCGCGCGTGGCCGGATGCGCCACCATCCTGATACCGACGGTCTGCCCGCCGCCGGTCACAACTGGCGGGACATTCTCGGAGCAACGGAGTACCAGGGACAGCGGCCCGGGCCAGAACTGACCCAGCAGTGGCTGCACCCATGGCGGAACTTCAGTCACGTACTCAAGCATCTGCAGGGGCGAAGCGCAATGCGCCATCAGCGGCTGCGATAGATCCCGCTTCTTCAGCGCAAACACGCGACTGACGGCCTCGGGACACCTGATGTCCGCCCCGATCCCATACACGGTCTCCGTCGGAAACACGGCGACGCCGCCGTCCCGCAGTATACGCGCTGCCCTGGTGATTGACTCAGCCGGATACGAAGGCGGCTGTACGCTCAGTACGAGCGACATAGAGTCAGGAGTTTGGGAATCTGCGTCCATCGGCGTTCATCGGCGGTTTCTCTGCTGGTCTTCCGGTCTCGGCGAGGTCGTATCTGTCAGGACGGCAGGCCGGGCTCGATTGCAGCGATGCGGAACG
>Ga0194126_10003918_pt1 | contig 23099 bp, 15 predicted proteins | sample TA2KigC150mmetaG_FD_148641 | JGI IMG/M metagenome (GOLD analysis project Ga0194126, IMG submission 148641) | Freshwater microbial communities from Lake Tanganyika, Tanzania - TA2015035 Kigoma Deep Cast 150m | ecosystem: Environmental > Aquatic > Freshwater > Lake | place: Tanzania: Lake... | reverse complement strand
TATCCGGTTCTTGTTCATCGGCTCGCAGCTTCGCTCCACGCTTCCTCCCCACGCTCGGTCGCCCTCACGCAGTTGCGCTTCACTTCGTTCGCTGTGATCAACTTACGGCGGGACTTACACCCGCAAGAGTGCGCCCATGCTGGGCGCACCATAAAAAAACACCCGGGGTTAATCCCGGGTGTCTGCTTTGTGGCGCGCCATACATGATTCGAACATGTGACCTTCGGATTCGTAGTCCGACACTCTATCCAGCTGAGCTAATGGCGCACTAAAAAAATTTGCTGCAAAGACAAAAACTTATATACTTATTCCGCGTAAAGGTCAATAAAAATTTAAGGAGCATGCCGGGCCGGTGCTTACTGGCCCGAAACTATTTGCGGCAATCTGCCATGTAACAGCAGAAAAAGGCGCACACAGAAAAAACATGACATTCACGGCTGTATACACTATATATTTTTCAGTAATGCCAAAAATAATGTAAACAGTATCTGATGTTTTTTTAAAAAAGCCCTAAAATGTCCTGCATGAACACTGCCGAACCCCGTTCCCGTCTGCGGTCATTCCATGTGTTTCTGTGTGCCTCGCTGCTGGTGCACGCCGGAGTGCTGATGCTGCCCCTGAAGCCGCCCATCACCACCGCGGCCGGTGAGCCTTTCAACAGGCTGTTCGCGGTTGAACTGCTGATGCCCGAAGATGCCCGGGAGGAAAACGCCACTGCGCAGAAAAGCGCTGCCCCCCCTGCGCTGCCGGATCCTGCGCCTGCCCCGCAGGCAAAAAAGCCCCCTGCCGCAAAGCCGGCTGCTTCTGAAAAAAAAGCGCCGGTGCGCGAAGCTACTGTCTCGCTAGACAGGCTGAGCGACGCTGATGCGCAGTACCGCTTCTACCTCGGGCATCTGCGCTCAAAAATCAGTGCCGAATGGCAGTATCCGCCTGAGGCAAGCAACCGGGGATTGAGCGGTACGGTCTCGGTGCGGTTTTCAATCGCGCCCAGCGGCCGCCTGACAGACGTGAGCGTTACGAACAGCTCTGCCCACAGCCTGCTAGACGATGAAGCCCTGCGCACGATCAGGGCAGCGGCACCTTTTCACCCCTTCCCGCAGGAATTTACGATCGAAAAGCTTAATGTGTCGGCATCGTTTGAATACGAGTTCAGCGGCCGCTGATGGTTTGCGCGCGGCGCTGGGCAGCCATCCACGCAAACACGGCACAGTACAAACATGCGGCCACGACAAACAGGCTGGCGGGCACGCCGACAAGATGCATGATGATGGCCGGTACAAAAGGCCCGGCAATGCTGCCCAGGCCGTAGCAGAAGGTTGTCAGGGCATTGCCGCGCGCCAGCTCGGCAGGCTCGGTACATTGCGCCAGCAGCCCGACCCCGAGAGGGTAGAGCGCGCCGACCGAAGCGCCCCCCAGAACCAGCACCGGCATCAGCCACATGCTCTTCGGCATGATCAGTACCACGGAAAAACTGATGATCCCCAGCGCGTAGGTCACCATCACCATGCTGCGCAGCCCGATCCGGTCGCCAAGCGTGCTGAGCGCGGGCGTGAGAGCACCGTGGCCGAACATGAAGCCGAACAGCAGCAACCCGACCCGGGTGGGATCAAAGCCGGTGCGGAGCGCATACACAGGTATCAACGCAATCAGGGCACCTTCCATGAAACCTGCCATAACCATGGCAACCAGCGAAATGCGCAGCTTTTTGACAAACGCAAAGTCAAAGCGCAACTCAGGCGGATGCTCCTGAACAAAGGGAACTGATTTGAACACAAGGGCGGCAACAGCGCCGCACAGCAGCCCGGCCACGGTAAACGGCACCCACATGCCGAAACTGAGCATCCACAATCCGGCCGGGCCGGCCATGAGCGCAACCGAGAAAGCAAGGCCGTACAGGCCCAGATTCCTGCCCCTGTTTTTATCAGTGCTCAGCCGGTTGATCAGCGTTTCGCAGGAGGTGAAGATCGCACCGAAGCCGATACCCATGAAAAAACGGATGAAAAACCACAGTGGCAGCGACAGTGCTGTTCCGAGCAGCAGCATGCAGACGGCGGTCAGGGCCAGACCGGAGGCAAGCGTAAAACGCACGCCGCGCAGCTCAATGCTGCGGCCAACGAGCGGAGCGCCCAGCGCAAGTCCGATAAACATGACGGTTGCCATAAGCCCGATGACCGGGGTGGCAACATGCTGCTGCTCGAGCACGACAGAGGTTACGGGCAGCACGATGCCGAAACCGAATCCAGCGGCGAAGATGGCGATCAGTGTGGTAACAAACGGGCTTACGTTCAGCACAGTATTTCCGGCATGATGGTGCTTGAAGTGTGGTTTCAGAAAGTTACCGGCTTTAGTCTGTGCGGCCGGCTATTCTTCTTCGGTGCGGGGATCAGGTTGAGCCGGTTCTCCGGCAACGCGGTAGCCTTCTTCGAGCCACTGGCCGAGATCAATCATCCGGCAGCGCTCCGAACAGAAAGGCCGGTACGGATTGCTCGCATCGTAGCGTTTGATCGTGCGGCAGACCGGACATCGAACCATTTGTATGATACGGTTGTGTGCGGTCGTCTCAGTCATAGCGGTTTGCAATGCGCAGGCAGCCTTGGGCCTGCCGGTAGTGTTCCGGCTGTGTTTGTGACACTATACACTATTCGATTATATTGCTCAACCCGGCCTGCGCTGTTATCAGAGTCAGAGCATTTTCATGAATTTCATAGCCGAGGGGCCGCCAACCGTTCGCCCTGAGCCTGTCGAAAGGGGCGAACGGATTATATGTCGCACGAGGGACCCGTTCATGGTTCGACAAGCTCACTACGAACGGGTTTGCTTTTTGCAAGGCTACAAGAAAAAGGAAAATGCTCTAAAAGAAAAAAAATCCACCGGCACAGGTGTTTCTTAATATCCGGCCGATCCACCTGCACTGCGAAAATACTTCAATTTTTTTCTTTTTGCATGTGATGTTTTATAGTATAGTTCGTCGCTGTTTACAGGGCCATCACCTACGCAGACATAACTATGAACTCTGAATATATTTCACCGATTGAACAGCTTATCGATGCGGTAATAAGCTGCCGCTACAGCAGCGCCCCTGTTGCGCCCGTTCTGCAGAGCATGGCCGAAGAGGTGCTCAGCTTTGACTGTGCTGGAAAACGGGTTGTGCTGCTGGGCGGAGGCACAGGCCTTTCAACTGTTGTAGGCGGCAACTCACAGCTTGCGCAATGGCCCGAGAACCCGAATACCGGCCTGAAACAGCTCTTTCCCCTGCTGGATGTTATCGTCTGCACCACTGATGACGGCCGCTCAACCGGCAAGCTTCTCAAGCAGCTGCCCATGATCGGGATCGGTGATATCCGCAAGCTGTGTCTGTCAATGATCGTTCCCGGCCGGCTGCAGGAAACCTACCGCATTGACAGACATGCGCGGCGCGATCTCATCGGCCTGATACACGCTTTATTCAACCACCGCTTTGCAGAGGATACCTGGGATGCTCCCCAAATTGCCGATCCTTTGCTGGCCGCGCCTGAGCCGCTGCGCAGGGTGTGCCCCGAGCCCCTGCGCAAGCTGCTCCATGAGCTGGGAGACTTCCTTGCGCACAGCAGCACCCTGCCGCGCATCGCTCCCGGCGGACACTGCCTCGGCAACCTGCTGCTGACCGCATCCATCTTCATAGCCGCTGACGCCTGCTGCGAGCGTCCGCCGTCAATCACGGCCCTCCGCCGGGGTATCGACCGCATTGCGCACGCGATCGGCGCTCCTCCGGGCAGCCTGCATCCGGCAACCGCTGCGCCCGGGCAGCTTGTATTTCGTTATGCCAACGGGGTTGAAGTGCACGGCCAGAGCAAAACCTCAACCGCGCAACGCGGATTTCCGATAGAGCGCGTGTGTATTGAATTTTATAAAAAACCCTCGATCAATGCCGGAGCTATCCGCGCGCTGCGCACAGCCGACCTGATCATCCTTGCGCCCGGCAGCCTGTACACGAGCAGCATTCCGGTGCTGCTTGTGCCGGCCATTGCCGACGCGATCAGGGAAAACCGCCATGCCCTGAAAATTCTCGCGGCGAACTTCTGGGTTGAAGAAGGTGAGACCGATATTACGCACAGCGATAAACGCCGCGGATTTCGCGTATCCGAGCTGCTGGATGCCTATGAGCGCAATATCACGGGAGGCCGCAGCGGACTGTTTCACTGCGTGCTGAGCGCCAATCTCGATCACATCCCCGGAACCATTCTGCGCAATTATGCCTTCGAGGGAAAACGTCCGCTCTACCTTGACCGTCCCCGGGTGGAAGACATGGGCATTATTCCGGTTGAGGCCGGCATTTCATCAATCGAGCATCTGAAGTTGTCCGGCTTCATTCACCATGACCCGCAGAAATTCAGCCTGGCAGTGCGAACACTGCTGTATGCCCACAGCCAGGCTCCCGTCAACTTGCCGCGCCCGAGCGCCCACAGTTCCGAACCGGTCTTTAAGCCGGCGGTCCTGCGCGGCAGGCACCTGCTGTGCGAATACTGGTCGGCCGTCAATGCCGCGCTTGCGTCATGCGTGTTTGAGCCTGCATACCTGCGCGATACCCTGCTCGAGCTCGTGTGGAAAAACCGCGACATCCGCCCTGAGCATGTGGCCTGTATTTCCGGCCTGCGCGTTATCGATGCGCGCAACTGGGACCGCAGCACCGCCTGGGATAATGTGCTGGGGTATTTCGATCCGCAGGACAGCTGCTGTAAAATTCACAGCCAGCTGCTGGCCGACCCCGGACGGCTGAACAGCAACCTGCTGATTGTACTGGGCGAATCGATCCTGGGCCGCTATATTCAGGATCGAAAGTTGATTGAGCCCGACGATGAGTGCTGGGGATCGCGCTGCTTTGAAATCACGCTGCTCGAACCGTCCCGGCGTACCTGTTTGCTGAGCCCGCAGGACCTGCACGACTACCTGATCCTGGCGCGCATGGTCGCCCATCCGCATACGCCCGGAATGTATAAAATCACTCTCAACGATGATGATGGATTTATACCTCCCGGCCTGCTGTTCGGCCTCATGTATGCCTGGTACCTTGACAATACCTATGCGCCGGTCATGGAAAATGAAATGTCGGTCCTGCATCTGCCCGAGAAAACACTGATTCCCCATCAGGTACAGGAATACAGGCGTAAAAAAGCACTGGTTGATTTTTTCCGGACCAGGGTTTTTAAAAACGGCACATGCGGGTCGGCATGAACCCCGTTGTGCCAAGCGGATTACCGGATATCCGCAAACATTTTTGACACAGGAGTGACGAACATGGGAAAGCTCTTTGGAACCGATGGAATCAGGGGTGAGGCCAACCGCCACCCGATGGACGCACACATGGCATTTGCCGTAGGCCAGGCCCTGACCTATCTGCTGAAACAGAAAAAACATGCCCCCCGTGTTATTATCGGAAAGGATACCCGCATATCGGGCTACATGCTGGAAAGCTCGCTTGAATCCGGCATTACCTCCATGGGCGGCGTACCCTATCTGGTGGGCGTACTGCCGACCCCGGGCATTGCCTTTATAACCGAAAGTATGCGCGCCGATGCGGGCATTGTCATCTCAGCTTCGCACAATCCGTTCCAGGATAACGGCATCAAAATTTTCTCCGGCAGCGGCTTTAAGCTGTCCGACGCGCAGGAGGAAGAAATCGAAGGGCTGATTCTGGGCGGAAAACTGCCGCTGATGGTGCCGCCCCCGGCCGAGATGGGTTACGCATACCGGCTGAGCGATGTGCACGGCCGCTACATTGTTTTTTTAAAAAACACCTTCCCGCGTACGATATCAATGGAAGGACTGAAAATAGCCATGGACACGGCCAACGGCGCAGCCTACATGGTCGCCCCGGAAGCCTTCAGTGAACTGGGCGCCGAGCTCACGGTTATTCACAACAAGCCTACCGGGCTGAACATCAATGACGCCTGCGGTTCCCAGCACACCCGTGACCTGAAAAAAACCGTTGTTGAGACCGGCGCTGATATCGGACTGGCGTTCGACGGTGATGCCGACCGCCTGATCGCCATTGATGAAAAAGGCAATGAAATAACCGGCGACCAGATCATGATCATCTGCGCCAAAATGCTCAAAGACGAAGGCATGCTCAAAAACGATCTGGTGGTCAGCACCATCATGAGCAATCTCGGCCTCACGCTGGCCTGCAAAAAATACGGTTTTAAAAACCATGCCTCCAAGGTCGGCGACCGCTACGTTCTCGAAGACATGCAGCGCCTCGGTGCATGCATCGGCGGCGAGGAATCAGGCCATATGATTTTTCTCAATCACCACACGACCGGCGACGGCATTCTGACCGCCATGCAGCTCATCAGCGCCATGCTGAAAAGCGGCAAGCCGCTGTCCGAGCTTGCCGCCCTGATGCACGTGCTGCCCCAGAAACTGATCAATGTCGACGTGCAGCGCAAGCCCGACATCACAACCGTTCCGCAGATCGTGGAGGCCATCAAACAGGTGGAAGCTGATCTCAAAGATGAGGGACGGGTGCTGATCCGCTATTCGGGTACGCAGAACATGTGCCGCGTCATGGTTGAGGGACCCACGAAAGAGGCAACCGATAAACACTGCGCGCAGCTGGCTGAAATCGTCAAAACAGCCCTGAGCTGAGCCAACAGAACCATAACCGCAAGATAAAAACGGGAGTACACGCAATGCCGTTCACTATTTACATTACCAGGGATTTCGACCAGATGAGCTCGGTTGCCGCCGGTATTGTCGAGGCCGATATTGCCGCCCGCCGGAAACAGGGTTCCGATTACGTGCTCGGGCTGGCAACCGGCAACACGCCCACGGGACTCTACAAGCATCTTGCCAAGGCTTTCAACGCCGGCCGCATCGATGCCGGCCGGGTGCGTTCGTTCAACCTCGATGAATATGTCGGATTGCCGGGTGAAAACGCCCAGCAGCGCGCCCTGCACCGCGAATCTTACAGCTTTTTTATGATCTCGGAGCTGTTCGGCCTGCTTCAGCAGGGCTTCATCGAGACAAACGTTCCCTGGGGAACGCTGATCGATCAGCGCGAGCTTGTCCGGGCGCTGGCAGACTGCCGAGACCAGTACGAACTGCAGGGGACCGACAAAGGCAAGGCGATTGTGATCAGGGACAGCGCCAACGGCGTTCTGTGTATGATCAAACGCGATATCCTTGATGCCTACGAGCAAAAAATACAGTCCTGCGGCGGCATCGACCTGCATATCATCGGCGTGGGCGGCCGCGGGCATGTGGCCTTTCATGAAAGCGGCATTCCGTTTGACGGCAACCGCATGCTGCTGGTGCAGCTTGACGACAACACGGTCGCTAACGCGGTAGAGGACGGGCATTTCGAGTCACGCGACCACAGCCCCCTGTACGCGATTTCAATGGGCGCCGAACTGGTGTACCGTGCGCGCACGGTGGTGCTTCTTGCCAACGGCAAACGCAAAACCGGCCCTGTAGCCGAATCGATCCTGGGCCCGGTCTCAAGCGATGTTCCGATCAGCTACGGCCAGCGCTATGCTGCTGACGGCGGTGCCATGGTGTATGTGCTTGACCAAGACGCTGCCGCAGAAGTTCTCGCGCAGAAGCAGGCGGTAACAGCCCGGGGATATGAAATCATCGACCTGCGCGGCAGGCCGTATGAAAAAATCGAAATGCTCGCCTTTACCCGCAACCCGGCAACCGGGCATATGTGGTAAAACAGACAGGGTGCGCCCGCAGCTGCTAAAGTGCAGCCGCTGCGGGCGGCATTTTTCTCCTGCCACGAACTCCACGGGCATTCACCCGCCACCGAACACCTAACGGACAATACCCAGACGTACACAGACCGACACAAGCCGCTGCGCCATGCGAGCTGAAAGGTCCTGATTATTTTTTTTTGTCAGCAGGAAGGAGGGCCCGGGCGGTTTCAAACAAATCTACCGGACGGCCGGAAAGCAGTGTGCTGATGACATTGGAGGCAAGCGGGATCGCATATGTTTCAAAATAGTGCTGCAGGAGCTCTTCGCTCAAAACACCGCGTGTGGACTCATCCGGCACGGGAACCCGGCTACAGCAGTCAAACAGCGCTGCCTCAACGTCCGGATCATCCGCCCGGAGATCGGCGTCAACCGGTACGGTGACTCCTGTCATATCAAGCGTGATGCCATAGCCCTTGGGCAGAATCGTGCAGTAAGTGCGAAGCACCGGCGCCGGCATCAGGTTCAGGGCCGTTGCACAGCAGGGAGCGATTCCTGCCATCCATATCCTGGTAATACCGCACTGCTTGCACAGCGGGATGCACACGGCCGCCCGGTAAAAAAGGCAGGCCGCGCACATAAGCGCACTGCAGATATTCTGCCGGGTCTGGACTGCAGCATACATACACAAGGCAGCACGAAACGACGGCGCGCCCAGAACGACCGGTGGAAGCATGTGCACGTGCAGAAACCGATCAAGCTTTTTTTTAAGCTCCCGGAGGCTGTCGTCACAGGCGCTCAATCGCACGCGTTCCACCCCGGTATAGATCACGGCGGGCAGCACCGCATCCGGGTAGGTGTGCGCAGCGCACATGCGTTCAAACGCGGCATGGTCGCTGAGTATGGCAATGTCGCACAGCGCAATACCGGGAATCCCTGCCATCTGTTCACGCAGGCCGGGGCTCACTGCATAGTCGGGAAAAGCCGACATCATGTCGGGCTTTTCCGCCAGCAGGCGCACAATGTCCTTGCGGCTGAAATAGTTCATGACGGGTGCTGCCAGTCCTCGGGAAACAGGCTCACATCTTGGATATGCGATGCGCCGGTGAGCGCCATGATCAGCCGGTCAACGCCGAGAGCATTGCCGGCGCACGCGCGCAGACCGGCATCAACCGCCTGCAGAAAATGCTCATCAGGTGCATAGGCCGGCCTGCCCAGGCGCGTTCGGCTGCGGGCGGCCTGTTCAAATCGAACGCGATGCTCTTCCGGATCAGTCAGCTCAGTGTAGGCATTGCAGATTTCCAGGCCGTTTATAAAAAGCTCAAAACGTTCGCAAATTCTTTTATTTACAGAAGATACCTGAGAAAGGGCTGCAAGCGCAGACGGAAAATCATACACAATCACAGCAGGCAGTGTTTGCAAATAGGGCTCAACCGTGACTGCCCAGTCACGAAAATAGCGATCCTCATTCCATCTCTCAGACGGATGCCAGCCAACGGCCTGTTCATAGAGCTGATCAAGGCTCATGCGCGGTAAGGGAAATTCAAGCCCGGCCGGAAGCAGCCTGCATGAGCTCGTCACATGCTCAAGCAGGTCCCCGGTTTCCTGCATCATTTCCCGGTACCCGATGCCTGCATGGTACCACTCAAGCATCAAAAATTCGCATGTGTGATGCGCGCCCTGCTCCTCGGCCCTGAAGGCCGGCGTTATCTGAAAGATTCGCTCAGCGCCACGGCACATAAGACGCTTCATGTGCAGTTCAGGCGATGTTGCCAGAAAGAGCCCGTTGCCTGCCGGAACTGCTTCAACATGCCGGTCAAGCCCGGGGCAGCGAACCATGACCGGAGTGGTTACCTCACGGTAGCCGTTATGGCGGAAAAAAGCCCTGATCGCGGTAAGGACCCGGTCCCGAACCTCAATCAGGGCAAGCACTCGACTGTCATCTGTCAGGCGAACAGGTGCAGCCGGTCTCATTTTTTAACGCGCTCGACATATTCGCCGGTGCGGGTGTCGACCACAATCGCCTCGCCGCTGGTGATAAACAGCGGCACATTGACGCTGTAGCCTGTTGAAAGCTTCGCCGGTTTTGTCGCGCCAGAAACAGTGTCGCCGCGCACCGCGGGTTCGGTGTCGACTATCTCGAGCTCGACAAAATTCGGCAGCGTAATAGCGATCGGCATGCCGTTATAAAAGTCGACTTCAACATTCATGTTTTCAGTCATGAAATTGAGGGCTTCACCGACCTGATCGGCGTTTAACTCGACCTGTTCATAGGTGTTGTTATCCATAAAGGTATATGCCCCGCCCTGCTCGTAGAGGAACACCATATTACATTCGTCGATGCGGGCCTGCTCACCGATCTTTTCACCGGATTTATAGGTTCTGTCCATGGTTGAACCGGTTACAAGATTTTTCAGTCGTGTACGCGTAAATGCCTGGCCCTTGCCCGGCTTCACGAATTGACAATCGACCACGATCCAGGGATCGCCATCAATAATGATTTTAAGGTTTTTACGAAGCGCTGATGTGTCAAGCATACTTTTCTCCTTGAACTCTAATGACACGGAAGTGAAAAATTGAAGCAGTATAACAAATGCGCGCCTGCCGTACAATATAAATTACCAACTGCCGCTCACAAAACACCGGCAAGCGCGCGAAGGCCGGTAACGGCCTGCAGGCACACCAGCAGCAGAGCAGCGATATTGCTGCAGCGGTGCAGCGCTGCAATCGACCTGGGGCGGTCTTTCTTCAGCAGCACAAATCCGCTCACAGCACCGCACAGCAGCGTAGCCATACAAGCGTACGCCGACAGAGCGTGCATGTCAAACGACAGCGCCATGCCGCCGGCAGCCGCCATCCGTGCAGAGAGTACGCCTACACCAGCGCCGACAAGCATGAGGGCATAGAACAGCACGCCGAAGTTGATATGCAGCGGAAGGAAAAAACACCTGCGGGTCAGACCGGTAACGAGATTGAATACACCGAACAGGCAGGCCGCTGCCTGCCCGAGCGGATGAATCAGGAGCAGTTCTTTGATCATGGCGATAGTCTCACAGCTTGTCAGGGGTGCCGGCGCGTGGGCGCGAGATGCACCGGCCGGAACAGGTAACTTTTTTCTCTGCCCTTTTTTAAAAGAAAGCAAACACGTTCGTGGTGAGCCCGCTTCTCCGTTCGTGGTGAACTCGCTTCTCCGTTCGTGGTGAGCCTGTCGAACCATGAACGGGTTTAATCTGCTTCCCCCCGTTCTACCCTTCGACAGGCTCAGGGTGAACGGGGAATAAACAAAGTCAGCTTGACAAGCTCAGGGCAGGCTCCGTGTGCAATCCTGCAGCACGTGTCATTTCGACCGAAGGGAGAAATCCTGGGGTTAAGATTTCTCAGTCGCTAACGCTTCTTCGAAATGACAGGGGTGTGGTGCTATCCTGTTTGCTTGTTTGTATGCCGTGTTGGCACAATGCCTTATACAAAGGTCATTCCGAACCCTTCGAGAAGCTCAGGGTGAACGGACGGTGCTATAGCGCAGGTTATATAAAATGCTCAAAGCTGCACCGTTGTACATCAAGCAAAGTGCTGTTGTCAAAAGATAAAAAAACCCCGGCATATGCAGTAATAATCTTCGAATATGTCCGCAGCAGCATGTCTTGTTTTGACTCGCGGGCAGAATAGTGATATACAGAGTTACCGTACCTCGCTGCGTTGCCGCAGGAGCTGCAGCGCAGCGACGTATAAGCATGCCGTTGTAGCCCCCGTAGCTCAGCAGGATAGAGCGACGCCCTCCTAAGGCGTAGGTCGCACGTTCGAATCGTGTCGGGGGCATACGCACACATGCACGCGGTCAGACTCACGCAGCCGAACATGTGCGCTGGAACGGATGCACTCCTGCCGAGCGGGCCTCAAGCACCTGCTCCGCCCGAAGCCACTGATACCCTGCATTCCCAGCGCGCATGCCCAGTCAGAAAAAAGCACGGAAATTTACCTATTAATACCTTGTTATGCACAATCGATTGTGCTATGTTGTAATTAATTTCCTATATATTGTGCTGCTATCATTTTTTTGCTTTACTTTTTAAACTTTTTTGATACTATGCTGTGCATACACTGCAAAAGCAATACGGAAATTTAAATAAAATTAAAGTTATTTCAGTATCTTGAAATTTGTGACTACATTATTTACTTGAGGTCGATTATGCAGGTAAAAGAGCTCGAAATCAGCGGCTTTAAGTCGTTTGTCGATCCGGTCCGCCTTTCATTCCAGTCGGGCATCACCGCACTCGTAGGGCCAAACGGCTGCGGTAAAAGCAATGTGATTGATGCGCTGCGCTGGATAATGGGAGAACACAATGCCCGCAACCTTCGCGGCACGAAAATGGAAGACCTTATTTTCAACGGCAGTGAAACACGCAAGGCAACCGGTATGGCCGAGGTAAGCCTGATTTTGCGCAATACCGGCGGCAATGGCAACGGCAATGGTAATGGAAACGGAAACGGTTCATCGCTTGGCACTGCCTCAGAGATCCAGATTACACGCCGCCTGTACCGCTCCGGCGACAGCGAATATTTTATCAATAAAGTTCCCTGCCGCCTGAAGGATATCGTCGAGCTGTTTCTCGATTCCGGCATCGGCAGCAAATCATATTCGATCATGGAGCAGGGCAAGGTCGACTACATCCTGAGCCTCAAGCCCAATGACCGCCGCATACTGATCGAGGAGGCCGCCGGCATCGCCAAGTACCGGGCGCGTAAAAAAGAAGCTGTTTCAAAAATGCAGTCCACCAAAACCAACCTGGCACGACTCAAGGATATCCTGCATGAGCTCCAGATCCAGATGAAGGGTCTTGACCTGCAGGTCAAGCGCCTGAAACGCTACCGTGTTATCAAGGACGAAATTAAGACCATAGACCTGAATTTGTGCGCGCACCGGCTTGCAGACCTCATGCAGGAGCGCTGCCAGCTTGAAGCCGCCCTGCAGGACAGCCGCGACCGCGAAGTGCACATCAGCGCCGAAAAAAACACACTCGAGGCCGGCATCGAACAGCAGCGCCTGCAGATGACCGAGCAGCAAAAAACACTCACCCGGCTGCAGCAGGAATTCTTTGAGCTGAAAAACTCAATTCAGCAGGCTGAAAGCGCTGCCGGGTACAATGAGCGCGAACTTGCAGGAACCCGCGAGCAGCGCGACAAGAACACATCGGCTCGCGCTGAGCTGGCAGACCAGATTGAAAACCTGCACCGCGAAATCGCCGGCCGGACCAGCGATGCCAGCGCCGTTAAAATGAGCATCGACGAGCTTGAAAACAGCTGCCGCGTATCGTCGGAGAGTCTGAGCACATCGAAAAGCACCCTTCGCGAGCTGCAGATGCGCATCGAGCAGGAAAATTCCGCCCTCATTAAATTAAACTATGATGTAACCGAGGTCAAAAACGCCCTGCTTCTCAACACGCGCCTGCGCGAAGAAATCGAGGTCCGGCAGGAAAAGCTGCACCGTGAACAGCAGGGGTGCCGTGAGCGTGTGCAGGAGTTAACCCTGACAAAGGAACAGCAGGCCGGAACGCTCAACGAACTCGCCGCGCAGCGCGAACAGATCGAACAGCATATGGAACGCCTGCGCACGGACATCGAAGCCTTCACAGCCGACCTGCAGGCCAGAACCGACGCGGTCAACGCCGTTCGGGAGCAGATCAGCACCCTGCGTGCCCGTTTGCAGTCGCTGAACGAACTGCAGGAAAACCTCGAAGGTTTCAATGACGGCGTGCGCTCCATCATGACCGGAGAGGATCAAACGGCGCATCCTGTACCGGGGATCCGGGGACTGATCGCCGGGATGATCGAGACGACCGCACGATATGAGCTGGCGGTAGAAGCCGCGCTGGACCGGCGCCTGCAGGCCATCATCATCGAAACGCCGGACATGGCCGTGCAGGCCATCGAGCACCTTAAAAACGCCAAAAGCGGCCGGGTTGCCTTCATTCCGCTCGGTCTCAGCCGGCATTCCGGTTCCGTCGATCTGCCCGATGCCGTGCGCCTGCTGGATGTACTCACGGTCAAGACCGAATACGCCGACATGGTCAGCGCAATTCTGGGCAGCGTCTATATTGTCGACGACCTGCCTGCGGCACTGCGCCTGCGCGCAGCGCAAATCCCGGAGGCCACCCTGGTGACCCTGCAGGGTGAAACCGTCGACTCACTCGGCATTATTACCGGCGGCAGTGTTGCCAGCAGCGGTTCCGGAATCCTTAAGCGCAACCGCGAGCTGCGCGAATTCGCCCTTGTGCTTGAAAAACTCGAAGACCGGCACGCACAGCTTGCCGCCGAGCGCGACCGCTCCGACGAGATCCTGACCGGAGCGCGTGAAAGCCTTGAAGCGCTTGTACAGCACAGGCAGGAACTCGACATCGCGCTGGTTCAGCAGCAGTCGCTGTTTGATCAATCGGAGCGCGACCTGCTCCAGCAAAACGAAAAAAGCGCCCTTCTCGATTTTGAAATCCGGCAGGCAGCCGCGCAGCTTGAGCAGCAGCACAATGAACACCAGCTGCTGCAGGCGCGCCTGGGACAGATACACCAGACATCCAGAGATAAACAGCTCGCGCTTGAGCAGCTGCAGCAGCGTGAAAAAGACCTGCGCTCCGGCGTTGAGGAGAGCGAAAACCGCACGACGGAACTGCGCATCGACCTTGCATCACTGCAGCAGAAGCACGAAAGCCTGCAGGGCAATGTCGCCTACCTGTCCGGCCAGCACAGCGCATCCGTCCAGAAACTCAACGCCCTTGAAACCGAATATCATCAACTGACTGCAAAGGAGGCCTCTCTTTCAGATGCGATTGAGCAGGGCAAAACTACCCTTGCCGGACTGCTTGAGGCCAGCCGCGAACGCGAAACAGTCATGCAGGCCCAGCACAACGACGTACAGATGCTCACTGAAGCCGTTGCGCAGGCCGAGGAAAGCCTGAAATCCGTCCGGGGCGAGCGCGATCTCATTGAGCCTGCCATACACGAGCTGCAGATGAAGCTTTCAAATGCCACGATTCATATCGACCATCTGACGCAGGATGTGCACGAACGCTACGGCTGCACGGTTCATGATCTGCCGCAGCCGCCGGACCCGGCCGCCTTCGACGCTCTGCAGTCTGCCGAGCGCCTTGACATGCTCAAGAAACGGCTTGAAAATATCGGAGAAGTCAATCTCGGCGCGGCAACCGCGTTTGACGAACTCGACAAACGCTACCGGTTCCTGCATGAACAGGAAGAGGATCTGCTCAAGGCCATCGACTCGCTGCAGAAGGTTATCGCGAAAATCAACCGCATTACAAAAGAGAAATTTCTGGAAACATTCACCACGATCAACGATCACTTCAAACGACTGTTTCCGCTGCTGTTCAACGGGGGCAAAGCCTACATGGAGCTCAGCGACGAATCCGACCTGCTTGAAACCGGCATCAACATTTTCGCCCAGCCCCCCGGCAAAAAACTGCAAAGCCTCGATCTGCTCTCAGGCGGCGAGCGCGCCCTGACTGTTATCGCGTTGATGTTCTCGATATTCCTGACAAAGCCGAGCCCCTTCTGCCTGATGGACGAGATCGACGCCCCGCTCGACGACACCAATATCGGCCGCTTTATCGATCACATGCACACCATGGCCGAGCGATCACAGTTTATTATCGTAACCCATAACAAGCTTTCCATGCAGGCGGCCGATTCCATGTATGGTGTGACCATGGAAGAGCGCGGCGTTTCCAAGATCGTATCTGTAAACTTAAACTAATCGCCCGTGATGAAGCGGCCGCCGCGTGCAGCCCGCGACATCACGGTGCATTCCTCCGGAACCCTGTCATGTCCGATGCCGGAACACCCACCACAAGCGGTTTTTTTGCGCGTTTAAAACAGGGGCTTGCCAAAACCCACCAGGCCGTCACCCGCAAAATCGAAGAAGCGACCATGGGCCGGCGCGAGATCAGCGAAGCCGTGCTTGAAAAGCTTGAAGAGGCCCTGGTGACTTCTGATCTGGGCATTACCACGGTTGAACAGCTGATGGGAAAAATCCGCTGGCAGGTCAAACGCAACGAACTCAACGACGCAGATAAAATCAAGGACAGCCTGCGCAGTGCGATCCGGGATATCCTCGTAACAACCGAGCAACCGCTCGTCATTGACCCGCTTCAAAAACCGTTCACCATACTGACCATCGGCGTCAACGGCGCCGGCAAAACAACCACTATTGCCAAGCTGGCCGAAATTTTTAAACAGCAGGGCTATTCCGTCATGCTCGCAGCGGCTGATACATTCCGCGCTGCCGCCATTGAGCAGCTCGAGATCTGGGGTGAGCGGACCGGCTGCCGGGTCATCAAACACGCGCCCGGCGCCGACCCGTCAGCGGTCGCCTTTGACGCCCTGCAGTCAGCGCGCGCTCGCTCAGCCGACGTCCTGATCATCGATACCGCCGGACGGCTGCACACCAAGGCCCCGCTCATGGAAGAGCTAAAAAAAATTGAGCGCATTATCGCCCGCGAGCATCCGGGCGCTCCGCAAGAAACCCTGCTTATCCTTGATGCCACAACCGGCCAGAATGCCATTTCACAGGCCCGGATGTTCAGCAGCGCCCTCAAGGTTACCGGCATCGCCCTGACAAAGCTTGACGGCACAGCCAAGGGCGGCGTGATCGTGGGCATTGCCGATGCCCTGCACATACCCATTCGCTATGTCGGCGTCGGTGAAAAGGTTGAAGACCTGCGGCCCTTCAACGCGCGCGACTTCGTCGACGCGCTGTTCGACGACTGAAATCTCTGCATTTTTCATTTTTGGTGAGCCTGTTTTTCCGTTCGTGGTGAGCCTGTCGAACCATGAACGGATTTATCAGCGGTCTGTTCTACCCTTCGACAAGCTTAGGGTGAACGTGTCTTTGCTCCCAAATCCGAACTCAATACTCCAAACTGTCTCCCGTTCGTAGTGAGCCTGAAGAACCATGAACGGCTGTGCCCCGACCTACCCTTCGAATGCGCTCAGGGCAGGCTCCGTGAAGAATCCTGCAGCACGGGTCATTTCGACCGAAGGGAGAAATCTTGGGGTTAAGATTTCTCAGTCTCTGGCGTTTCTTCGAAATGACTGACATGTTTGGCGGGTTACACTCTCCCTGCGGATTTGTATTCGACAGGCTCAGGGTGAACGGAATTTGTCACGCCGAACTGCAGGGCAGCCACATGGGGCTGCCCCTACGAACCCAACTCCGAACTCCAAACTCCATACCTTCAACCGTACGCAGGGCAAAAGGGTTGGTCATGAGCAACCTGGATCACAACGGAATGACAACGGGCTCACGCAGCAGCAGCCTGATGCAGGCGCCGGCCTTGGCGGCAAGCCCGGGATGGGTCGCCTCGAGCGAGACGATCTGGCGCAGATTATCAGCGGTCCTGAAAATCAGCATGGCAAGGTCGCCTTCATCAGCTCCGGTCAGCTGCTGCACTTCCTCCCATGAACGCTGCAGGCTCCACAGATACAGCGCGGCCGCGGGCCAGAACTGAAAGTTCGGCACGGAAAAACCGTACTTCTTTTTGAGCTCAACCAGCGGGCCGATCTCTTCCTTCATGCGCGAAAAAGACTGCTTGAGTTCCCGGGGGTCCCAGTTGATCTGATCGTCGAACTCAAGATCGCGGAATTTGTCATTCACAAACACAGCCAGCATGGCGCTCAGCAGCTCCGGCTTCAGCTTCTCGAGCAGGCCCTTTCTGATCAGCTCGGCGATGATAAGGGGCTGGTCGAGCCGGAGTTTGGCCGCCCAGTGTCCGTCAGTGGTCAACGAGCCGTCAGGATCGGCAAAGCCGTTCATGATCAGAAAATCACAATGCCGGCTGAATTCGATCCACAGGGCGTCGCGGGCCTCGTTAAAGGCCCGGCTGATCCAGGCCGCCTCATCAGCGAGCCTGTTGAAGGCATGCTTTTTACCCAGTGAGCACACATCGCTGTTCGGACACCGGGCGCACGGCAGCCTCTCCAGTATCTCCTGCTGGCGCAGGATATCACGGTCAATATCCTGCAAAGGAACAGACGCATCGATATCGCTGTTGTACAATCGCAGCTGGCGCGCCAGTTTTTTACGTTTATTTTTCAGCCGTCTCAGTTTCAGGAGCGCTTCCGAACCAAGTTCCGAGCGCTCCTGAACCTGCTGCGCATCCACGCACAGCAGACCGCTCAGGTGCCGGCTGAACTTCTGTATGACAATCTCATGGCGCTGTTCCAGGGCACGCAGCGGGGCCGTGTTCTGGAAGGTCGCCAGCGAGGACTTCAGCAAATCGTGAATGCCCTCGGGCGTCTGGCTGAGCATCAGGTTCAGGCACATTGAAAAATTGATGCTGATACGGCTTTTTATGGGTTCGGACGGCGCATTCATCAGCGACTCAATCAGATGCGGATTCTGAAACGGACCGTGCAGCATGACGGCAAAACCGATATTGTCCTTGCCCCGTCGCCCTGCCCTGCCGGTTGCCTGATGCAGGTCGGTTGCCGTCAAGTCGACGAATTCACGGCCGTTAAAGCGGTCGCTTTGCGCCAGCACCACGGTACGGGCCGGAAAGTTGACCCCGGCGGCAACGGTGGATGTGGAAAAAATCGCGTCAAGGCAACCGGCGTTCATCAGCTTTTCAACGACGATTTTCCAGTGGGGCAGCTGGCCGCCGTGATGGGCGCCGACGCCGTGAAGGCTCATGGCCTGCAGCTGCGGATGCTCTGACAGAAAAGGATACTCGCGGATAATCCCGTCAAGAATTGTCTGAATACGGCGGGATTTTTCCCGTGACACAAAACGGCGCCTGCAGGCATGCAGCGCGCTGTTGCAGTCACTGCGCGATTTGAGAAAAAAAATCGCCGGCAGAAGATTGAACTGCTCAAGCGCGCGCAAAATGGCTTCATACGGCAGCACTGCCTGGGATCGGCGAAAACGGCCGCGCTGGGTCTGCTGCATAACATGCTCTATTTTATGCGCGATGCCGTCAACGCCGCTGAGCGGGACCAGCTCGCCGCCCGGCAGCAGGTACAGGGGATAGAGCGGAACGGGGCGTTTATCGGAATACACCACGGCACAGTGATGGGAGCGGATCGAGATGAGCCAGTCGGCAATTTCAACGGCATTTGATACGGTGGCTGAAAGCATGAGCAGTCGCACCCGCGCGGGAAGATAAATCATGACTTCCTCCCACACAACCCCGCGGTCCTCATCCCCGAGGTAATGAGCCTCGTCAAGGATGACCAGATCGGCATTAAAGTCCTGCACACGCGCCATGGCATCATAGAGCTGGTTGCGCAGAATTTCGGTCGTGCCGACGATAATGCGTGCCCCGGTATTTTCCTTGCGGTCACCGGTCAGGACGCCGACATTGTCAGCCCCAAATTCCGCGCCGAACTCATGATATTTTGAATTGGACAGTGCCTTGAGCGGGGAGGCATACCAGCAGCGCCCGCCCCGCTCGAGCATGGCGCGCATGGCCTCCTGCGCTATCCAGGTTTTGCCGCTGCCGGTCGGCGCGCTGACCAGGACATCGGACTCGGTAATTTTCTGCAGGGCATCCACCTGAAAATCATCAGGCGTAAAAGATGCCTGGTCAGGACAGCCGATGCGAGTGAAAATTTTTTTAAGCGCGCGATCGGCTTTGGGGATAAAGGCCTGCGGTTTCTCTGTGTGGTGATGACGCTTTTTCATGCATATCCGATATTTTTCGAGAAAGTGCATTCGCGGGTTCAAGATTATTCCGTGTCAATGGAAAACAAACCTTGAACCTTGAACCTTGAACCTTGAACCTTGAACCACCATACCCAATTTCATTTCCGCAAAGCAACCGAATTTTTAAAATTACTTCACATTATCAAAATTATATGGTAATTTGACTTTTTTTTTATAATGCCGTTGTAGCGGCGCAGTGCAGACTAGTACACTAATTATTACCCTAAGGATCATGCATCATGAACTATCAGGAATTTAAAAAAACAATCGAGCTCATTCAAAAACAGGATGAGTGGCGCGAGAAAACCATCAATTTGATCGCCAGCGAAAACGTACTGAGCCGCACGGTCCGCAAATATGCCGGCACGGATTTCGCGCACCGCTATGCTGAAGGCCATCCGGGTGAGCGCTACTATCGCGGTACGACCTTTATAGACGACATTGAAAACCGCCTGAAAGCATGCATGAAGATAATTTTCAAGTGCAATCACGGTGAGGTCCGCCCGATCAGCGGCACCAATGCCAATGAAGCCGTGTTCAGCAAACTGGTCAACCGCGAGGATGTGGTCATGGCGAACTCCACGCCCGGTGGTGGCCACATCAGCCATCACCGCATCGGCGCTCTGGGTAAATTCACCAAAAATATTATCGACATTCCCATGAGCCCGGACGGCTATCACATGGATGTCGAAAAAACCATATACCTGATTAAAACCGCCAAGCCGAAAATGATCGTACTGGGTAAAAGCCTGTTCCTGTTTCCCGAGCCGATTGCCGAACTGCGCGAGGTGTGTGAAAAACAGAAAACCACCATTATCTACGACGCGGCCCACGTGCTCGGCCTGATCGCGGGCGGGCGCTTTCAGGACCCGCTGCGCGAAGGCGCTTTTCTGGTTACCGGCAGCACGCATAAAACCTTTTTCGGATCCCAGCGCGGCGTAGTGCTGAGCAATATGGACGATGATACCTGGCGCAAAATCGACCGCGGGGCATTCCCGGGCTCTTCCAGCAACCATCATCTGCACACCCTGGCGCAGCTCGCCCTTGCAACCAATGAAATGATGGAATTCGGCGCTCAGTATGCCGAAGATGTCATCAACAACGCGAAAGTCCTCGCAGCCGCACTTGACAAACAGGGCTTTGACGTCGAGGCCCGTGAGTTCGGCTACACCGAGACCCACCAGGTAGCTGTTAACGTGAGCAAACAGGGCGGCGGTGAAAAGGTGTCGCGCGTGCTTGAAACCAATGACATCATCCTTAACATGAACATGCTGCCGCACGAAGCCCTCAGCCGGCACGACCATCCGGACGGGATCCGCATCGGTGTACAGGAGATGACCCGCTTCGGCATGGGCCCGTCGGAAATGGAGTACATCGCCGTGCTCATGAAGGAATGCATTATGGACAACAAGGAAATCCGCCCCGAAGTGCACGCCTTCAGAGGAAAATACACTGACGTACAGTACAGCTTCGACGACCGCCAGTAGCACCTGCGCTCATCGACGATACCACGTGAATCGATACAACGGCGGCGCACAAACAATGTGCGCCGCCCTTTTTTACACCGGGAAAGCAGTACGCCGCGACTCCGGGACTGCCGCCCGGTGAACAGTCCATGATTATCGACGCCCACACGCACATTTTTCCGGACGAACAGGCTGCTGCGATTCTAAACAGAACCGCGCGTCTTTTCAATGTGCCGACCTTCGGCACAGCCACAGCAGCCGATCTTCTGCAGCGTATGGATACCTGCGGCATAGATCGCGCAGTGATTCATATGGTCGCCCCTCTGCCCTCTCAGGTGACAGCGACCAATACATGGCTGATTCAACTTGATCAGGAACGCTTTATAAAATTCGGCACCCTGCATCCCGGGCATGCAGGCTTCAGGGATGAAATAGCTCGGCTGCGCGATCACGGCGCTCAGGGCATCAAGTTTCAGCCCGACATTCAGCAGTTTTCACCCGATGACGACCGCAGCATGTATCCGCTGTATGAAGCCATATCCCTGAGCGGCCTCAAGGTCATGTTCCATGTCGGCGGTGAGCCGCTCCCGGGCCCGAACGACCGCTCAAAACCGCACATGATCGCCGCGGTTGCCCGTGATTTCCCGCACCTGACCATTATCGCAGCCCATCTCGGCGGCCTGAATATGTGGGATGATGTTCTGGCCCACCTGGCCGGGCTGCCGAACGTCTACATGGAATCCTCTTTGAGTTACGGATATATCAAACCGAAACTCGCCGAAAAAATTATCCGAACACACGGTCACAAAAAAATATTTTTCGGCAGCGACTACCCGTTCGGCGACATGGCCTGCTCACTGAGCGCTGCCCGCACGGTCGGCTTTCTGACCCCGGATGAGCGCGCCGACATTCTCGGCCGCAATGCTGCGCGGTTTTTCGCCTAAACCCGTTCGTGTTAATGCTGCTTTCCCGTTCGTGGTGAGCCTGTCGAACCATGAACGGACCACCCGTTCTACCCTTCGACCAGCTCAGGGTGAACGGATATTGTGCGGGCTATAAAATTTCCCTGTCGGTCATGCGATTGCTTATCAATTTCTGCTTTATTTTGATGCTGTTACATGCTATGTACTATGCGAAAGAAACCTGCAACTGTGTGCTGTTTTTTTCAAAATGCTGCCTGCAGACAATCACCGTATAGCAACAATCACTGACGCTACCCACACACAAACGCCCACAAGGAGACAGACCATGAAAACACGTTCAGAGAAAATACGACTGCCTCTCACCAGCCTTATACTCATGGCCGGGCTGTTGTTCGCCGTAACGGGCGCCGATGCTCAAGAAACGGCACCCCCCTTCTTTCCCTCCCAGGTGCGCACCGAATCCGGACAGCCGATACAGCATCAGACATATGAGTCTCCGGCTGTCTGCGCCGGCTGTCATACGGGTATTCACAAGCAATGGAAAGGTTCCATGCATGCAGCCGCCTTCATCGACCCCGTTTTCCAGGCCCTGTGGAAAATCGGCGAGATAGAAACCGATGGATTAACCCGCAACCTGTGCGGCGGTTGCCACGGTGCTGTCGGGGTTATGTCAAACGAACTTACCTTCAAGGACGGCGAGTTTCAGGCGCCGGCCATTGCCAAGGAAGGCGTTCACTGCGATCTGTGCCATACCATTACCGCCAGTTCGTTTGCCGATACCCCCAACTATGAACCCGGCAATGCCTCATTTGTCGCCTCCCCGGGCAGCGTAAAGCGAGGCCCGCGGGGTGACAGTGAATCCCCCTATCACGACACTGCATTTTCAGAACTGCATACATCCTCGCTCTTCTGCGCAAACTGCCATCAGGTATTCCATCCGGTCAACAACTTTCATATTGAGCGCACCTATGACGAATGGAAGTATTCCATCTATGCACAGAACGATATCCAATGCCAGGACTGCCATATGATGCCGGTCGACATAGCCGCTGAAACCGCCCGCACCCTGAAAAAACAGAACAACCCGGGTAAATCGGCTGTTATGGGCCCTCAGCGCGACACCATAAGGACGCATGAATTTGTCGGCGCAAACTTTACCGTGCCGGAACTGCTCGGCAACAAAAAGCATGCCGAGCTTGCCCGCCAGCGCCTCAAAAGCGCAGCCGAGATCGGCATTGATGCCCCCCAAAGCGTTACACCCGGCAGCATGGGCAAACTCTCCGTCAAGGTTACCAATGTCGGCGCCGGGCACAATCTTCCGACCAGTCTGACGGAA
>Ga0194126_10003917_pt1 | contig 23100 bp, 16 predicted proteins | sample TA2KigC150mmetaG_FD_148641 | JGI IMG/M metagenome (GOLD analysis project Ga0194126, IMG submission 148641) | Freshwater microbial communities from Lake Tanganyika, Tanzania - TA2015035 Kigoma Deep Cast 150m | ecosystem: Environmental > Aquatic > Freshwater > Lake | place: Tanzania: Lake... | reverse complement strand
CCAAACTGTTGAAGCATTATAAAAATTCACATTTGGGTGATTATAAAATTCAGAACGGTCGCCGCTTATGATTTTATTAAATTGTCCTTTAAAATAAACACCTTTTCCAATCGTAAACCATGCTCCGATTTCATCATTTGTTGATAAATTGATACCAACCCTAACTTTATTTTTTTTACTAATAATAGTATCTCTTTTACCATTTAAATACTGGAATATTTTTGCAGGTTTTCTATATCCCCATCTGTCATATACATTCCAATCATAGACATTATTGAAGAAATATGGAGCTCCCCATCTACGCCATTGATTCCATCCACCAACCCCGCCCCACATCGGTGGAGAAGGTGGTTTAAAAGTGTTTTGTTTGGGTCTATATTGTTCTCTTTTTATTTCTTGTTTATCAAAACTTTCGGTAGTTGTGATTCGTGATGTAGAAGTGGTTGATTGTGAAGGAGTATTATTACGGATTGATAATTTCTGATCTTTTTCAGTTTGAGAAAAAGTTGAAAATTGTACTAAGAATATTAAAAAAAGAAATAAAATAAACTTTTTCATAATACTTTATTTTTGTCTTTTTATGGTAAAGTTATTATTCTAATTCTACCATTTACATTTAGTGTTGCTAAATTATCACATCTTCCATCTCCAAAGTCAAGGATAGCAACCCAAGGACTTGTATTTGATAAGTTTCTCCTAACTGTTCTAATTTTTCCTTTAACAATCCATCTGCATGTATTCTTTCTTATAAGTGGTTCAGTAATTTCTGATGACCAAGCAATAACTGAAGTACTTGAACCCAAAATAACCCTTACTGAAGCACCATTTGCGTGGCCTGTGATTTTGAATACATCATCACGAAGTATAGGTGTGTGAGAACCTTCAATTTGTTCGATTGTTTTTGTTGAGTTCCATTCTACAAGACTTCCATTTGGATAGCCTAATCTTCCACCTACAACTGTAACCAACCACTTATGATTGTATTGTGGAGGGAATATCATAATTTGTACTGGGTCAACTATATTTTTGATTCTGTATGTTCCTCCAACTGTGACGGAATCTACACTATAATTAAGGAAAGTTGTAACTGATTCTGCACCAGGAATCATTAATCTGTTTGTGTAAACAGTTTTTATTTGACCTCTTCTTACTCTTCCATCAGGACCCATACATCCTGATTGCGGAAATGTAACTGTAATAATGACAGGAAAAGGGAGAGGTGCATTTGGACGATCTACACGAACTGTGAAACATCTCTGTGCTGTGTCCAAACCATATTCTCTTCCAAAAATACCTGAACCATATACACCAACCTCATCACTAGCACCCATCACATCATCAAAAACACCATCATAAACCACTTCGGCTTCTGCATCTGACTCACTTGATAATTTGGAAGTAGTTATCTCATACTGCTCCGCAGGGTCTTGGGTGTTGCTTTTTTCCTTCTTACAAGCAACCATCGTTAAGGCAAGTAATCCTGCCAAGGCGACTCCATGCACAAAAAGAGTATTTTTCATCATTGACAATTTTTGGATTAGATCACAAATTTACCGTATTTGGATGGCGCAATTTACTTTTGGTTTAAAAACAAGTTTTTTTTATGAGTTTTGCTACAAATGCACAAATTGATAGATACCCATGCTCATTTATATCTATCTGATTTTGAATCAGATAGCTTTGAAATGCTGGAAAGGGCAAAAAGGGAAAGTGTGGGGCGGATTTATTTACCGGCCATCGATTCCACCACCCATGAATCAATGATTCGGTTTGAGAGCAGTTACCCTGCCAGCAAGGCTATGATGGGGGTGCATCCCTGTTCAGTCAAAGCAAATTACCAGGAAGAGTTGGATTGTGCCAGAGGGTGGTGGGAAAAAAGACCATTTGTTGCTGTTGGGGAAATTGGGCTTGATTTTTATTGGGATCGGACTTTTGAGCAGGAGCAATACATTGCTTTTCGAGCACAAATTGATTGGGCTCTGGATAAAAAAGTTCCTGTGGTTATTCACTCCAGACAATCTACATTAGCTTGTATTGAGGTATTGAAAGAGTATAAGCACACGACACTCAAGGGAATTTTTCATTGTTTCAGTGGAAGCTTGGAGGAAGCGCGTGCTATCATCAAACAAGGATTTTTATTGGGCATAGGAGGCGTGCTCACTTATAACAATGCAGGTGTTGCTGCTGTTGTGGAGCAATTACCACTCGATCATATGGTGTTGGAAACAGATGCCCCTTATTTAGCTCCTGTGCCACATCGGGGTAAAAGAAATGAATCCGCTTATCTTAAAATCATTGCGGAAAAAATTGCATCACTTAAAAGAGTATCCATTGATGAGGTGGCTGAAATAACCTCTCGAAATGCAGCATTGCTCTTTGGTCCAAATTCTACTTTTTTGTAAATTGCGAAAAATTATATGTGATACAATAGTATAGTGATTTTTATTTCGGCTCTTTTTATTGGCATGGGGGTGAACATGGGGATGCTATTATTAGGGAGTCGAGTGATTCCCCTGCCTCCGGGTGCATTTTTGGTTTCTGGCTTTGCCAAGTCAGATACCTTTCGGTATTCAATGCTGATCGCAGGTTTTTTCTTCCTCGGAGGACTCTCCACCATTGTGGGAATGCCATCTCCCTTATGGTTTTCAATAACCGACCTGCTGCTGTCTTATTTTCCTATGGATTGGTTTGCCCACAATTTTGCAAAAAAGCTGAAATGTGTTTAGTCAATTACTCTTCCTCCTGCTGTAATCCAATCTGTGATTTTTTGACGCTCTGAGGCAGGTAAAAGTCCTCCACTTGGCATTGGGCTTGGATTACCATCAACAGCTCTTGCTTTGATTCTATCTTTTGCAGAAACAATAAAGCAGTCGGTACTGAGGTTCATACCACCACTTGCGTTAGAGGCACTGTGGCAGCTTACGCAATTTGCTTGTACAAGTGCTTTCACAGCTGCGAACTTGGGTCCTTCCGCTCTGCTTTCCACTGTAACTCCGGTAAGCGTTGCTGTACATCCATTTGCATCTTTCACACCAATTTGGTAAGTTCCATTGTTTAGTCCTTGGAATGTGGAGGTTGATTGAAAGGGGCCGTTGTTTAAATTGTATGAGTAAGGTGCTGTTCCCCCGGTTGCACTAACTAGAATTGAACCACTGGCGGTAACGCAGGGTGTAGTCCCGGTTACAGTTGGGGTAATGATGATGTTTACTCCTGCACAAGGAGATGTGGCGGTTAATGTAAATATTGCATTACCAGTACAACCTGCCGCACTCTTTGCCACTATTGTATAGGCACCTGCAGCCAAATTTGCAAATTGACCGCTAGCTTGAAAAGGACCTCCATTTAAGCTGTAGGTATAGGGCCCCGTACCGCCAGAGGCAGTGGCGCTTATGCTACCATTTGCAGAAGTGCCGGATGGGTTTGAAGTGCTTCCGGTTACCGTGATGCTTACCCCTTGGCAGGGATCACTGGGGGGAGGACTGTCTTTTCCGCATCCAGTTAGTATGCCGATTGCAAGGAGGATCGGTAAAACTATGAAGTTCTTCATAGAGATAAATGTACAAAAAATGAACTTAAGTAGAGATTTAAGGAAAGTGTTAATTTCAATTTCCTTAAAATCAGCAAATGAAAAAATTGATCTTATTTTTTGCATTGTCAGTACTTAGCCTCGGCACAATGGCACAACCCAAAAAAATAAAAGCCGCAACGTTAAGTGCTGCAACACAGGATATTACACTACTTAGCGGCGTCAAGTATAGATTGATAGGCCCATTTAGAGGGGGTAGAAGTGCTGCAGTTGTGGGTAGCTTACAATTTAGAAATACATTTTATTTCGGCGCAACCGGAGGGGGTGTTTGGAAAACCACCGATGGTGGCAGCAATTGGAAAAACATTAGTGATGGTTACTTTGGAAGTTCTATTGGGGCCATTGCCATTGCTCCCTCTGATGAAAAAGTGATTTATGTTGGAGAAGGGGAAAACACCATGCGTGGAAATGTATCAGAAGGATTGGGAGGAGTTTGGAAGAGTGAGGATGCAGGCAAAACCTGGAAGAATGTTGGGCTAACGGATGGCAGGCATATCACTAATATTTTGGTTCACCCTTCAAACCCTTCCATTGTGTGGGCAGGGGTTATGGGGCATTTATTTGGCCCTAACCAAGAAAGAGGTGTTTTCAAGTCCATCGATGGCGGATTGACTTGGAAAAAAACATTGTATGTAAATGAACAATCAGGCTGTAGCGACTTAGTGCTTGATGCCGAAAATCCGGCTGTATTATACGCAGGTATCTGGCGGGTTATCCGCACTCCGCACAGTCTTGAAAGTGGAGGGGAAGGAAGCGGACTATGGAAAAGCACCGACGGTGGAGAAACATGGACAAGCATCAGTAATGCAACTGGATTACCAAAAGGTACTTGGGGAATTGTTGGTGTGGCCGTAGCGCCCTCTAATTCCAATAAACTTTATGCCATTATTGAGAACGACAAGGGAGGTCTGTATAGTAGTAACGACGCTGGGGAAACGTGGGCGCTGCAAAGCAGTGATAACAATATTCGTCAGCGTGCATGGTATTACACCAAAGTTTTTGTGGACCCCAAAAATGAAAATGTGGTGTATTGTCCAAACGTTGGTTTTATGAAAAGCCGGGATGGAGGAAAAACGTTTCAATCATTGCGCACACCGCACGGGGATCATCACGATTTATGGATCGATCCGCAGGATGGAAAACGAATGATTGTTGCCGATGATGGTGGTGCACAAGTAAGCTTTGATGAAGCACAGAATTGGAGCACCTATATGAATCAGCCTACTGCACAATTATATCGTGTAAGTACGGATAATGCATTTCCATATCGCGTACTGGCTGCACAACAGGATAATTCAACGATACGTATTCGTTCCTCCACCTATGGCAGTTATATTACTGAGCAAGACTGGGAGCCTACAGCCGGTGCTGAAAGTGGCTATGTGGTTGCTGATCCTTTAAATCCAAATGTTGTGTATGGAGGAAACTATGGCGGTTATCTTTCTCGTTATGATCACACAACAGGAGAAAACAGAGCCATAACGGTTTGGCCGGATAATCCAATGGGAGCCGGTGCTGATGTACTCAAATATCGATTCCAATGGAATTTTCCCATCTTCTTCTCTCCACATGATTCCCAAAAATTATACTGTGCAGGCAATGCCTTGTTTGTTACTACTAATGAGGGGGCCAGTTGGAAACAATTATCGCCTGATTTAACAACAAATGATAAGTCCAGACAATATTCAAGTGGAGGTCCCATTACCAAAGACAATACTTCCGTAGAGTACTATTGTACCATTTTTACTGCAATGGAGAGTCCGTTGGAGAAAGATCATATTTGGACAGGTAGCGACGACGGATTGATTCATTTCAGTAAAGATGGTGGCGTTAACTGGAGTAATGTTACGCCAAAAGGAGTTCCGCAATGGATGATGTGGAACGCCATTGAGGCAGATCCATTTAAAAAAGGAGTCATCTATATTACTGGAACACGTTATAAGTTGGATGATTTTAACCCGTACATCTATAAAAGCGAGGATTATGGTCAGAGCTGGCGGCTAATTACCAATGGAATTCCATCACTGCATTTTACTCGTGTGATGCGCGCTGATCAAAAAAGACCGGATTTGCTTTATGCCGGAACCGAATTTGGTATGTATGTAAGTTATAATGGAGGCAACAACTGGCATTCTTTTCAGTTGAATTTACCGATCACTCCCATTACGGATCTTACTATTAAAAATAACGACCTGGTGGTAGCAACACAAGGCCGTTCGCTATGGATCTTAGACGATTTATCCATGGTCCAGCAATTAGATCCGGTAATTACCAGTAAGGCTCTGCACGTTTATCAAATAAATGATCCCTATCGGGTTCCAGCCTCGTTCAGTCGTTGGGGCCCGGCCAGTGTTCCTGCAAATAGTGCCATGAATCCGCCTAAGGGTGCTGTAGTTAATTTTTGGGTGAAGTCAATAGCCGATTCAACCAAGGCTTCCATCACCATTGTGAGTCCTGCAGGGAAAGTGATTCAAAAATTTGCAACGGGTTCAAAAGAAAATCCTTTAGTGGTTAAGAATGGATTTAATCAGTTTGTATGGGATTTGAAATATCCGGAAGCTGAAAAAGCTGATGGTTTGATTTTATGGAATGGAGTTCCCTTAGGTATTACTGCTGCGCCTGGAAAGTATACCGCACATGTTCAACTAGGTGCTGATAGTACTACCGTGTCATTTAATTTATTGGCTGATCCTAATTATAAATGCACACAGGCTGATTATGAAGCACAGGTTTCGTTTTTGATACAAGTCCAGGATAAATTCAACGAAACGATGAAAGCTGTTCGAAAAATAAAAAACACGCGGCAGCAGTTAACAGAATATACCGCTCGGTTGGGTAAAACTTGTCCGGCATCATTAAAAAGTTTGGGTGATAGTCTTGCCAAACGGTTGACCGCTATTGAAGAACTGCTACACCAAACTAAAGCCAAGAGTGGACAGGATGTGTTGAATTTCCCCATTCGATTAGACGATAAACTCAGTGGGGTATTTAATATGGCTAATAGCGGAAATATGGCACCACCTCAACAAGCGCGTGAAGTATTCAATGAATTAGCCAGACAAGTAGATGCGGCCGTTGCACAGCTACAGATTGTATTTGACGAAGGGCTGCAAGGGTTTAATAAAATGATCATAGAGCAGCGCTTACCTGTGATAGTAGTGGAATTATGAGCAGCGTTGCTGCCGCTAAGGAATGTTGCATGGTTGCATTGCTGGTCAGTGCATCGTTGTTATTGCATGCACAAAAAACCTCCATGCTGGTTGTTGGAATCATGCAAGATGGAGGTCGTCCACAGTTGGGTTGTCTGAAACCTTGTTGTAAAGACATCAAGCAAAGAGAATTTGTTTCCTCCATAGCGCTGATTGATTCAGCCAATCAGGTATTTCATTTGTTGGATGCTACCCCCGACATTGCCTCACAATTTCAATGGATCTATCAATCCCTTCCTGCAACGTATAAAATGGGCTCTATTTTTTTAACACATGGCCATATTGGTCATTATACGGGCTTGCAATTTTTAGGCCGGGAGTCGATGAACGCTAGTAATGTGCCGGTGTACGTGATGCCCAGGATGGGTCGTTTCTTAAATGAAAATGGCCCTTGGAGTCAGCTTATTCGATTAAAGAATATACAGCTTCAAACGCTAACACAGGAACAAGCTGTTCAGTTGGGCAGTTTTCAGATTACACCCCTGTTAGTTCCTCATAGGGATGAGTTCTCAGAAACAGTGGGATTCAGAATCAAAGGTGCCGGCAAATCACTCTTGTTTATTCCTGATATTGATAAGTGGGAAAAGTGGGATCGATTATTGGCTACAGAGATTGAGAAAGTTGATTATGCCTTTATAGACGGAACATTTTTTGCGGGTGGTGAAGTAAATCGACCTATGCGTGAGATCCCCCACCCATTTATTAGCGAAACAGTTACACTACTTTCGGCTTTGCCTCGCACAATACGCGAGCGTGTTTACTTTACCCATTTCAATCATACTAATCCATTGCTACAGCGCAAGCATCCTGATCGAATCAGGTTGGAAAAGGAAGGCTATCATTTTGCAACAACAGGAACAAAACTACCCTTATAGCAATGTTCCCGTTGGCAAGATTTTTATTGTTCAATCGGACTATACTCCTTGAATAGATTGACTTTGGTTTCCTCTACTTGTTTTCTAAAGTCAATCCATTTACCAGTGAATAGGGTATTAATGGTGGCAACCGTTTTACGGACAGCCTCTTCTGCATTTTGTATCAACTTCTCTTCCTGTGCACCGGGCGCCATCATTTTGGCGTTGATAGGTTGCATGGCGTTTTGCAATTCAGTCATAACGGTTATCTCAAAAGGACTGCGGGTGATACCTTGCTTATCAGAAGTTTTTCCGCTGATGCTTTCTCTGATCTTTTTGATTTCATCAAGTATTGCATTGCTTGTTTTTCGAAGAGAATCCGCAGGCTTTCCTTCCACTCCTTTGAGTTGTGCAATTATTTTATTACATACTTCTTCTGCTTCAGTTAGTCTATCCATTCCCTCAGTCAATTTAGAACCGGCTTTTCTAAGCCGTTCAAGTGCGTTGCGTTGAGCCAATTTTATCTCATTTCGATCTCCAAGTCGAGGGTCGTCTTTTATTTGCATGGTAGTAGAATCCATTTGACCGGCATAGGTCAATACAAGCTTATAGGTTCCTGGTAATACCTGCGCGCCTCCTGGTTCTTGCGCGCCTGGTTGAGGCTTAGGCGATCCCGGCATACGGAATCCTTTCTCCTCCATTCCCCAAAACAATCTATTAAACCCGGTGTCTGCATTCCAACGAAGTGAACGAATTAACTGCTGCTCTGCGTTGTAGATTTTCACATTTACAGAATCCCCGCGATTACCTCCTCTAAGTCCTCTGCTTCCACTACCAAACCCTCGGCCACCACCAGCTGCACCTCGCGCACCTGCTCCCATTGGAGGGCCTTGGCTATCTACTGCTTCAGGTGTTGGAGCATCAGTTTTTGTTACAGTAGTATCAGCTTTTTTGGGTTTATTGATATAGAAAGAAACTGCTGCTCCACGGGCTCTGTTTTCTGCGTCCCAGATTCCCATAATACTCCACTCAAATCCATCGGCAGGTTTGTATTGTGCTTGTACGGCATCTGGAGCAGGGAACACCGTAATGTTATTTACAGGAGTTTTGTTGCTGCTTGCTGCTAATTTTCTTAATGGGCGGATATCATCCAGCACCCAAAGGGCTCTTCCGAATGTTGCAATCACAAGATCTGCTTCGCGCTCCTGAATGGCTAAGTCGTAGGTAGACACTGATGGATATCCATTTTTCCATTGTGAGAAATTGCCACCATTGTCTACACTGATCCAAAGTCCATGTTCCGTTCCCACAAAAATCAAATTAGGTTCTGTAGGATCTTGAATCATACAGAGGGCATAACCATTCACTTTTGCCTCGTCTACTAAGCGGGTCCATGTTTTTCCAAAATCTGTAGTGCGAAAAATATAGGGTTTAAAATCTCCTCGACGATAATCGTTAGCTACCACAAATGCCTCACCTGCGTTATGACGAGAAGCAGTTATTTGTGGAATCCAGGCTCCAACAGGAAGTCCGGGAATTTTTCCAGCAAATGAAGACCAGCTTTGACCACCATCCCTCGTTAAATGAACCTGCCCGTCGTCCGAGCTAACCCAAATCACTCCTCTCTCTATTGCGGAAGGGGCAATGCTCAACAAACTGCAATGCGTTTCTGCGCCTGTGATATCAAGGGTTAATCCTCCGGTATTTTGAAAGGCTTTGATCTTGACCGTATCATTAGTGGTGAGGTCAGGTGAGATCATCTGCCAGCTGGCTCCTTTATCTATGCTCTTGTGAACAAACTGACTTCCCAGATAAATAGTTTTAGTGTCAAAGGGGTCTTGTGCCATTGGTGTATTCCAATTGAAACGCATTTTTAGGGCAGGGTCCGTTGCAGGTGGCTTGATATACCAGGATTCACCTGTTTTCCAATTTCTTTTTCCGAAACTTCCCCCCTGACTTTCACTGTAAACCCAACTTGCATCTTCAGGATCAGGCATTACATCAAAACCATCCCCGCCTCCTACATTACGCCAATAATAATTTCTTATTCCTCCATTGATCCAGACATAAGCCGGTCCATGCCAGCTTCCATTGTCTTGCATTCCACCCATAACATTGTAGGGCATTTCATTATCAACATTGATATGATAAAACTGACCTACCGGAATTTTTTCATCAAAATTCCAACTCTTACCCCGGTCTCTGGATATACCAATTCCTCCATCATTTCCTTCAATAATCAAATTGGGGTCATCGGGATTAATCCACCAGGCATGGTGGTCCGGATGAATTCCAGAGTAGGGTATTAAGGTTGCAAATGATTTTCCGCCGTCTTCGCTAAAGGTGATAGTGGAGTGCACATCGTAGATTCTGTTTTCATTTTTAGGATCAACATAGATTTCCTGGTAGTAAAAAGGTCGATCAGTTACATCGCCAGGGGTACTATTGACAAGCTGCCAATTAAATCCCCCGTCATCACTCTTGTATAATCCATTTTTTGTGGCTTCAACTTTTGCATACACACGGCTTGGCATACTTCGAGCAAATGCAATGCCAATACGGCCTAATGGTCCCTCAGGCAGCCCTTCGTCCTTACCCATTTTTTTCCAAGTCTTACCCCCGTCTATTGTAATGTGTAATCCACTGCCGGGTCCTCCACTTTTTAATTCCCATGGCTTCCTGCGAAACTGCCACATTGCCGCAATCAACTTATTAGGGTTAGACGGATCCATCACTAAATCAGCGCATCCCGTTGTGTCGTTCGCATATAAAATCTTAGACCAGGTTTCACCGCCATCAGTAGTTTTAAATACGCCTCGATCAGGGTGCTCTGCATAGGGGTTTCCAATAGCTGCTACATAAACGGTATTGGGATTAGTAGGATTAATAACTACACGATGGATACAAACCGTTTTGTCTAACCCCATTTTTTTCCACGTCTTACCCGCGTCCAAGGATTTGTAAATGCCGGCTCCCAAATTCAACGAATTGCGTGGATTTCCTTCTCCGGTTCCAACCCATACTATATTGGGATTACTCTGCTGAATGGCAATTGATCCAATATTCTGGATAGGCTGCTCGTCAAAAACAGGTGTCCAGTTTTGTCCACTGTTTTCAGTTTTCCAAACACCTCCTGACGCCGCGCCTAAATAAATAATATTTGGATTAGCCACCACCGCATCAACTGCAGTGATCCGCCCACTCATTCCGGCAGGGCCAATATTGCGGGGTTTCCAATTTTTAAATTGTTCCCAGTTTACTTTTTGTGCCGATGCATTTAGTAATAGGCAAAGGCTGATCATCGTTAGAAGAAGTTGATTCACGTTGTAGATTTTAAGGGAATGGAAATTATGAAAGTTGGTTTATTAATAACTAATCAGACGCAATTTTTCTTGTCTGCCTGCTATGTATCGGAAAGTTTGTCCATCAAAATAGCCATCTTCCTCCAACATAATTCGTATTTCTTTACCCCACTCGGGTATAAAGGAAGCGCTGTTGAGTTCAATGGAGTAAGCGGTATGGGAATAAACAGGGTAGTCTCCGCTTCCGGGAACCCCGTCTTGCTTATCCCAAAGCCCAATGGTGGGCCCGGCTGCATGACCATGCAAACCCAAGGGATGCGTATAAATGCTTGGCTTAATTCCTTCTTTTATAGCTTGTTCTCTTGCTGCTTTTAAGATATCATTCCCCGTAATTCCTGTTTTGAATTGGCTGGTTAAGATATCCTGTAAACGATTGCTGGTAGCAAATGCCTTTTTCAAGTAGGCAGGTGCATCTGCTTCTCCTGGACGCAGCACATAGGCATGTTGTTGTATATCTGTATTCAATCGCAAATAAGTAATTCCAAAATCTACATGCAATAAATCGCCTGGGAGAATTACTTCATTCTCTGGTCGATTTGAAAAACTGCGCAGGTGTTCAAAATTGACCGTATCACTTCGTTGTACTGACACAGAGGGATGAAACCAAGTTGGCAATCCCAATGATGTTACTCGTTGGCGGAACCACCAAACCAAGTCATCGGTGGTGGTGACCCCTGGGTTGATTACACGACTCGAGAATCCCTCTGCAATAATCTCATGCGTAATAGCTACCAACTTTTGATAGAGCTGCATTTCACGTGTAGTTCTGGTTTCCAGCCATCCTACCGCAAGCGGGGCGGCGGATACTACTCTATTTTTTAGCTGTGCTGGTAATTTTTGTAGTAATAATTGGTGATGCGTATGATCCAGTCCGTCTGCATGTCCAAAATCTTGTGAAATATTGATCCCGATTTTCTTTGGGTTTTTCTTTTTAATCAATTCAATCAATGCGTCCCATTGATCAGGAAACGCAGACATGTCCCATGCGGCGGGTATAGACTTCCCAATATTATAACGTGCAATTGCAAACTTTTCAACTTGTTTAGTAGTAGCATTAAAGTAGAAGGCCAGCATGGTGGTTCTTCGAGCCGATAGCCAAGTGGAGGGAAGCATGGTCCTCAGCACGGGATCTTCGTTATATTCTCTTGAGATAAGCAGCCAAAAATCAATGCCGGTTCGTTCCATCAATCCTGGTAAAATTGTATTGAAACGCTCCTCTAAAATTTCATCTACCACGCGACTTTGTTCTCTCTCGGATAAAATGGGCTGTGCTTGAAGTCCTTGTTGTAGCCAGCCAAAGACCAAAATAAGTAGAAGTTTTTTCATATTTTTTTGGGTAAATTTAATTTATTTTAAAAATGTCACTTCCCGTATTATTTGCTATTCTAGCTTTTGTACTGATTGTAATCAGGCGTCATTACCGAGACAAAAAGTAGCGTTAGTCTATCTTGTAGACCTCACGTATTTTTTCTATCAGTTTTGTGGCATTGCCAATAGTCAGTTATTAAATTTCCGATAAGCCAAGTGTAACTGCCGCAAATAGCATAAAAAATTCTGTCAAATACTCTGACCATTTTTTAGGGGCGTGGTGTTTGTAGTGTACTTCCGTAAATTAACCTGTCTTATATTTAGGTCTGCCAATTTACAACAATAACCGTTTATATGGAGGTACACCATTCACATCATAAACCCAAGAACTGGAAGGAGTATATCACCGAGTTCATCATGCTATTTGCGGCAGTCACCCTGGGTTTTTTTGCTGAAAACTACCGAGAGCATAAAATTATTGACCACCGTATGGAGGAGAACTATCAGGCCTTACTGCAGGACCTGCGTCAGGATTCAGTTCGATTAAAAGAACTGCAGGCTGATAATATTTTAGAGAGAAAGGGTTTGATAGTGCTTTTGGAAGCTATCTACCAATACCAGGATAATTTAGTAAACTGGGAGCAGGTGAAAAACAGGATTGCTTCTATTGAAAAGTTACCATCCTATCATACTTTTTTTATGAATAATACCACGTTTAAGAATATGCAGTCCTCAGGTATGTTGAGCTATGTGGTCAATAAAGATCTTAGAAAAGAGCTGTCATTTTATTATGAAGTTTTATTTAAAAAACTACTGGATAACAATGCGCTCTATGATGATGACGGGAGAAAATTTTATTATGATCAATTTCCCATTACGCTGCCAACAAATAACAGGAAAATCGATAGTTTAATCGGGGGGCCAGATCAGCTGTCAGCTCGTTATCGTACTTCCGAGGCTAATCGTGATTTTATTCTCAACCTGCCTACAGTAAAGACAGTTATTCAAGACCCCCTCACTTTATTTAAAGTGGAATCTTTTTATCTGCGGTTTCAATTTTACCGTCACCTTTTAATGACATTGGAGGAACAAAATAAAAAGTTGATTGAAATCGTAAGACAACAGCAGTGAGAATCTGCCGGATATATTTAATCTTTCTACTTGTGCTTTTGGAGGCCTGTGTCTCTTCTAAGCAAATGCACTGGCCTCAAACTGTAGCCACTACTGGCGTAGCATTTTACGAACAAGCGGCTGCATTCCAATGGAAACAAAGAGATTCATTGACTCGAAAGCTGGTGCTACAAGGGGCTATTCCCCAATTCCTTCAAAAATTTGTAGCGATTAAAACACAGTTCCAGGATAGTAGTGGTAAACGCTATCGAGCTGTTTTTTATGTTTCACCTGATTACCTGGCTGTAGGCTCTGATAAAAACTGGGCACGCGTTCATATAACTCCTTTCTTGGCCCAAGAGTTAGCCGACAGTTTGCAATGTTTTTTGCCTACTCGAAAAATGGTTGATGCAATTTATAAATCAGCAGTTATCAAGCTTGCTCCTATACCACTTACACAAAACAGGGATAGCACCCCCACCTTTTATCAGCATCACTTGGCCGTAGAGCAGCAACGAAAGGGTAGAGTGGGTTTAGTGGCTGGTATACAAAAAGATATTGTCACTACGGGCCGTCTATACACCTACCCTAAAAGGGATAGGGTAGCTATTTATGGTTGGCATCAGTTAAATGGTAAGCCTATTCAGCCATTGTACACAGGGCATGTGTATTGGTATGTAGATTATAGTCAGGGCGTGCGGCTAGTCTATGAACTGGTCAGGGTAAACGGAAAATGGATGCACTATAGCACGTTATTTAAAGATCCAATTCTGAAAAATCTGCTTTGTGATGAAGCGGATTGTGGAGGTGGGCGCTATCCCATGCCCTCCATTATTGCTCCACCTCTTGACGCAGCTCACTAAGTAATGTGGTGGCACGTTTCAACGCATTTTTTGTTCGAGCTATTACGAAAAGGTCAACTAATTTTTTTTCCTGTAAAGTATTTTCAAAAAGTTGGTTTCCCCGCAGTCCCTTACTCAATGCAACTCCGTCCATTACCCAGAAGGGTTCTTGGGGGAAAAGCAGCGTAGTTATCCTCGAGTTTCTTTTATATAAATCCATCAGTTCAATTGAAATACGCTCTGCCCAGCTCCTATATATCTCAAAATCTGCGTAACGATCGTAGTGTTTTAATAACTTGGAAAGTAATTCTTCATTTTCAATCAAATGTAATTTACCAGAGCCCTTGAGTGCCTCTACCTCAGCCGTATTGCTTGCAAACCAAGTATAAAGAAGGGAGTTATTGGTATATACCGCAATGGAGTCATTTTCAAGTTCCAGTCTTCCTTGTGACCACTCCGTTAAAAGGCTGTCTGCAACAGCAGCACGATTCAAATATTTGATATTGAGTTCCAAATCACTACTGTCTCTTGCTAACTCGGCAACCATACGAGTCATCACCCGTTTAGCCTCTTTTGACTCTCGTGTATGCTCAACCCATCTTTCAGCCCCTATTGCCAAACTAATACCAATCACAATGACAACAATTTCAAGGAAAAAGCCTTTGACAAATTTGGGTTTGTGAACTTCCATCTCTTTTTTTCTTAAAAATAACAATTAATTTGTGCAAATAAACTCCTACTATGAGATTGATTATTTTGCTTGCCGCATCTCTTCTTGGGTGCACTGCTTTTGCTCAGTTGAGCTACCCGGTTACCAAAAAAGTAGACATTTCTGATACTTATTTCGGTACCACTATTGCAGATCCTTACCGATGGCTTGAGGATGATAACAGTGAGGATACCAAGAATTGGGTGCAGCAACAGAATGCTGTTACAAGCACTTATTTTGCTGCCATTCCATATCGCGATAAGGTTAAAACTCGCTTAGCCGTGCTGTGGAATTACCCAAAATATGGTTCTCCCAGAAAAGAGGGAGGGTATTATTATTTTTCAAAAAATGATGGGTTGCAAAATCAAAGCATTCTTTATCGCCAAACGGGGCTAAAAGCAGTTCCTGAGGTTTTCTTGGATCCCAACCAGTTCTCAACAGATGGAACGGTGGCATTGAGCGGAACTGCTTTTTCAAAAAATGCAAGGTATATGACTTATCAAATAGCCAGAAGCGGTAGCGACTGGCAAGAAGCAGTTATTTTGGATTTGTCAACGCAGCGATTAATTGATGATACTATTCGTTGGATAAAGTTTAGTGGTATTACCTGGAACGGTGATGAAGGTTTTTATTACAGCCGCTATCCGGTACCCGATGCCACTACAAAATTGTCTAAGCAAAATCAATTTCATAAAGTTTATTACCATCGCATTGGAACCTTGCAAGCGCAGGATGTGCTGATTTATGAGGATAATGCACACCCACTCCGAAATGTGGGGGCAGACTTGACCGATGATGGAAGATTCCTGATTGTTTCAATAACAGAGGGTACCAGTGGGAATGAACTTTGGGTAAAGGATTTGACCAAGGATCAAGACGCTTATGTCAACCTTGTGAAAGGATTTAAAACGGATCCTGATGTGGTGGACAGCTATGGTAATTATTTGCTGTTGAAAACTAACCAGGATGCTCCCAATTTTAAAGTGGTATTAGTGGATCCCAACCAACCTGCGTCTAGCAATTGGAAGACTATCATTCCAGCGCAACCTGAAGCGTTGCAGAGTGTGAGAACTGGCGGTGGCTATTTGTTCTGCTCTTATCTAAAGGATGCCTCCACGCGTGTGTTACAATACACCTATGAAGGAAAATTAGTTCGTGAAATTACATTACCAGGTATTGGTACGGCGAGTGGTTTTGGTGGAAAACCAACCGAGAAGTTTTTTTTCTACACCTTCACCTCTTATACCTATCCTCCCACTATTTTTAATTATGACGTTGAGACGGGAGTTTCTACTTTATTTAGAAAAACAGAAACGGCCTTCAACAGTGATAATTATGAAACAAAGCAAGTTTTTTTTACCAGTAAAGATGGCACACGTGTGCCGATGTTCATCACTGGGAAAAAGGGATTTAAGCTGAATGGCACGAATCCTGTTTTGATTTATGGTTATGGGGGTTTTAATATTCCGCAAACACCTGGGTTTAGTATTTCTAATGCATTTTGGTTAGAGCAGGGTGGATTATATGTTGTAGTTAACCTGCGGGGAGGTAGTGAATATGGAGAGGCATGGCATAAAGCTGGTATGTTGAATAATAAACAAAATGTGTTTGATGATTTTATAGGAGCTGCCGAGTACCTGATTCAAAATAAGTATACCAAAAAGGGATTGATTGCTATCCGTGGGGGGTCAAATGGAGGATTGCTGGTTGGGGCGTGTATGACCCAACGTCCTGATCTTTTTAAAGTAACACTTCCAGCCGTGGGTGTAATGGATATGTTACGTTATCATCTTTTCACCATTGGGTGGGCTTGGGCTGTTGAATATGGAAGCAGTGACAAAGCTGATCAATTTCCCTATCTGGTAAAATATTCCCCTCTTCACAACCTTAAAGAAGGCACAAACTATCCGGCTACATTAATTACAACTGCTGATCATGACGACAGGGTTGTGCCAGCTCACTCATTCAAATTTGCGGCCCGATTGCAGGAAGCACACCGCGGTGCTAACCCTGTATTAATTAGAATTGAGACCAAAGCAGGTCATGGTGCAGGAAAACCTACCAGTAAGCAAATTGAAGAGGCGGCGGACATTTGGAGTTTCACCATGTATAACTTAGGTTTATCGTTTAAATAAAAGCTTGGCATGCAAAAATTACTGCTTCTACCACTCTTTGTAGTGGTAACACTCGTGTCTCCTGCACAGTGGAACGCCAACACTTCCGTTAATTTGGAAGTGGCTACACTTCCTGTGGCAGACATGCATTCCCTTACCACGAGCACAGGAAGAACCTGGATTGCTTTTTACCATCAAAATAGCGGCAATTATGATATGCGTGCACAGTTATTGGATGTCGATGGTACAAAATTGCTGGGTCCTGATGGTGTTTTGGTTGATAATAAGCCATCGGGTAGTGCCACTTTTGTTTTTAATATCTGTAAGGATGGCAATGACAATTTGATAATTGCTTATCAGGACCAACGAAGTGGTCAATTGGACGCAGTGGCTTATAAAATTTCTCAGACCGGGGCTCATTTATGGAGTAGTACTGGAGTGATTTTGGGGCAAGGACTTTCACCCTATCCTGCCGTATTGAGTAATGGTGAAACAGTGGTAGCCTGGAGTGAAGCCATCACTAATACGCTCCAAATTCAAAAGATCAATTTGGCAGGTGCAATTGCCTGGACAACACCAGTTACAGTACAGGTTGGAACTTCCAATACCACACGTGGTCAGGTAGTGCCAAATTTGAATGGAAACTTTACCTTGGTTTTCCAGCGAAGAGGATTTGGTATTGCCACTACTCTCTATGCACAGCGTTATAATAGCAGTGGCGTCGCCAGTTGGACGTCGGAACTTCAACTATCCACAGAAACAACTTCAGGTGCTCGTTATTATTCAGTGCTTGGGGAGGCAGATACTACTTATTGCGGTTACTACAGCGCAGCGGGCAGTCGATTTAATTCTTGGTTGCACCGGATCAGTCCTTCTGGTACGCTACCATACGGCGGTAACGGTTCCAATTTTAGTACGGCTACAGGAGGCGCCGATCCTTATCAGCAAATGACCAATATTGCAACAGATCCCGGTTCGTCCTTTGTTTGGTCAGTTTGCTCTTATAGCAATACGCTACAAAGTCAATATGGGATCTATGTACAGAAATTTAATAAACAAACTGGAGCAAGATTGCTATCCGACAACGCCCAAAATGTTTATCCAATTAGTCCATCCTTTGACACACAAGCGGGTGGCGTTGCATTGGTTAATGATGCGCCTGTTTTTATGAGCTATGATGCCAACTATAAAATTTATGCTACTCGATTAGATGGAAACGGTGCTTTTGTATGGACAGGTAATCGTGTTGAATTAAGTTCTACAACGGCCAGTGCAGGCACACCAAAAGGCCGTTATGGATTTAGTGCTTTAAGCAATAGTCAGGCGGTAGGTGTTTGGACCGAAACGCGCAATGGAATTAGACGAGCATATGCACAAAATATTACGCCCAATGGGACTACAGGTGTTGCTATTGCCGGATTTTCTTTCACTACTCCTGCTCCTGCTGTAGCAGCTTGTCCGGCTCCTGCCAGCATGAGCATTCAATTAGGAACTGCGGCATCAGGAGGGTTTAGTGGAGCAATTGCGTTGGCGGCCACTGGGGAACCCACAGGAACTACAGTTTCATTTAGCAGCAATCCGGTAAATGTTGGAAACAATACAACTGTTACGCTAACGGGAACCAATACATTAGCTCCGGGTAATTATTCAATCACTGTTTCAGGAACAGCCACGGGAGTGACCACACAACAAGCGGTACTTACATTTACCATTTCTGCACCGCCATCTATCACAATTACCAGTCAACCCACTGCACAGGTAACCTGTGCTGGCAGTACAATTTCTTATTCGGTTGTGGCAACCGGTAATGCGTTAACCTATCAATGGCAGCAAAGTTTAAATGGCTGTAATGGGCCCTGGCAGGATATTAGCGGTGCTACGGCTGCTACGCTTTCACTCGGTGCTGCCGTAGCGTCTCAAAACAACACGGGATATCGTTGTGTGGTCGCTGCGCCTTGTGCAACATCAATAACATCCAATTGTGGATTGCTTACAGTGGGCATCTCTCCTACGGTTACTACGCATCCTGTTGCTCAAACAGTTTGCGAAGGAATCATGGTCAACTTCACTGTTGCAGCAAGTGGTGCAGGCTTACTTTATCAGTGGCAGGTAAATGCTAGTGGTGTTTGGACAACTATTGTAAATGGAGCAGGGTATACTGGAGCCACCACTTCCACTTTGACAATCTCTGGTGTTTCTGCAGCTTTGTCAGGGGCTCAATATCGCTGTGTGGTCTCAACAGCCACTTGTCCCACGCTTGTGCCTTCAAGTAGCGCTACCTTAACAGTAAATACACTTACCCAAGTAATTTCTCAACCCATTTCACGCACCATTTGTTCAGGCACCAGCACTTATATGACAACGGATGCCATTGGAACTGCTGTGCAGTTCCAATGGCAAGTCAACACGGGCGCTGGATTTACCAATTTGTCAAATGGCGGCGCTTATAACGGTGCTACCACTTCGCAGCTTTCAATCGCTGCGCCACCTGTTGCCTGGAGCGGATATGTTTATCGATGTGTAGTTACGGGTGTTTGCCCATCTGCGGTCAATACCAACTCTGCAACACTAATCATTCACGCCCCTGCTACCATTAACCGATCTCCAGCCAGTGCAGAAATTTGTGCAGGAAGTGATGCTAGTTTTATTATTGCAGTTTCCAGCGTTGCACCTATAAATTATGTTTGGCAGCAAAGTACTAATGGAGGTAGTACCTGGACCAATTTGCCTAGGGCTTCTGATCCCATACTTCAATTTACTAACGTGCCTATTTCCTACAATGGAAATAGTTATCGATGCATTGTTTCAAATACAACTTGCCCTCAACAGGTCATCAGTGCGACTGCTCAGCTTTCAGTTCGAGCAATTCCAACAGTGGGCCTTGCCGCAGCTCCTTTAACTGCTTTACTACCGGGTCAAAGTACTACACTCACTGCTTCTCCCAGCACTTCCACAGGTGGCATTGTTAGTACTAATTGGACCTTAGGAGGGCAGCCTTATTCGCCAGGGAGCGGAAACACAGTGGTTGCTACCATTGCCAATCTGGGCACCTATCAAGTAGGTGTAAGGGAAACCTGGCCAAGTGGATTATTTTGTGCTGCACAGTCTTCCAGCGTAACCATTAGTGCAACGGCCAGTGATCGGTTGTTTATTTTTCCATCGCCGAATAGTGGCAATTTTTCTGTCTCGTATTACAATGCAGGAGGGGTTGCCACAACCAGACAATTGGCCATTTTTGACAGTAAGGGCGCTCGTGTGTATCAAGAAGTTTTTCCCATAAGCGGACCATACACTGTTTTGCCCATTGATCTACAACACGTGGCAAGGGGAATTTACTTTGTGATAATCGGAGACGCTTCCGGCAAAAAACTAATTGAGGGAAAAGTGCATCTTAGATAAATTGGTCAGGACCAATTATTCTTTGCGCGAATAAACCTGGTCGCCAAATACCAGTGTTTCGCCTTCCACTTTTACGATTATAGTTTCTGTGTTTTTGTCGACCTGTAAAACAAGTAGATCGCCGCTGAGCTTCCAGCTGGCAGTTCCCGCTTGCCCGTTCTTTACCGTTTTTACATTGCCATCAGCAGAAAAAGTATAAACCGTAGCGCCATCTGCTGAGGTCCAGCTTCCCTCTTCTTCCAACTGTTCGCGAATTGCTTTTTCTTTTTCCTCTGTGGGTAAGGCTGCCCAGCTGTCTTTTTGAGGAGCCGCAGCGGTATCCACAGTAGTAGTACTGTCGGTTGTTTCTTGGTTGGTACCCCCTTGATTACAGGCAATAAAAACTGAAAAAGTTAGTGTTGCAAGCAAAATTTTTCTTTTCATATTTTTTTATTTTATGGTTTTATTATACTCCTAAAGTTAGTTAAAGAAATGACGTGAATTAGGCTTACCCAAAAGTCTCGTCTAAGTTATGTTCTTCATTTATTACCAATGGATTGTCCACTTTCTTCAGTAAAACCAAAACTATAAAAATACCTATTGCAGAAAGCACCGCCCATAAGAAACCAACAATAGGGACCAATAATGCCGTATATAACATAAGTGCATTATGCCAAGTACTTTTCATTGCAAACACTTCTTGTATTTCGGCTTTTTTAATCATGCCGCTTGCTACATATAACAATATACCTCCTATGCAGGCCATTGGTACCTGTTCCAGGTAGGTAGCTAAAAATGCAGCCAGTAATAACTTAAAGGTAAATTTTGCTATACCTGACAATGGCGATACCGCACCCAGCTTAATATTTACCGCCGTACGCGCTAATGCGCCTGTGTGTGGAAAGCCATTCAATAATGGGGTAAAAATATTAACCATACCTTGACCCCAAAGCTCTTTGTTTGGATTAAATGGGATGCCGGTATTCTTTGCTAATCTATCTGCCATACGGCTACACAATAAACTTTCTATGGCAGCTACAGTATAGATGGCAAAAGCAAAGTACAGCACATCTGCTAACACTGCACTATTAAAAGTAGGCACAACGGGTGGCGTTACAACCCAAAAGTCAGTAGGTATGCTGCCGTATTTATCTTTGATCAATACCAAGCCTTTATCTGCCCAAAAAGTTTTTGCTGCTATCCACCCAAAGCCCAAGCCTATTACCGGGGCTGGAATTAATTTGGAATAAGAAATGAGCATTTTACAAATGGCAAATGTGGCTAAGGCAACAATTGCTGCATATATATTTGCTTCGGGCAAATAATCGACTATCTTTTTTATCTGCTCAAAAAATCCATAGCCAATTTTATTCTTAAATCCAAAAATCTCTCCTGCCTGCGAAAAAGCAATTACAAAGGCAATGCCTATGGTAAAACCTACTACAATTGAATGGGGCACAAGCGCTACAAAACGACCCAGTTTAAATAATCCAGAAAGTAATAATAATATGCTGGCTACTATGGACACAAAAACTAAAAAACGATGATCATAGGTTACCATTATGCCTCCAATAATGGGTATGTAAGCAGCCGTTGGACCATACACTTGGTATTTGGACCCTCCAAATAAAGCGCCAAGCAATCCTGCCACAGCGCCACCTACTATCCCCTGTTCTGGCCTTAAACCCGAAGCCATAGCAAACCCCATGGCTAATGGTATGGCAACCATTGCTACAACTAGCCCTGCCATTAAATCTTTAAAAATATTTGAGCCAATATTGCCTTTTTTTAAATCTTCATATCGGCCATCATTAGGGGTTAAGTAAAACTTTAACGTAGAGAACAGACTGTTGTCCATAATAAATAGGATTGCGGTTGAGTTGCAAATGTGGACATAAAAAGTGATAAAAAATCATCAGTTGTGATTTTTTTAACTTAGTTGTACCGCTAATATGAAAGGACTTCTATTTCTGCTTATTGCTTTTGTAAGTTCAACAGCTGTTGCTCAAAAAGGCAGTTGGTCAATAACCTACACCCCAGCGTTAATAGAACTACCCAATATTCGTTATGGATTACAGTTGGGCGGCGCTTACCAGTTCAGCTCAAGAGTGCAGCTGTTGACCGAATTTACGGTTGCTACCGGAAAGCCTGATGAAGTTAGCATTATAGAAACCCGCTATTTTAGAATTAAGTCACCCTAAATTAAAGAAAAAAGGCCTCATTTACAACTTAGAGACTGGGGGTTAAGAGGGGTGCTGCACCATCTTTCTAAAGTGATCCTGGTTATGGATTTTTGAAATAAGTCAGGCCAAAATTTTAACAAAACAAATAATATGAAAAAAGTAAAGCTTTCTGATATTTCACTAATATTGCAATGCATTCCGAGTTCCTGCGGAGCAATTTCCTCAGGATGCCAACCGAGCGGCCGATGCCACGGTGGACAAAAAATGCGGACGAATCAAGTCAAAAAAGCGGGAAATCCCACTTAATTAATTCGTCGCAAACTCTGGAACGCAAAGTTCTTTAGATAGTTGCCGCCTGTGCGGCAATAAAATTTCATTGCATCAGGAATCCTTTTAGGATACCAACCGAGAGACATGACTCCACGGTGGTAAAAAGATGCGGGCC
>Ga0194126_10003914_pt1 | contig 23111 bp, 16 predicted proteins | sample TA2KigC150mmetaG_FD_148641 | JGI IMG/M metagenome (GOLD analysis project Ga0194126, IMG submission 148641) | Freshwater microbial communities from Lake Tanganyika, Tanzania - TA2015035 Kigoma Deep Cast 150m | ecosystem: Environmental > Aquatic > Freshwater > Lake | place: Tanzania: Lake... | reverse complement strand
AGGCCGACCAAGCACCTGCCAGGGGACAATTCTGCCGCGTTTCGCCTTGAATGGCCACCCCGAGCCAGGCACACTCCAGCCGCGTCGAAAAAGCAAATGCCTATCAGCTGGAAGCGCAGTTCGGCCAGCCGCTCCGGGAACTGGCAGTATTCGCGCCGGAAGCCGGCGCGCTGCCGCACCTCGGCCTGAAACCGCGCGTTCATCCCCGCGGCTCAGGACCGCGCCGTGCGGCGCAGCGACCGCCGGGCCTTGGATTTCAGAAACTCCAGCGCGCTGCCGACCGCCAGATAATCGTCCAGCTCGCGCTCCTCGCCTGGCGTGAGCGTGCCCGCCCGGGCCTTGTCCACCAGCAAGTCAGCCCGGTCCAGGTCGGGGGCCGACAACTTCCGGCGCAGGAGCGCGCGGGCTTATGCCGGCGGCAGCGTGCCGGTCTCCGGTTCAATCGTCGGTTTCTAGATTCCCACGGCATAGCCTTCGGCGGTCGCTTTCATGCACGAACCTCTATGCCAGCCGCCCCGACATTTCAAGCCCGCAACCAACCATGACCCGGAAACTCACCGCCCTCTTGAGGCTGTCCGCCGCCGTGCCGCTGGCGGTCGCGATTCTCTCGGGTTGGCTCACCGTCGTGCCCCAGTTCGAGCGCGCCCTCAGCGAACACCTGACCGACCAAGTGGCGCAAACGGCCCGGACCATTAACCAGTTCATGCTCGGTTGCCTGCGCGAACTCAGGTTCCGCGCCGGGCCAGGGCTGGTCGAGCCGCCGGCCCCGCAGGCCGTCAGCCGCAAGCTGGCCGAGTTCACTTACGCCTATCCTTACCTGCACCGGCTCACGCTGGTGGACAGCCACGGCGTGGTGCGGGCCGGCTCGCACGCCGCGGACGTGGGTCAATCTCTCCTGCACCGCCTGCCGCATCTGGCGGACCTCTTCGCGGCGTTCGAGCAGGCGGACGATTTGTTCCGGCGCTACGGCTTCGTGGCGCATGCAGGGTGGCGCAGCGACGCGGACGCGGTGCTGGCGCGGCCTGCGCGGCGGCTGGCGGCGCGGGTGAAAGTGGCGGTGAGCTGGCTGGACTGGTGGCAGGCGTGGGAAGCCCGGTGGTGGACGGGCGAGGGCGACTCCGCGGGGACGGCGTCGGGCTGAACCTCTGCGGGCGTCCGTCGGAGCGCGCGAACCATGCGGGATTCCGCGGCGGACACAGCAGTGGTGTCGGCGCGCCGGGCGTGCCGGCTGGCGCAACCGCCTCCGCCCGCGCCGGACCGACGAATTGGAGCGCCTCCGCCGTCCTCGATCCCCGGAGGATTCCCATTTTCATCCCGTTGAACGCGTCGTCCACGGGCCTCTCTCGCCTTCACCCGGACTGGCTAAGGACTCGGGGGCTTTACGCGGAAGGCTTGATTTGGGCTTCCGCTCGTTGCAAGTTCCGCCAACGGAGGCGAACCGCCAACGCAAGCGGCGCTCCGCGGCGCCAAAGATGAACCTTGGCAGTAGAACGGCCCCGGTCAGCCGATGAAATCTATGCGTAACGAAAATGAACCCAGAATTGTGCTGGGATGGACCAGCGCTTTCGTCGTTCTGCTGGGGCTGACCGTGCTGGCGGGCTGGGCGTGGGACATCGCCGCGCTCAAGAGTCTGCTGCCCGGCTTGGTCGCGATGAAGGCGAACACGGCGCTGAACTTCGCGCTCGCCGGCGCAGGGTTGTGCTTGCTGACTGCGCCGCGGCTTGGAGAGACAGGGCGGTGGGCGGGGCGGGTGGCGGCCGGGCTGGTTGGTTCGCTGGCGCTCGCCACGCTGAGCCAGGACTTCTTCGGCTGGGATTTGGGGATTGATCAACTGCTTTTCCCTGAACCGGCCGGGACATCGTTCACGGTACATCCGGGGCGGATGTCGCCGCTGACGGCGGTGAATTTCGCGCTGTTCACTGCGGCGCTGCTGTTGCTGGATTCCCGGCGCGCGGCTTCCGTCGTGCAAGGACTGGCCCTGCTCCTGGGCGCGGTGGCGCTGCTGCCGCTGGTGGGATACCTCTTTGGCGCGCGGGTGGTCTTCGCGCCGGGCCGCTTCACCCCGATGGCCGCCCACACCGCCCTCGGCTTTCTGATCCTCGCCGCTGGCCTGCTGGCGGCGACGGCCGAACGCGGTCTCTTGGCGCGAATGCGGACGCGCTTGCCGGCGCTCGGGTTTGGCTTTGCGGTGGCCCTGCTGGTCGTGTCCGCGTTTGCGTCGTTTCTCAATACGCGCCTCATGATCGAAACGAGTTCCTGGGTCGAACACACGCAGCAAGTGTTGAATCGTTTGGCGGCTGCGGAAAACGAGTTGACGAAGACCGTAGCCGCCGCCCGCGGGTTCGTGGCGACCGGCAACGAGGTGTTTCTCGCCCCGCTGCCAGCCGGACGCGGCGAGTTGACGGACGTCCTGAGCGAGCTGGAACAATGGTTGGCGGACAATCCTGCCCAGCGGCAACGGCTGCATTCGCTCCGGTCAATCATCGCGCGCCGGCTGGCGTTTTCGGCGGAATCCGTGCGCCTGCGGCGCGAGCAGGGCGCGGCGGCGGCGATGGCACAGATGGCCACCGGCGAGGGCGAGCGCCTGGTCGCGGAGGTCCGCGCACAAGTGGCGGAAATGGAACGGGTCGAGGAGGAACTGCTGGCGCGCCGGCGGGCCGATGCGGCGGCCAGCAACGCCAGCACCGTGCTGGCCATGGCGTTCGCGGGCGCGGTCAGTCTCGCGCTCCTCGTCGGGCTGTATGCGGCGGTGCGGCGGTTGAACCGCGGGTTGGAAGCCCGCGTGCGCGAGCGCACGGCGGAATTGCAGCGCGCCAACCGCGCCCTCCGCACCTTGAGCGACTGCAACCAGGCGTTGGTCCGGGCCGAAAGCGAACCGGAGTTGCACAACCAGGTCTGCCGCATCCTCGTCGAGCACGGCGGTTACCGGATGGCCTTTGTCGGAATGGCGGAGCACGACGCTGCCAAGTCCATCCGCATCGCGGCGTGGGTGGGCACCGAACCGCCGGGCAGCCTCACGTGGGCCGAGAACGATGAGCGCGGGCACGGCCCCGCCGCCGTGGCCATTCGCACCGGTCAGCCGGCGGTGGCCAACGACGCGCACGGTTATCCCGGTTTCCTGGCCTGGCGCGACACCCTCCGACGCCTGGGCGTGAACTCGGCCGCGGCGCTGCCGCTCGTCGTCGAGTCGGCCACGATCGGCGCACTGGCCATGACCGCGGCGGAGACGGACGCCTTCGATGCCGCCGAAATGGTATTGCTGACCGAGCTGGCCAACGACCTCGCTTTCGGCGTCGCCACCATTCGCGCCCGGGCCGCGCGCGAGCGGGCGGAGGCGCAACGCGCAGAATCCGAGGAGCGGCTGCGGCAGGTTTGGGAGCACGCCAGGGTGCCGATGCGGCTGGCGGACGCCGCGGGATGCGTGGTCCTTGTCAACGACGCCTATTGCCGGCTGGTGGGCAGGCCCCGCGCGGAACTCGTGGGCCAGCCCGTCGCCGCCGCTTACGACGCGGCCCAACAGGACCAGATTCAGCGCGATTTCCTCGCGCGCTATCAGCAGGGCGGCAGCGTGTGGGAACGCGAGGCCGACGTGACGTTTTGGGACGGTCGGCACGCTACGGTGGAGGCGACGGAATCGTTTTTCGAATTGCCGGGCAAGGGCGCCCTGCTGCTCACGACGCTCCGCGACCTCACCGAGCGCAAGCGGACGGCAGTGGCGTTGCAAGAAAGCGAAACCCGGTTCCGCCAGTTGTTCACGGAGATGACCAGCGGCTTCGCGCTACATGAAATCATCTGTGACGCGGCCGGGCGGCCCGTGGACTATCGCTTCCTCGAGGTCAACCGTGCTTTCGAGACGTTGACCGGCTTGTCCCGGGAGCGGTTGATCGGGCACACGGTGTTGGAGGTGTTGCCGGGCACCGAGCCGCACTGGATCGAGAACTTCGGCCGCGTGGCGCTGACCGGCGAACGCGTTCAGTTCGAGAACTACTCGCGGGATCTGGGCAAACACTTCGAGGTCGTGGCCTATCAGCCGGCGCCGGGGCGCTTTGCGGTGGTATGCAGCGATGTCACCCAGCGCAAGCGCGCCGCGGAAGCGTTGCGCGAGAGCGAGTTCCTCTATCACTCGCTCGTGGAAAACGTCCGCCAGCACATTTTCCGCAAGGACACCGCCGGGCGCTTCACGTTCGGCAACGGCCCTTTTTGCCAGGGCATGGGCCGGCCCCTGGCCGAGTTGCTGGGCAAGACCGACGCGGACTTTTTCCCGCCGGAAGTCGCGGCGAAGTATCGGCAGGATGACGCGCGGGTGCTACGCACGGGCGAACCGTTCGAGGGCCAGGAAACGTTCCAGCAAGCCGATGGTCAGACTCTCCACGTGCAGGTGCTCAAGACTCCCTTGCGCGATGCCGCCAGGCAGATCGTCGGCTTGCAGGGCGTCGCGTGGGACATCACCGAGCGCAAACGGGCGGAAGAGACCTTGCGCGAGAGCGAAGCGCGGTTTGCGAGCGCTTTCGAGTTCGCCGCCATTGGCAAGGCGCTCGTCGCGCCGGAGGGCCGCTGGCTCAAGGTCAACCGGGCGCTGTGTGAGCTGACCGGCTACCCGGCGGACGAGTTGCTGACGAAGACCTTCCAAGACCTCACGCATCCCGACGACTTGCAGGCCGATCTCGAATTCGTCCGGCAGATGCTCGCCGGCGAGCGCCAGACTTACCAGATGGAGAAGCGGTATTTCCACAAGCAGGGACAGGTTGTGTGGGTGTTGTTAAGCGTCTCGCTGGTGCGGGATGGCCAGGGCCAGCCGCTGTATTTCATCGCGCAGATTCAGGACATCACCGAGCGCAAGCAAGGGCAGGAGCGGATTCGCGAGCAACTGGCGGAGTTGGAGCGGTCGTATAACGCGCTGCTCGGCCGGGAGGCGCGCGTGCAGGTCTTGAAACGCGAGGTCAATCAACTGCTCAAACGGCAGGGCGAACCGGCGCGCTATCCGAGCGAGGAAATATGAAACCGGAGTCACGCCTGAACTCGAGCGCCGCGCCGTTTCCCGGCGACAGGTGTTTCCTTGCCCACAAGGAAACCAGCCGCCTATAGTTTCCGTATGGACAAGGAAACTCTGAAATACGTCCTGGCCCAGGCGGCGACCCGGCCGTTGCCGCCGACCGCGCCGCGCGCCCTGGAGCTGCCGCTCGATTCCCGCAAGGTGGTCGCGCTCGTCGGCATCCGCCGCAGCGGCAAGACCTATCTGCTCTATGCGACGATGCGCCGGCTCGAACGCCAGGGCGTGGACCGCCGCCGGTTGCTCTACCTGAACTTCGAGGACGACCGGCTCCTGCCCATCCACGCGGGCGAGTTGGACCTGATCCTGCGGGCGCACGAGGAACTGTATCCCGAAGTCGCCGGTCAGCGGAAATACGTTTTCTTCGACGAGGTGCAGAACGTGCCGTCCTGGGAAACCTACGTCCGCCGCCTGCACGACACGGAAGATGTGCGGCTCTTCGTCACCGGCTCGTCGTCCAGTTTGTTGGCGCGCGAGCTGGCCTCGGGCCTGCGCGGGCGGAGTATTGCTTACGAGGTGTTTCCCCTCGCGTTCGCCGAGTTCCTCGCCTTTCGCGGGTTGAAGCACGAGCCGTATTCGCGCGCCTCGGAGGGCCGCATGGCCGCCGCCCTGCTGGATTATCTCCAGACCGGCGGCCTGCCCGAAATCGTCCTGGCCGACGAGGCGTTGCGCCCGCGCATCCTCAAGGAGTATGTGGACCTGGTGTTCTACAAGGACCTGGTCGAGCGTTACGGCGTCGCCAATCCGCAGGTGTTGCGCCGGCTGCTGCGGCATTGCCTCGCGCATCCGGGATCGCTCTTCAACGTCCACAAACTCTACCAGGATTTCCGCTCGCAAGGGTTGGGCCTCTCCAAAGACACGCTCTACAACTATCTCGCCTACTTGGAGGAATCCTTCGTGGTCTTCCCGCTGCCCGTGGCCGAGCGGTCGCTGCGCAAGCAGGCCGTCAACCCCAAGAAGCTGCATCCGGTGGACTGGGCGCTGGCGTATCCGTTCGTCGCCGAACCCAGCCTGGACGCGGGCCGCAAGCTGGAGACGGCCGTGTTTCTGCATTGGCGCCGCCAGCGGGAAGACCTCGCCTACCTGACCGGCGACCACGAAGTGGACCTCGTGGTGCGGCCCGACCGGCCCGAGCAACTGGTCAACGTGGCGTTCTCCGTGACGCGCGCGGAAACGTGGACCCGCGAGATCGCCGGCCTGGAATGGGGGGCGGCGAAGTTTCCCCGCGCGCCGCGCGCGCTGGTCGCGCACGAGCTGGGCGCGCGCAAACCGCCCACGGGCATCCGCGTCCTTGCGGCCTGGCAATACCTGCTCGCCCCGCCCTCGCCCTGACCCCCTTCGGAACGCCCCGCCATGAACAAGCCCCGCCCCGAATCCGCCAGCGCCGCCGAATCGCGGCCCGTGTTCAACGCATTGCTCGGCCGGGAGGCGTGGGTGCAGGCCTTGAAACGCGAGGTCAACCAACTGCTCAAACGGCAGGGCGAACCGGTGCGCTATCCCAGCGAGGAAGTATGAAGCCGGAGCCACGCCTGATCACCCTGCGCCGTCTCGGAGCGGCCTGCGCTTGGAGCGCGGCCGGACTGGCCGTTTTTGCCCTGGGCACGTGGGCCTTGGGCCGGTGGCGCTGGGGCACGTTCGGCGAAGGCCGTATTCCCATGGCCCCGGTCACGGCGGTCTTGATGGCGCTGGCGGGCCTCGCCGGTTGGCTGCAAGGGCGAGACCGGAACAGCGCCGTTGACCGCGCCGGCATCCGGGTGGTCGGTTTCTTCGGCATCGCGCGGGATGTCACGGAGCAGAAGGAGCTGGAAGCCAGGTTTCTGCGCGCCCAGCGCCTGGAGAGCATCGGCGCGCTGGCCAGCGGCATCGCCCACGACCTGAACAATGCGCTGGCGCCCGTGATGATGGTGGTGGACCTGCTCAAGGATGAGCTGCCGCGAGAAGACCGACTCCAGATTCTGGAGACCGTGCAGGCCAGCAGCCAGCGGGCGGCGGAGATGGTCAAACAGATCACCTCCTTTGCGCGCGGCGTTTCGTGGAAACCCGCCCGGCTCAGTCCGAAGCACCTGGTGACCGAAATCGCCAAGCTCTGCCGGGAGACCTTTCCCCGCTCGATTCAGGTTGAGGCCAAAGTGGCGAAGGAGCTTCATTGGGTGGAGGGAAACGCGACGCAGATCCACCAGGTCTTGCTGAACCTGTGCGTGAACGCGCGCGACGCCATGCCTGAGGGCGGCTCGCTCGTGATCGAAGCGGCGAACATCGCGCTGGACAGGGCCGTCGCGCTGGGGCGGTCTGAACCGGTGTCCGGATCGCACGTGGTGCTGTCGGTTTCTGACACCGGCCAGGGCATGCCGCCGGAGGTGCTGGGCCGGATTTTTGAGCCGTTCTACACCACCAAAGAGCCGGGCCAGGGCACGGGGCTGGGGCTGTCCACCGTGCAAGGCATTGTCAAGACCCACGACGGATTCATCGAAGTCTCCAGCCAGGTGGGAAAAGGAACCACCTTCAAAGTCTATCTGCCCGCCGTGCTTACCGAAGGGCAGGCCGAACCCGGCGGAACCGACACGGCCCATCTGGTCCGCGGGCATGGCGAACTCATTCTGGCGGTGGACGACGACGTGGCGATCCTGCAAATGTTGCGCGAAACGCTGGAGGCGTTTGGCTACCGCGTGCTGACGGCCGGCAACGGCCTCGAAGCACTGCCGCTCTATCAGAAACACGCGGGCGAAATCGCCGTGGTGATCACGGATATGATGATGCCGGTGCTCGACGGGCCGGCCACGATTCAGATGCTGCGCCAGATCAATCCCCGGCTCAAAACCATCGGCGTGAGCGGACTGGGATCCGAGGCCACGGTAACCAAGTCGGGCAAACTGAGTGTGCAAGCCTTTTTGAAGAAGCCTTACCGGACGGAAACGCTGTTGCGAACGCTACGTGAAGTGGTGGACCCGAATCCTTAGCGAGGCGGAGCGCGGACGGTCACGTCCGCCACGAAGCGGGTCTGATGAACCGCGCCCCACAATTCGCTGGCCGGGTTGCACCCGCGATGGCAGCCCTCAAGCACCTCGCTCGGGATTCGGATCGTGGGGGGGCCAACCCAGGCGCACGGCTCGGCGCCTCTTGGCCTGCGCGTCGGATATTGTGCCTTGGCGGGCTTAATGGCAGCTTAATCCGTTGGGTAGTATCTTGGGCCCATGTTGAGCTTCATGAAGAAACACCGTGGTCTTCTCGAACCCGTGGCCTTGCTGGCCTTTTTGGGTGGCGCTGTCGCCCTCCTGGCTCAGATCTCGCCCAATGAACCACCGCCCGAGGACTGGCCGCCCCCGCCGCAGTTTGGCCCGGGCGGCTTCGGGCCGGGGGGCCCTGGCGGCCTGGGTCGGGGTGGGTTTGGCCCGCCGGGCGGCGGGATGATGGGCCAAGAGGTCAGACTGGTGAAACAGTTCGACCAAGACGGCGACAAGCGGTTGGACCGCGCGGAGCGCCAAGCCGCGCGCGAGTTCATCACCGAACAGCGAGCCAACCGGGGCGGGTCTGGGCCCTTTGGACCGGGCGGGCCGGGGGGGACGCCGCGGGGGGTTTGGGCGTCCAGGTGAGGATGAGCTGGCGCCGGAACCTGGCCCTCGGGTGGCGCCAGCGGACGTGAAGTCCTATGCGGGCGTCTCGTTGTACGACGCGCAGACCTTGCGCACATTGTTCTTGGAATTCGAAAACGCGGATTGGGAGCAGGAGTTGGCGGCGTTCAACAACACCGACGTCGAGGTGCCGGCGCGGGTGACGGTGGATGGGGGCGTTTACACGGGGGTGGGGGTGCACTTCCGCGGCGCCTCGTCGTACATGATGGTCGGCGAAGGCCGGAAACGCTCGTTGAACCTCTCGTTCGACTACGTCCTGCCCGAGCAGCAGCTCGGGGGGTACCGGACGTTGAACCTGCTGAACTCGCACGAAGACCCCAGTTTCCTGCGCACAGTCTTGTACTTCCACATCGCGCGGACCTACCTGCCGGCGCCCCAGGCCAATTTTGTGCACGTCGTGATCAACGGCGAGAGCTGGGGTGTGTATGTCAACGTGCAGCAGTTCAACAAGGAGATGATCAAGGAATGGTTCGGGACCACGCAAGGAGCGCGTTGGAAGGTGCCCGGGAGTCCGGGCGGTCGTGGCGGGCTCAATTACCTGGGCGACGAGGTGGCGCCCTATCGGCGGCTCTACGAAATCAAATCGAAGGACGAGCCCAAGGCTTGGGCGAGCCTGATCCGGCTCTGCAAGGTGCTCGAAGAGACGCCGGTCAACGAGTTGGAACGGGCGCTGAGCTCGTTGTTGGACGTGGATGGCGTCCTGAGATTCCTCGCGCTGGAGAACGCGCTGATCAACAATGACGGCTACTGGGTTCGCGCCAGCGACTACAGCATCTACCAAGATCCACAGGGTAAGTTCCATATCCTCCCCTACGACGCCAATGAGACCTTCACCCTGGCGGGTGGTCCCGGCTTCCGTGGTGGCCCAGGCGGTCCTCGCGGTGGCCCGGGCGGGGACCGGGGCGGTCCCGACCAACGGGGGGCTGGCTTCGGGCGCGGACCTCGAGGGGAAGCAGCGGCCGGCCCCGGCCAGGAGACTGCGCGCGGGCCCAACCGCGCCGGTCCGACCGAGTTGGGCGCCGGTGCACCCGCGGGCGGGCCGCCTTTTGACGGACCGCCCTTCGCCGGACCAGGGCCGGGATTTGGTCCCGGGTTTGGCCCGGGTGGCCCGCGTGGCGGCGGGTTGGAATTGGATCCACTGGTGGCGGTCGAGGATGCAGGAAAACCGTTGCTATCGAAGCTGCTGAGTGTGCCGGCGTTGCGGGCTCGGTACCTGGGTTACGTGCGCCAAATCGCCGAGACTTGGCTAGACTGGAACCGACTGGGGCCGCTGGCCGAACAATACCAGCGGGTGATCGCCGCGGCGGTGCAGACTGATACCCGCAAATTGGACTCGAACGAGGCCTTCGTGGCCGGATTGGCGGGTGCGGGGTCTGGCGAGGGCGGGTTCGGCCCCGGGCGGCGCCGGATCAGTCTTAAGGAATTCGCCGAGAAGCGACGCGCTTACCTGTTGGATCACCCAGAAATCAAGAAACTATGAAGGGTTGGCATTCGAGCCGCGAGCCGGCAGACGATGCAGCCGGCCGGATGCAAGGGGAATGCGATTCGGCTCGAGCTGCCTCCTCCCCGGTGGGGGCCGGGCAACGGGGACCTTCCGGGAGGCTCGCCTGGCCGCAAGCGGTCGTTGCGGCGTTCGGGCTCGCGCTGGGGGCGGGGGCGGCGGAAGGCAGGCTGAACCTGCGGAGCGATGGCACCCATCTCTGGGTGCAAGTGCAGGGGGATCCTCAGGATGAGTGGCGCCTCGAAACCTCCGGCGACCTAGCTACCTGGTCGGCCGCACCCGCGCTCGGGACGGTCTTCGCCAACGACGCGGCTCGGGCCGCCTCGCTGCCCCTGGGGACCGCACCCCAAGCGTGGCAGTTCTACCGCGCGCTGCGCACGGAGGGCTTGTATGACCCGGCGCTCCTGCGCGCGGTGAGCCTGACCTTTACTCAGAGCAATTGGCAAACCCTCCTCACCAACGGCCGCAACACCGGCTCGAACACTCTAGCCACACTCGAGTTGGACAACGGGCTCACGGTGGTGGGGGTCGGCGCACGCTACAAGGGGAACACGTCCTTCACCGGGTTCGGTGGGAGTGCGCCCACGAAGAAATCGATCAATCTGGACCTCGATTTCACGAACGCAACGGCTCGGGTGATGGGGTACAAGACGCTCAACCTGAACAATGCTTACGGGGACGAGAGCATCATGCGTGAGCCGCTTTACTTCAATCTGATGCGGCAGTACGCAATTTGTCCCAAGGCGAGTCTGGTCAAGCTGAACATTAGCGGCGTCTACTGGGGTGTGTACGCGTTTGTCCAACAGCAGAATAGCGACTTGGTCAACGAGTGGTTTTCCAGCAACGACGGCGACCGTTGGAAGGCGCCCAACATGGGCGGCGCTCCGGGCGGTCCAGGCGGCGGAGGCTCCAGTGGCGTCTCTGCCTTGAGTTACCTCGGCACCAACGTGGCCACGTACAAATCCAATTACGAGTTGAAGACCGACAACTCGACCAACGCGTGGGAACGGCTGATCCACGCCGTGACGGTCCTGAACCAGACCCCGGCTGCGCAACTGCGGGACGCAGTCGAAGACGTGTTGGCCGTAGACCGCTGGCTGTGGTTTCTGGCGCTCGAGAACATCCTGGCCGACGACGACAGTTACTGGAACAAAGGGGCCGATTACCAGTTCTACTATGAACCCGAGAGCGGGCGCATCCACCCCATCGAGCACGACGGCAACGAGGCGTTCACCGCGCGCGACGTTCAATTGTCCCCGGTCCAAGGTGCCACCAGCTCGAACCGGCCCGTGCTCTATCGGCTGCTATCCAACGCCGAATTGCGCCAACGCTACCTGGCTCACATGCGAACGGCGCTCGCGGAGAGCTTCAACCCCACCGCCCTGTTGCCGGTGGTCCAGGCCTACTCGACCCTCAGCCATGCGGCGATCGTGGCGGATACAAAGAAGAACTACACCATGGCCGCCTACACCAACGACTTGAACGCCCTCAAGTCCTTCATCCAACAGCGTTACACGTACCTGACCAACCACGCCGAACTGCGGCCCCGACCGCCCAGCATCCTTGCCGTCCAAGGACCCACACCCGCACCCACGGCCCGGACCGAGGCGGCTGTCACCACCCACGTCAGTCCGCACGGGACCGAGGGGATTGGCTCGGTCTGGCTCTACCACCGCGGCAAGTCCTATGGCCGGTTCGCTGTGGTGCAGATGCACGACGATGGAGCGCACGGCGACGGCCTGGCCAACGACGGCGTCTTCGGCGCAAGCATCCAGCCGTACCCCGCCGGGACCCGGGTGCGCTACTATGTCGAGGCCCGCTCCGGCAACGCGACGAAGACCGCCGCCTTCGCCCCTGCGCGTGCCGAGGAGCAGACTCACAGCTACCGCGTCGCGCTGACGACAGCGAGTTCGACGCCTGTGGTCATCCATGAGTTGATGGCGTCCAACACCAAGACGATCGCCGATCCCCAGGGCGAGTACGACGATTGGATCGAGTTGCTCAATCTCACTGACCAGGAGGTGGACCTGAGCGGTTGGCATCTAAGTGACGAGCCCAACAACCCGCGCAAGTGGGCCTTCCCAGCGGGCACAACCATTGCCGCAGGCGGCTACTTACTGGTTTGGGCCGATGAAGACGGCGGAGATTCGCCCGGGCTCCACGCCAGCTTCAAACTGGCCGCCGCCGGCGAGCAGTTGTTCCTGACCGACACCGACGCGAACTACAACGCCATCCTCGATTCGGTCGAGTTCGGGCCACAGGAACCCGACCGCTCGTACGGTCGGTCGGCCGCCGCCCCGACCGTATTCGCGTCCATGACGCCAACGCCGGGCGGGCCGAATCAATAGCCATAGCCGGCGCGGGCAGGGCTAGGTCCCGCGGGAACTCGCCCTGCCGCGCCCAGCCCACGCGCCTTAGTTGGCGACCAGGCAATAAAGGTGCTTGCGGCCGCGCAGGAACAGCTCGTTCCCCACCACGGCGGGCGAGGCGTCGAAGCCGTCCTCGAGGTCGTTTTTGGCCAGGACCTTGACCTCGGTAGCCTTCTCGAGGACGACCGTCGTGCCATTCTGGCCGGCGAGATAGATGCGATCGTTGACGCCGATCGGCGAGGAGTACATGCCCGAGATGCCCTCGATGCGGGCCTGCTCGAAGTGCGGCTTGCCGGTGGCGGCCTCGACACAGGTGAGCATGGCGCTGGTGCGTTGGCAGAAGAACAGCAACCCGTCATACAACAGCGGCGAAGGCACGTACGACGTGCCGCGATCCGTCTTCCACACCACGGCATCGGTGCCCGTCAGATCCCCGCTGCGTCCCAACCGAATCGCCAGCGCCGCCGGCTCGCGATGCCCGGACATGGCATAGACGTTCTGCGCGTCGGCCACGACCATGGGCACCGGATTCGAACCTAACCCCGAGCACTGCCACAACACCTCTCCCGAGACCGAATCGTAGCTGCGCACGGCGGTGGTGCCGCTGACGATCGCTTGGGTGCGACCTCCGCGCGTCAGGATGTAGGGGGTGGTCCAACCCGAGCCCTCGTCGCGACTCTTCTTCCAGAGCTCCCGCCCGGTGCGCTTGTCGAACGCATACAAGAACGAGTCCCCATTATTGTCCTGGAGCACCAACAAGGTGTCCCCCACCAGGGCCGGTGACGAGCCCTCTCCAAACGTCACGCTCACCTTGCCCAGGTCCTTATCCCAGATCCGATTCCCCGCCAGATCGTAGCAGTACAACCCCTGAGACCCGAACGACACGTAAAGCCGCTCGCCATCCGTGACCGGCGAGCCCGAGCTGTAGCTGTTCGACGACTGGATCCCCTGGTGCGGGACTTCTTTGCGAGCGGTCTGCTCCCAAACCACTTGGCCCGTCGCCCGATCCAAGCACAGCACCTTGAACGCATACTCCTCAGTCGGGCCTCCCCCGCGTCCGCCGAACCCGCCACCGCCTCGTTCCCGTCCTCCGCCCGGCCCGCGGCGCGGGGCTTCTTGGCCGAACACCTGAGTCGACGGGTTGACTTGAAACGCCGTGGCCGCAGGACGCGCAGCCGGCACCGCGGTCAGCACGAAGATCCGGTTTTCCCAGATAATGGGCGTGGCGTGGCCGGTTCCCGGGATGACCACTTTCCACTTCAGGTTCTTGGTCTCGCTCCATTCGAGTGGCGGGTTGCCCTGCAAAACCAGGCCGTTGGCGGCCGGGCCGCGCCAGTGTGGCCAGTTCCGATTAAAGCTGGCTTGGTCTGGGGCCGCAGCCGCCGGCCAGCTCGTGAGGAGACCGGCAGCGCAGGCTGCCAGGCCGAAGCATCGGTTCATTGGTTTTCTCATAGGGCCGTAAGGTAGCAGTGTTCTGCCCGTGCGCTAGTCGGCGAACCGCACCACCGCGCGGCCCACCGCCGGGGCCAGCATGATCGTTTGCTGTTCGGACCCCCGGGATACCCGGTGGCGGCCGTAGAACGCGCGAACCTCCAATCGCCCCTGCGCGTCCGTTGTCCCTTGCGCCCGAGTCCACCATTCCTTGAAGACCAGGTCCCGGTAGGCCTCCGCGGCCGGGGTGGGGGTCCAGTCACGCCGGTACAGCGACGACACTGGAATCCAGTTCGCCCCCTCCCAAAAGCCCCACATCAAGATCCCCGTGACCGCGGGATGGGCGAAGCAGATCCGGTAGTAATCCGCCAGTTCCTGCGCCTTAACGCCCTCTTCCTCCGCCGTCAATTGGGCACCCCGTTGGCCATAGTATCTCGATCGTTGACCGGGCATGTTGAACTCGGTCACGCGTATCGGCAGCCGGAACTGAGCCAGTTCGTCCAACGCCGCTTGCAGCGCGTCGCGGTCGAACGTGTCCCCGTGCAGGTGCCCTTGCACCCCAAGACCCGCAATCGCCACGCCTTGGCGGCGCAGCTCCCGGATGTGCGCCACGTAATCGGCCAAACGCCGACCCGTCAGGATGTCGTAGTCGTTCAGGTAGAGCGCCGCCTCCGGGTCGCCCTCGAGCACCCAGTCGGCCATGGCTTTCGTGATCCCCGGCCCGAGGCGCTCGGCGTAGTAGTTGCCGTGAATCATCTCGTTGTTCAAGTCGTACTCGGCGAACCGGCCGCGATAGCGCCGGCCGATGTCCAACGCCCGCTGGCGCACCACCTCTCGCAGGGCGTCCTGGTCCAGCGACTTTTGCCAAGCCGGCACCCGATTCGCAATGCCCCAGTAGATGTTGTGGCCCCGCAGCGGAATTTCTTGTTCGGCGGTCCAGTTCAGCATCGCCTCCACCACCCCGTAGTCGATCTGCCCCGGCCGCGGTTCCATGACGTGCCACTTGAGGGCATTCTCGGTTACCGCACAGTTGAAGTTGTCCAAGAAGATGCGCCGGTAGGCCGTCACGTCGTCCGCCCCCATGCGCCCTCCAAAGGCCTGGTTGGCCAGTGCCGCTCCGAACCAAAAATGGTGCCGCACCTGCTCGACAGCCACCGCTGTGCCTGGCCGCGCCTCGATCACCAACACCCCTTGTCGATGCTCACGGATCGCGCGGTCGAGGGTGTCCTTGGAAGGGGCCGCCTCAGCCTGGACCGTGCCGATCCCCAGCGACACCCCCACGGCGACGGCGACGACAGCTACGGCTCCAGTGCGCCACCTGCGCAAACGGCTCGAAGTGGGCTCGCTCCTAGGGCTAGGTAATCTCGATAACGGGTTCATTGCCATTCCCTTACCTCACCCTGGCCGCTCGGCACAAGCCAGATGTGTCAACTATAATAAACCCGCTATAATAAGTCATCGGCCTTACCCAGCCCTGTCAGTGCTGCGGCTTCCGCCGGTTAGAACCAAGTCAGGTGTCAAGTATAACAAACCAGTTATAATGATTCGCTGGATCGCGCACGTCAGGATTCCATAGGCAACTTATCGTATAGGGGGCGGAGGTGGATGATGGATGATTGATTAGATTGTGGCGGAGCGGAGGAGAGGAGAGGGAGCCACCAGAGGGCACAGAGAGCCCACAGGGGAACCGTCAGCATTTGCCGGCCCGCCTGGCCTGTGGCAGGATGCGTGCCCAGTGAGTTCGTCGAGTGTCAAGAGTGTTAAGCTCGAGAGCATCAAAGCTCGCGCGGGCGGCGCCGTGCCCCTCCTTGTGGCGGTGGGGGCGGTGTTGGCGGCCTTGGCGCTGACCGGTTGGGCGCAGTTTCGGGAGTTCCGAGGCGGACGCCGCGGGCCGCCAGGCAGCGGGCCGGTCGAGCGTGGGAGCGTCCCGATGTGGGGGATCGACGAGCGCTTCCCCAGGGATTTGTTCACCTTTGCGCGGCTGAAGTACCGGTCCAGTCGCCCCGAGCGGACCAGCTATGCCTGGTGGACGGATCATCCGAAGGCGGATCTGAACCTGTCCTACCGGTTGCATCAACTCAGCTCGTTGGCGGTTAACCCGGAGCCGAAGGTGGTTGATGTCCTGGATCCGGAGTTGTTCGACTACCCTTGGGTCATGATGAGCGGCGCGGGCAACATCACCCTGAGCGAGCCGGAAGCCACCACCTTGCGGCGGTACCTGCTCAGCGGGGGGTTCCTGTGGGTGGATGACTTCTGGGGACAGGCCGAGTGGGACGGCGTCTATGCCGCCCTCAAACAGGTGTTGCCCGACCGGGAACCGGTCGACTTGCCCCGGTCGCATCCGCTCTTCCATTTCCTGTTCGATTTGCCCGACGACCGGCCGTTGCAGACGCCGAATCTGTACTCGGCCGTCGCCAACCGCGACACGGGGATTACGTGGGAGGACAACCACGCCGGTGGGAACACGCGCGACGCGCATTTCCGGGCCGTGTTCGACTCGCGGGGTCGCCTCCTGGTGATGCTGTGCCACAACACCGATAATGGGGACGGCTGGGAGGAGGAGGGAGCCGATCCTTGGTTCTTTCGCGAATTCTCGGAGAACAAGAATTATCCGCTCGCGTTCAATCTCATCTTCTATATGATGACGCATTAACAACCTGAACGGCCGTGGCTGAGCGAACACGTCACCATTTCAATTTCGACGCGGTTTTGCGGGGTGTCGCCGCGGGAAGCACGTGTTGGGGGTTACGCTTTCCGTCTCTTGGCGGTTGCCGCGGCTCGAGCTGGGACGGAGCGGGGTGTGCGGGGCGGGGGCGGCGCGCGTTCACGCTGATCGAGCTGTTGGTGGTCATCGCGGTGATTGCCATTTTGGCCGCTCTGCTTTTGCCTGCCTTGGGCCGAGCGAAGGACCAGGCGCGGCGGATGCAATGTGTCAACAACCTGCGCCAGATTGGTTTTGCCCTGCGGATATATGCCGACGAGAACGGCGACCGTTTACCGTCTCACGCGCAGGATGGTGGGGCCTGGTTGTGGGATCTGCACGCGGGCCTGGCGAACCTGATCACGGACCAGGGGGCGCGGCGGGAGATCCTCTACTGCCCGGCGTTCAACGCCCACTACAAGGAGTACGACATGGACTTCTGGTGGAACTACGCGGGTGGCAGCCGTCGCGTGACGAGCTACGCGTGGATCATCGAGCGGCCGACCGTTCCCCAACTCGCGCCGGGGCGGCAGTTGTTGACCCGCCTATCTGTGACCAACGCCGCCGAGACGGAATTGGTGACCGATTGCGTGATTTCCGAGGTGCCCGACACGAACAACTTCACGAAGGTCGTCAGCACTAGCGGGCGCGTCCCTTACCACCGCACGAGCCATCTTGACGGGTTGCGGCCCGCGGGCGGCAACATCCTCTTCGTGGGTGGGCATGTGAGCTGGCGTCCGTTTCGCCAGATGCAGCTTCGCACCCAACGCTCCTTGCGGCCTGGTTTTTGGTTCTGAGCCGGAAGGGAGCGGGCCCCAAGGGCCCGTCACCGGGCGCGCGGTCAGCGGTCCGCCACCTTCGGCACGATGTCGGTCTGCAACGCCGGGTCGGCGGCGCGCACCGCAGTGGTGGGCAAGCCCAGCTCCTGCCGCACGAGGTTTGTACCCTGGGCGATCGCGGCGGTCTTGAAGAAGGCGATCTCGCGGTTGCAGCCCTGCCGGCCGAACCCGCAATCACTGGACACGATCAACTGCTCCGGCGCGATGTGTTTGAGGGCCTCGCGGATGGTGGTGGCCACCTGGGCCGGGGTTTCGACCTGCAGGGTGCGATGGCTGACCACGCCGATGCAGATCTTTTTCTTCAGGGAGCCTTTGAGCGGCGCGAAGAGCTCGATCTCGCGCAGGTTCCGGTCCTTGGTTTCGATGGTCCACACGTCGCCGCGGCAAGCCTCGAGGTAAAGGGCGAAGGACTCGCGGTAGCTGTCGTTGTCGATCACGCGTTGCATGTTGGGGTTACCCCAGCAGGTGTGAATCCACAGTTCGACGTCGTCGAGGCCCTGCACTTCGCGGTTGTAGGCCTCGATCATGAACTTCACGTTGTCATGGTCGCGCCCGTAGGTGTTCGCCCAGAAATGCAGGGTCGGCTCCTCGATCTGGATGCAGCGGCAGCCGGCGTCGCGCAGCGCCAGCAGTTCCCGGTTCATCGCCACCGCCATGTCCCAGATCACCTCGCGGTGGTCCTTGTACTTGGCGGTGTGGAGGTCGAGGAACAGCCCCATCACCTGTGAGCAGCAGGTGCCGAACCGGACCGGCTTGCTGGTCTTGCCCTGCGCCAGGCGCCAGATCTTGGGGTAATCCAGCGGCCGATGCTCGACCTTGTCCACCACCCGCGGCCAGCGCCAGCCGGTGTAGATCTCGTTCAATAAGGTCCCCGGCGGATAGCGCAACCACGGCGAGCGTGTGGCCTCGGATTGCAGGAAATCGCCGCTGAACCCCGCCCAGCGTTGCAGGGGGTAATGATGCCACGAACGCCCCGCCAGGTCGTCGTCGCAATGCAAGTCGCCGTGCGTGAGAATGTCGATGCCGGCGCGTTCTTGGTCGCTGAGGACCGTGGCCAGCGCATCTTGGAATTTCTCGCGGAAGCGGACATCCAGCATGCAGGTGTCGAGCGGGCGTCCCCACATGCTGTCGTCGAACCAGCGCGGGCGCGGCCAGGAGCCGGTGATGGTGCAGGGGAGGATGGTATCGGCGGTTACGGTGAACATAATGGCGATCTTAGTCGACGGGTTAACTGCGGATCATGACCTTGACGACGCCTGGTTGGTACGCGGCGTTGAGACGGAAGGCCTCGACGACGCGGCGGAGCGGCAAGCGGTGGCTCACCAAGCCCAGGAGGTCCACGCGCTGCTGCTCGGCCAAGCGCAGGGCGCGGGGATAGACATGTTTCATGCGCCGGCTCAGCCGGATCGTCAGCCCCTTGCGCCGCGCGGTCGAGTGCTTGAGCGCCACGCGATCGTCGCCGGGAATGCCCACCAACACCAACCGGCCGCCGAGCCGTGCCAACTCTGCCGCCAGCGCCACGGACTCATCCGCCCAGGCGGCTTCGATGGCCACGTCCACGCCCCGCCCGTGCGTGTCGCGCTCGATGCGTTGCCGCACGTCCTCACGTTCACAGGCGATGGGGATGCCGCCGAAGCGCTCGGCCAACGCCAGGCGCCACGGGAATTTGTCGCTAATGAAGATGGGCTCGGCTCCGGCCAGTTTCGCCACCTGCAAGATCAACAGGCCGATGGGGCCGGCCCCGAGGATGGCGAGGCTGGTGGCGACCCGCAGGCGGGCGAGGTCGACGGCGTGCAGGGCGACACCGAGCGGTTCGAGCAGGGCGCCCGTCTCGAAGTCGAGCCGGGCAGACAGCGGGAAGCAGGAGCGGGCCGGCATGTGCAACCATTCGCACAGACTGCCGCCATCGGGATAGTTGCCGCAGAAATGGAGCCGAATACAGAGGTTGGGGTGCCCCTGCTCGCACGATTCGCAGCGGCCACACGGCTGGGCCGGGTCCACCGCCACGCGCTGGCCGGGGGGGAGGGGGGCGAAGTGGCCGTCGACCGCGTCGGGTCCCACGGCTTCGACCACCCCGGCGAACTCATGGCCGAGGACGAGCGGCCCGGCGATCGGCGTATCGCCAATGCGAGCGTCCTGGTACGAATGCAGGTCGCTGCCACAGATCCCGGTGGCCTTGACGCGCACCAGGACCTGGTTGCGCCCGGGCGGTCCCGGTGCCGGCACGCGTTCCAGGCGCAGGTCGGAAGGCCCATGCAAGCGCGCGGCGAGCATCGCGTCGGGCGGCACCGGGCTGGGACGGGGAGCGCGGCGATTCATGAGACACCAAGCGTCCGCGGGCGGGCAGTCGACCGGCCTAGCCCGCGGCGGCGGGGCGGCGTTCGAGTTTGTGGCGGTAGATGCGCTTGAACCGTGTGCAATCTGCGATGGTGCGTTTGCCTTCCTCGTTCACCCAGACTTCGTCGAACCGGGCCTCTTGCGGTTCGCGTTTCAGCGGGGTCTCTTTGAGGATGGTCCCGTCGGCTTTGCAGCGCAGTTCGACGTGGTACACGGGCGCGTTGAGCGAGAGTCGGTTCGAGAGCACGACCAACACATCGCGGGGCTGGTCTTTCGGCTTACGTTTGGTGTCCTGCTTCATGTGCACACGCACTCTTCCAATCCCGGACGGGCTTGTCCAGGGTTGAGCTTCAGGCGAACACCACCTTGGTCGTGGGCGCCTCGGGGTCCCAACCCCGAGTCGGTTCCGCGGTGATGCTGCTGACGTCTTTGATGGAGACCTGGCGCCCGCGGGTGCGGGGCCCTTTGACATCGACCTCACTGGGCACGCAAGTCTGTTGGTTGATCTTTTGGTACGGGGCTGGTTTGTAGCGGATGTAGAGCTGGGCGGGGGTATCGGGGGCGAAGAACAGCACTTTTGCCTTTGGCGGTGCGCACTCGTAGTCTTTGCCCAGGATATAGCCGCCGAAGGTGAAGCGTTTCAGGTAGGCGGCGTCGCGGGTGCTGTAGGCCACGGTAAAGATCCGGTCCCGTTCCGGCAGCCCGCCGTACACCAAATCCGGCCCGACAAAGAGCTTCTCCGGCAGTTCGATGACCCGGTAGCGGCCGTCCTTAAAGACGAGCAGGACCTTGTCGAACTTCGTGCAATCGAGCTTGAACTCGTCGCCGTTGACCTTGTAGCCGACGTAGCCGGAGGCGCGGTCGTAGGCGACCTTGAAGGCCTTGAAGGCCACCTCGCGCGCGTCGATTTCGTCGTGCCGGCTCGAGCGGGTTAGGCGCGGGTAGAGCGGGCCGTAACGTTCGAGCAGGGCCTCGAGGTGGGCGATGGCGAAGCGGGTGAGGTTCTTGAGGCGTTGGCGCGTCTCGGCCAGGTCCGCTTTCGCCTGCTCGACCTCAGCGCGGTGTTTTTGGATGTCAAAGAGCGAGATTCGCCGGATGCGAACCTGTAACAGCCGCTCGACATCGGCGTCGGCGAGGGCGCGCAGCAGTTCTTTACGGAAGGGTTTGAACCCCTCGTGGACGGCGGCGAAGACGGCCTCGTTGGACTTGCAGGACTCGAGGCGCTGGTAGAGACGTTCCTCGATGAAGATGCGTTCGAGGGTGCGGAAGTGGAGGTCCGCCTGCAGCTTGGTTTCGCGCAACTCGAGTTCGCGTTTCAAGGTCTGGACCAGTTGCTCGGTGTTCGCGCGCAGCACCTCCGAGGCGGTCAGTTCGACCGGTCGTTGGTCGCGAATGACCACGATGCGGCTGGCCAGCGTTACTTCGCAATCGGTGAACGCATAGAGGGCGTCGGCCAATTGATCGGCGCTCACGCCCGCCGGCGCCTTGACCTCGATCTCGACCTCGTCCGAGGTGTAGTCGTTGACCGATTTGACCTTCAGTTTGCCTTTGCGAATGGCGTCCTCGATCGACGCCAGCAACAGCTCGGTGGTGGTGGTGGGCGGGATTTCCTTGATGACGACGGTGCCCTCGTCCTTGACCTTGAGCTTGGCGCGCACCTGGACGCTGCCGGTGCCGTCTCGGTACTCGCGGGCGTCCATGAGTCCGCCCGTGGGAAAGTCCGGCAGGAGCTTGAACGGTTGCTTTTTGAGGATGGCGATTTGGGCGGCGACTAACTCGGGGAAGTTGTGCGGCAGAATCCGGGCGGCCAACCCCACGGCGATGCCCTCCGCTCCCAACATCAAGGTGAGGGGCAGTTTGGCGGGCAAGGTGACCGGCTCCTGGTTGCGGCCGTCGTAGCTGGGGATGAACTCGGTGATCTCGTCGTGAAACAACTCCGCTCGCGCCAGGTCGGTCAACCGACACTCGATGTACCGCGGGGCGGCTGGGGGATCGCCTGTGGCGAGGTTGCCGAAGTTGCCTTGGCCTTCGATCAGGTAGCGCTTGTTCGCTAGCACGACCAGCGCCTCGCCGATGGCCGCGTCGCCGTGGGGGTGATACTTCATGGTATCGCCCACGACGTTGGCGACCTTGGTGAACCGGCCGTCGTCGCCCCGGTGCAAGGCCCAGAGGATCCGCCGCTGCACCGGCTTGAGCCCGTCCGCCAGGTTCGGGATTGCCCGATCGCGGATCACGTAGGAGGCGTACTGAAGGAAGTTGTCATCGACGCGCCGGTGCAGAGCTTGCTCGATGCGGTTCGGATCAAAGGGCCGAGGCGGCGCCGCAGCCGGGACGGGCTCGGCAATCACTTCGGTGTGGCCCAGGTCGCGGCCATTGGTCTGACCACGCTTCTTCCGCGCGCCCACCGGCTGGGCGGAGGTGGCCGCGGTCTCGGCGGGAGGCTGGGGCGTGGGGGACGCCACGACCCCGTCTGTCGGCCGCGGCGCATCCGGTGCGGCCGGAATGGCGAGGTTCATCTGATGGGGGTCGGTACGTTTGGGTTTCACCCGCATGATTCAATGAGCGTCGATTCGGAAGCCGTCACTTACCGATGAGACACTGAGATGGCCTACAACTCGGCGGTAGGGCGCGCAGTCCTCTGCGCGCCGTAAACCCCTGTGGACACAGGAAGCCGCGGTGCGCTGAGGACTGCGCGCCCTACCTGCGATTTGTGGTCTATCCCGACCTCTCATCCGTAGATTCGCCGAGGTCTGGCCGCCACCTCAAGCCTCGCGCACGACGGCGGCGAGCTGTTGCCTCAGTTGCGCCACGAGCTGTTCGTGGGCGGTGTTCACCTCGGTGTCGGTCAAGGTGCGCTCGGCATGGCGGTAGGTGAAGGCGTAGGCGAGGCTTTTCTGGCCGGCGGGGATGTGTGAGCCACGAAACACGTCGAACAACATCAGGCTTTCCAGGTGCGGCGGTTTGGCCTGTCGCACCACGGTCTGCACCGCTTCGTGGGTGGTGGCCTCCGGCACGATCATCGCCACGTCCCGCCGGACACTGGGGAACGCCGGCAAGGGTCGGAAAGTCTTGGTCGCCAGGCGCCGCGCCAGCAATTGGTCTAGGTCCAGTTCCGCCAAGAAGACGGCGTCGCGGAGGTCGTTCCGCTTGGCCAAGGCGGGCAGCAGTTGACCTAGCTCACCCAGGGGCACGCGCCCGCCCAGGGAGACCGTGGCGGATTCGAGGAACAGTGGGGTGCTTTCCGGTCGGCGCGT
>Ga0194126_10003908_pt1 | contig 23121 bp, 18 predicted proteins | sample TA2KigC150mmetaG_FD_148641 | JGI IMG/M metagenome (GOLD analysis project Ga0194126, IMG submission 148641) | Freshwater microbial communities from Lake Tanganyika, Tanzania - TA2015035 Kigoma Deep Cast 150m | ecosystem: Environmental > Aquatic > Freshwater > Lake | place: Tanzania: Lake... | reverse complement strand
CGAGCTCTGCGAGCCCGGGACTGGCGGTTGCAGCCGCAGGTCGCGGAATGCGGGCGGCGATTGCGAACCGCGACCTGGGCGTCGTGGAACTCCGCCCTCCAGGGGGGTAGAGGGTGCCGATGGAGGGGCGAGCTCTGCGAGCCCGGGACTGGCGGATGCAGCCGCAGGTCGCGGAATGGGGAGGGCGATTGCGAACCGCGACCTGGGCGTCGTGGAACTCCGCCCTCCAGGGGTAGGTGGGTGGTGCCGATGGAGGGGCGAGCTCTGCGAGCCCGGGACTGGCGGTTGCAGCCGTTGGCCGCGGAATGGGGACGGCGATTGCGGACGGCGACCTGGGCGTCGTGGAACTCCGCCCTCCAGGGGGGTAGAGGGTGCCGATGGAGGGGCGAGCTCTGCGAGCCCGGGACTGGCGGTTGCAGCCGTTGGCCGCGGAATGGGGACGGCGATTGCGGACGGCGACCTGGGCGTCGTGGAACTCCGCCCTCCAGGGGGGTAGGTGGGGGGTGCCGATAGAGGGGCGAGCTCTGCGAGCCCGGGGTTTTCCGTGGACCCTCCAACCCCTCAACCCGGTCGCAGCCGCGCCAAGAGGTTGCGCAGGCGTCGCCGGCCGCGGCCGGCGGTCCACTTGACTCGCCAGATCGACCAACCGGTCAAGCGGCTGATGTCCTCGATGCTGCGCTGTTCGAGGTGGAGCCAGGTGAGGACCAACTGCTGGTCGGTCGCCAACTGGGCCAACAACCGGCGTGTCAACCGGCGCGCCGTAGGGCCGTGTTCCGGCGGCAAATCCGCTTCGCTCCCGGCGAGGCAGGCCATCAGGGTCCGTTCGCGCTCACCCAGATCGCCCCACTGCATGGGGCCAGCCTGCGGGTCATCCGCGCAGGATTGGAAAAGCGTTTGCGTGAGTGCTTGCGCCATCAAGTCCTCCGCCGGTTGCCGCTAACGACCGCGACCGGGCCAACGCACCCGCCAAGGTCACACCCCCTTGGGGTAGAGCCCGGCGCCGCAACCCAACGCATCCGGTGCGCGCCCAGCAGCCCCAGCTCCGCTGCGCCTGGGAACTCACCCGGCTGTGTCAGCCCATGTCGCATTCACCTCTACATGCGCCGAGCGGGGCAGGAACCCGCCAACCTTTTGGCGCCCAAGCGCGGTTGGGGACCCGAATCCTTAGCGAGGCGGAGCGCGGACGGTCACGTCCGCCAAGCGGGTCTGACGACCCGCGCCCCACAGGGAGCCTGCCGGGTCTCACCCGCGATGGCAGCCCTCAAGCACCTCGCTAAGGATTCGGGTTGGGGAGACCGGTTCGGATCGCGGCGGGAGCTGCGACCGGCGAGTCTGCCGGCGGTGGTCCTAGCCGGTCGGTGTTGGAGCCCGATCGCGGAGGAGCGCCTCGACGAACTGTCTCGCCTGTCGGGCCGCGGCGGTGACTTGCCGCACGTCGCCGCGCGCGGTGCACTCGACCACCAACGGACCGCGGGTGAACCCGCCGCGTTGCAGCCGAGCGAACACCTCGGCGAACCGGACCTGGCCGGTTCCCGGTGTGACCGCCACGTCTTTCGGGTGCCGGTAATCCTTCACGCTGACTCCGGCCACCAGGCCGTCCACCGTTCCGGCGTCGTCGACGGGATCGAGTTGGCCGTTCGAGTAATAGAAGATGTTCCCCGGATCGTACCAGAGCCGGAAGTTGGGATGCCCCACCCGCTCGATGGCCTTGCGGCATTGGGGGCCTGTGGCGTTGAGGCCGCCATGCGGTTTGATCGTCAGACCCACACCCCGCTCCCGCGCGTACCCGCAGCTCTCCCGAATCACGGTCCAATAGGGCTCCCCGAGCCGTTCCTCGGCTACCCCACCCAACATCAGTCCGGGCGAACCGCACGCCGCACAGGCATCCAGGAGCCGCCGCAAGGCCACGACGCCATCAGGCACCGAACCCTGAAACGGCAGGTCGCCATAAACCGACACCAGCTCGAGCCCGCGCTGGCGGACCTCGGCGCCAATCCGGCTCGCCTCCTCGACGGTCGTGGCCGATGTCACGACCACCCAGGACTTGCCCTTGGCGGTCATCAGACCCGCATAACGGTAACCGGCCTCCGCGATCCCATCCAACGCTACCTCCAGCGCCCAGGCGTCCCACGGCCGGGTGTAGCAGCCGATTTGCCACGGCGCCAGCGGGTCCGGCGCAGTGGCCGTGGCCTCGGCAGCGGCCGCCGTGCTGGCGGCCAGACCAAGCCCGCCTGCGGTCGCGATGAACTGGCGTCGAGTGAGAGGCCGGGGTTGCATCGGCGCGGCGAGGCGGTCATGGGCTGCAGGGACGAAGCGGTCGGTGGTCACCAAATGGTGGTCTTTCATAGGCGTTCGCGGTGCTTGGATCGGCTCAGTGCCGGAAGTGGCGCACGCCGGTGAACGCCATCGCCACGCCACGCTCGTCGGCGGCGGCGATCACTTCGGAGTCCCGCAGCGATCCGCCCGGTTGAATCGCGGCCGTCGCCCCTGCCTGAGCCGCGGCGATCAGGCCGTCGGCGAACGGGAAGAACGCGTCGCTGCACACCGCGCTGCCCTGGAGCGAGAGCTTGGCTTCGCCCGCCTTCCAAACGGCGATGCGGCTGGCGTCCACGCGACTCATCTGGCCTGCCCCGATCCCTAGGGTGCGGTCGCCCGCGGCGTAGACAATCGCGTTCGATTTGACGTGTTTGACCACCCGCCAACCGAAGAGCATCGCCCGCAGTTCCATGTCCGTCGGTGCGCGGCACGTGACAATCTTCAGATCCGCCCCTGCCTTGACCTTGACGTCGCTCTCCTGCCAGAGGAAGGAATCGGCTCCCACGCTCCTGACCTCCCAAGCCGCCGCGGCCCGCACGTCCCTCCGCAGTTGTAGCAACCGGAGGTTCTTCTTCTTTTGCAGGATCGCCAGGGCCTCGGGCGAGAAGTCCGGGGCGACAATGACCTCGCTGAAGATTTCGGCGATGGCCTGTGCGCACGTCCCGTCCAGGGTGTGGTTCACCACGATGATCCCACCGTAGGGCGCCTGGCGGTCCGTGGCCAACGCGCGCTCCCAAGCTTCCAGCAGATTCGTGCCTTGCCCCACGCCGCAGGGGTTGGTGTGTTTGAGGATAGCCACGGTAGGCGGATCGCCCGAGAACTCGGCGATGAGCGACGCCGCCGCGGTCAGGTCTAGGATGTTGTTGTACGAGAGTTCCTTGCCGTGCAATTGCTGGAAGTAGTCCCCGAACCGGCCGTACAACGCCGCGGCTTGGTGCGGGTTCTCGCCGTACCGCAAGGGCTGCACCAAGCTCGCCTGCAGCGCCAGCGCCGGTGGCGGCGCCGCGAGCCCGGCCGCTCCGCGGGCCTCGATCGAGGCGAAGAACCGCGGCAGATGCGCGGCGATGGTGGCGTCGTAAGCCGCCGTGCGCGCGTAGACCTTGGCGGCCAGCCGCCGGCGCAAATCGAGCGTCGTCGCCCCAGTCGATTGGATCTGTGCGGCCACCTCCGCGTAATCGGCCGGATCGGTCAGCACGGTGACGTGTTCGTGGTTCTTGGCGGCGCTGCGGAGCATGGCCGGACCGCCGATGTCGATGTTCTCGATGGCCTCGGCCAGACTGGCTTCAGGGCGGGCGACCGTCCGCTCGAAGGGGTAAAGATTGACGGCCACCAGGTCGATAGGACGTATACCATGGGCGTGCACCGCCGCCTCGTGCGCCGGGTGACCGCGCAGGTACAGCAAACCGCCATGGACCCGAGGGTGCAGGGTCTTGACGCGGCCATCGAGCATCTCGGGAAAACCGGTGAAATCGCCTAACTCGATCACGGTGAGTCCAGCCTGGCCCAGGGCCCGGGCCGTGCCGCCGGTCGAGAGCAACTCGACCCCAGCGGCCGCCAGGGCCTGGGCGAAGGGGACCAGACCCGTCTTGTCGTATACCGAAAGCAGGGCGCGTTGGATGCGTGGCATAGCTGGGGGTGAGGATTCACCCGCCTTTCCCGGCGCGTCAACCGGCAAATGCCAGGCGTCCGGATCCTGGGCGAGAACGGGCAGGCACGTTGCGGAGCGCGGGTCGTCAGACCCGCTTGGCGGACGTGGCCGTCCGCGCTCCCTCCTCGCCAAGGATTCGGGCCGGTGTCACGCGATGGGTTTGGACTCGCCCCCGGCACGGACGTGGGGCAGGGTGGGGGCGAGTGAGCGATTGGGTTTTGCTCGTTCGGACATTGGATGAAGCCGGAAGTCAAAGAACGCCTGTTGGGCCGGATTGTGGATCGCCCGATTCTGTTCATGATCGGGCATGCGCTGGCTTTCTCCGCCTGGTTCCGCTGGGCGGTGATCGGCGTGTTGCTGGTGCCCATCGTCATTGGGATCATGGTGCCGAAGGTGTGGGTGATCTCGCCCCCCGAGCTGCCCTGGCAAGTCCGCATTAGCGGGATCGATTTCATTCAGGCCTTGGCCCTGCGCCGATCCGCCGAGCGGCACCTGGCGGTGGGGGATTACCAGGCGGGCTTGGCCGCTTACCGGGCCGCCTTGGACAACTACCCCACGAACCTGCGGTTGATGCGTCACTTCCTCGAACAGGTGCGGCTCCACGCCGAGGCGCCGCGCTACTACGACAGCGCCATTCCCCAAGCCTCGCTCCTGCTGCGGGTGACCCAGACCAACCTGCTGGATCTGGACTTGTGCGTGGGCGTTTTCGAGAAGTACGGCCTGGACCTCTACAGCGTCTCGCTGCTGAGCCGGCTCAAGACCGATCTAAGTCCGCCGCTTCAAATGGCCTACTTCCGCGCCCTCTTCCACAGCGAGGCGATGGACGAATTCCAGGTCTACTGGGATTCGTTCAACGAACCGGAAGCCCTCTTCCGCGACGACCGGATGCGGCTCTATCGTGCGGCCTTCGCCGCCGGGTGGGAAACCGATGCGCGGTTTCCCAAGCCGATCGAATTCCTCGAGGAGTATGCCCTGGACCCGAAGTGGGAACAGTCGGCGAGTCGGCTCTTGCTCTACGTCTATGCCCGGCAAGGCGACGCCGCAGCCTACCGCGAGCTCCTGGATCAACTCCGCACGCGGCGCTTGGACCGGATTGTGGATCACCTACGGTACTGGCGGTTGCTGGCGACCGTGGGGCGGAAGGCCGACGCGGCCAAACTGGCCAGTGAATTCCCGGATATGCCGGGCACGGCCATCGAGACCGCCTGGCTGGCTCAGGCTTACTTCGACCTCGACCAACGCGAGCGGGCCAACCGGTTGCTCGACCGGTTCACGCTGGGTTTTGGCTACTTCGACTGGCTCTGGGTCATGTACGGCAACCTCCAGCTCCAAGCGCGCGATTGGGAGCGCGTCAAGCAGCTCGCCAACACGATCCGACGCAGCGACACCATGCAGCAGTTGTTGCTCGCCTACAGCTATTACCTCGAGGGCCGAGCCGAGTTAGCCGATGGCCGGCCTGAGCTGGCCGCGGTCGCGTTCCAGAAGATGACCAGCAAGGCGATGCCCAGCGTCGAGTTGGCGCTGCAAGTGTCCGAGAACCTCATGACCCTGGGCTACCTGCCCGCGGCGCGTCAGGTGCTCGAGTTGGTCGAGTCGTTGGGCAAAGACGTCCCGACCTATTGGGACCGGCTGACGGCGATCGCCTACGAGCTTAAAGATGGCGATTTGCTCATGAAAACCGCCTTCCGCGCCTATAAGCTCCAGCCCAAGAACCTCGCCACCCTCAACAACTATGCCGCCGCCCTCGTCCTGAACCGCCGTTCGCCCGAGGTCGCCGTCCGGTGCACCCTCGAGTTGGTCCGGCAACTCCCCGAACGCATCTCGGTCCGCATCGTCCACGCCTTGGCCCTCATCCAGAACGGCCGCCATGACGAGGCCGACGTGCTCCTCTCGACGCTCAGCCCCGCGGAGATGAACGAAGCCGACCGCTCGGTTTACTTCTTTGCATGCCTCGAGACCCTCGTGCACCAAGGCCGTTTGGAGCTGGCGCGCGCGTTCGACGCGGGCATTGACCCCGCGCTACTCTGGCCCCGGCAACAAGACCGCCTGCAACAACTGCGACTGACGCTGCCCAAGTCCTAGCCCACCTGCCTACGCATGGACTCGGCCCCGACTGTGCCTCGTCCGGCTGCGCCCGGCCCGCCCCCAACCGGGGCCGCGGCTGCCCCGCTGCGGCTCTCGATCGTGATGCCCTGCCTCAACGAGGCGGAGACGGTGGCGAGCTGCATCCGCAAAGCCCAGCAATTCCTCGCCACCCATCGGGTCGCCGGCGAAGTGATTGTGGCCGACAACGGCAGCACTGACGGCTCCGCCGCCCTCGCCCGCCAGGCCGGCGCGCGGGTGGTCCCCGCTCCCATCCGCGGTTACGGTGGCGCCCTGCAAGCCGGGATCGCCGCCGCCCGCGGCCAGTTCATTGTCATGGGCGATGCCGACGACAGCTACGATTTCGGCGCGCTCGAGTCGTTCCTCGAGGCTCTGGAGGGGGGCTGCGATCTGGTCATGGGCAACCGGTTCGCCGGCGCCATCCAGCCGCAGGCCATGCCGCGGCTGCACCGGTTAGTCGGCAACCCGTTGCTCAGCGGCCTGGGCCGCCTGTTCTTTCGCAGTCCGGTGCGCGATTTCCACTGCGGCCTGCGCGGCTTCTCGAAGGCGGCGTACGCCCGTCTGGACCTGCAGACCATGGGCATGGAGTTCGCCAGCGAGATGGTGGTCAAGGCCAGCCTCTTGGGCCTCCGCATCGCGGAAGTCCCCGTCACGCTCGCGCCGGCCGGCCGCACCCGCCCCCCCCACCTGCGCACCTGGCGCGACGGTTGGCGACACCTCCGGTTCATGCTCCTGTACAGTCCGCGCTGGCTCTTCCTTTATCCAGGGTTCGCCCTCATGTTGGCGGGGTTGAGCGTCGGACTCTGGCTCGCGGGCGGGCCGCGGTCGGTGGGATCGGTAGTGCTGGACGTGCACACGTTGTTGTACGCGGCATTGGCGATGCTGATCGGGGCCCAGAGCGTTTGGTTCGCTATTCTCGCCCGTGCTTTCGCGACGCGCACCGGTCTGTTGCCCGCCCAAGGTGGCGTTCCGGCCGCCACCCGCTGGCTGACCCTCGAATGGGGCCTGGGCGCGGGTGCCCTGCTGATCGTGGCCGGCTTGGCGGGCTCCCTTTATGCCGTTGGGTTGTGGAGCCAACAGTCCTTCGGCCCGCTCGAGCCAACCCGCGTCCTGCGCACCATCATCCCCGCCATCCTCGCCTTGACCCTAGGTTGCCAAGTCGTGCTGGGCAGCTTCTTCCTCAGCATCCTGGGCTTGCCCCGGCGCGGCACACCGCCGGAGGCGCAGCCGGCCCCGGCCCAAACGCGCGCCCAACCTGACCCGCCCGCGACGTGACTCGATTGGACCGCATGTTGGAACGGTGGCGGATCGCCAAGGCCATCCCCTGGATCCCACCCCAAGCCGCCCTGCTGGACGTGGGTTGCCGCCACGGCACGCTGCTCGAGACCCTTGGTCCCAGGCTCCGCCGCGGCGTTGGCATCGACCCGTTGGCCGACCCGACGCGCAGCCACGACCATTTGACCTTTCATCGTGGGCGTTTCCCGGACGATCTTCCGGCCTCCGCGCCCTTCGAGGTCATCGCCTTGCTCGCGGTCCTGGAACATATCCCGCCGGGCGCTCAACCCGAGTTCTTGCGCGCTTGCCACCGGCGGCTCGAGCCCGGCGGCCGTTTGGTGCTTACCGTGCCGTCGCCCCGGGTGGATCGGGTGCTGGCCGTCCTGCGCGCGCTTCGCTGGGTCGAGGGAATGTCGCTCGGCGAGCATTACGGCTTCACGCCCCGAGCCGTGGAGCCGCTCTGCGCGGGTGCGGGCCTGCGGCGGGTGCTGCACCGCCGATTCCAGCTCGGGCTCAACCATCTGTTCGTGTTCGACAAGACCCGGGCCTGATCGCCACCATTGGGCCGGTGGCGCATGAGTCAGCCCAGTCAGTCAACAGCACGACGCGCGGCCAACCCGCGGAGTGCGGTGTCGCCCGTGCTTCCGTCCGAGCCGAGCGAGTGGGGTTCGGCAGGCGTAACCCCAGCCGCGTACCCACGCCTGGTTGGGGCCGTGTTCGCCTTCCAAGCGCTGCTGCTGGTCGTGGTGGCCATGCGCAATGAGCATCTCCTCAATACTGACGGCCTGGCTTACGTCCAGTTGGCCGGCCATTACGCGCAGGGCCGGACGGGCCTGATGATTTCGGGTTACTGGGGGCCGCTGCTCAGTTGGCTGATGGCGCCGCTGTTGCTCGGCGGGGTGCCGAAGCTGGCCGCTGCACGCGTGGTCATGGCCTTGTCGGCCTTGGTCTTCTCAGGTGGCACTTTGGCGCTGCTGCGGGGCTTGGCCTTGCCCCCGGCAGCCACGTTGGCCGGTTTCTTCTTGGCGGCCTTGGCGAGTGTGTTTTGGTCCGTCGAGTACATCGCTCCGGACCTACTCGTGGCGGGCTTGGCCTGTCTGGCTCTAAGCCACACGCTCAGTTCTGGCTGGCTGGCCGAGCGCCGGGTCGCCGTTCGGGCGGGGCTGTGGTGGGGGTTGGCGTATCTGGCTAAGGCGGTGGCCTTGCCGTGGGCCGTGGCCTCGACGGTGACGTTGGCTACGCTCCACGGGTGCTGCCAACGCCACCAGCGCGGCCCCGCGCGTCGCGCCCTGCTGGCGACTCTCCTGGCCTGTGGGTTGGTGGCCGGCCCCTGGATCGTGGTCTTGTCGCTCGAGTACGGGCGACCCACCTTCTCGACCACGGCACGCATCGCCCACGCCGTGGTTGGCCCGCCGGACCGCGACCGCTACCACCCGTTCGGTCGCACCTTGCATCGGCCTGAGCCGGGTCGCCTCACGCAATGGGAGGATCCCTCGCGCATGCCCTATGCTTACTGGTCGCCGTTGGAAAGCCGCGCCTACCTGGGGCATCAGCTCCGGCTCTTCAAAGAAAATGCGGCTACGATCTTGCATCTGGCGGGCGGCCTGGCTCCGGTGGGGGCGGCCTGGTGGGTCGGCCTTGGGGCGCTGGCCTTGCTGTGGGTTGGCCGCGCGGATCTCACGACCCACCGCTGGCGGTTGGCCGTGGTCCCGGGGTTGTGTCTGATGGCCATCTACCTGCCGGCCTATGTCCAGCGAGTGGACCAACGGTACTTCTACGGGGCGTACCCGTGCGTGCTCGCGCTGACGGCAGGACTGGCGGGTTATCTCGCCTCCCGCTGGCCTCTTCGGTTGGCGCCGATCCGAGCCATAGCCGCTGGCGTGTTGGTGCTGCTCTTCATCGCCCCTTGGCTGCCGGGCGTGTCGATCGCCCTCGAGGGCATGCCCAATCCGGCCAGCGTCGTGGCGCAGGACCTGGCTCGTCGACTCGAAGGCGCTCAGCTCGCTCGGCCCGTAGCCGGGTCTGGCATGATCTTGGGTGGTCGCGCCGGTCTCTACACGGCCTTCTTGATCGAGCAGCCTTGGCTTGGCGATGAGCCGGGGGGGGGCGCTGCGCCGGCGCAGTTTCTCGCTTCTGGCGCTGGCCTGGTCATCGTCAACCGCAATGAACCAGCGGTGGCCGAACTGGATCGCGCCCCGGGATTCCGAAGCCTGGACCCGCGGCTGTTCGCCTCACCGGAAGCCGCGGCGGCCTTTCCGTTGAAGGTTTACGAGACGGTGCCGCCTTGAGGGCGGGTGTGACCGGCCGCGCTCCACCTCGAGAGGGATTAGGGTGGGGCGGGGCGCGCCGTCCGAGAGCTTGACGGGCATCCGCCGCCTAGGATTGACTGGTAGCCATGCCCAGGCCACGCCTCCGCCCACCGGCCCCAGCGCAACTCGGTCGCTCGCGCCCGCTCAGGGGCAGCCAACGGTTGGCCCTGCTGGCTTGGCTGCTGACGCTGGCTTGGATGGTTGCCTTTGCCCGCGCCGATGAGCCTGGTCCTGCTGACCCGGAGGCGACAGCTCTGCAGCTCATGGTGCAGGCAGACTGGGCGCTCCAAGAGCGGCGGTTGGGGCGTTCGCCGCAATCGCCCGCGGCCATCCGGCAGGCCTTGCGCCGGGCCAACCTCCTGCTGGCGGACCTGCGGGACAGACCGGGCATGGGCGATCTGTCGGTCGAGACCGATGAACTGCGGCGGTTGGGCGTTCGCGCCGGTGAGGTCGAGCTCCTGGATGAGGCGGGGCGTTTGGACTTGTACCGGCGGATCCGTGCGCTCACGCGCGAGGTGGCCTTGAAAAACCCGCTGGTGACCGCGCAGCCCATCCTCTTCATGCTCCGGCGCCGCGCGGTGGGATACATGCTTTACGAGTACCTCGGCTGGTACTACGCCCACGGCAATAACCCGGACAACGGCGCTTACAACCCGAACGTGCCCACACCGGCGCCGGGCGGCGGGGTGTATGTACTCGAGGAGCCCGGCCGGACGCTGGCGGTGCGCGCCCTGGTCGCGGAACCGACGTTGCGAGGTCATTTGGTGACGCTATCGCTGTCGTTCGATGCTCAAACCGTCTACTTCGCCTTCGCCGATCCGAGGGGCCAGGAACCTTACACCTTGCCCGGCTACGCCCTGGCACCCGCCGAGCCCGGGACGCGGTACAACACCTTTCACATCCTGGCCATGACCGCCGACGGCGCGGGCCTGCGCCAGCTTACCGATGGTCCTTATGACGATTTCGATCCGTGTCCGCTGCCCGATGGGGGCATCGCCTTCATGTCCACGCGCCGGGGCAGCAAGCTGCGGTGCGGCGGCGGCAGCGCGGAGCTGACCTACACGCTTCACCGGATGGACGCCAATGGCGGGAGCCTCCGCACGTTGTCCTTTCACGAGACGCACGAGTGGCATCCGGCCGTCCTGAACGATGGCCGGCTGGTCTACACGCGGTGGGACTACGTGGACCGCAACGCGGCCAAGTTCCATGGCTTGTGGACCTGCAACCCGGATGGGACTCATCCCGCGGGCCTGTTCGGCAACTACACCACGCTGCCTTGGGCCTGTTACCAGGCCAAGGCTGTGCCGGGTTCCAACCGGATTCTGTTCGTCGGGGGCGGACACCACGCCAACGTGGGTGGCACGTTGCTCCTGCTCGATCCGGCGCGGGCGAGTTTGGATCCGCAGAGCGGTGAAGACCGGTTCGAGGCGCTCGAGTGCCTCACTCCGGAGGTGGGTTTTGCCGAGGCGCAAGGCTGGCCCAAGAGCTATTACTACAGCCCCTGGCCGTTGTCGGAGAACTACTACCTGGTGGCCTTCAGCCACGATCCGCTCTGCGGCGGGTACACCGGCCAGGCCCGGGAAACCGAGACCGGCCTGTACTACCTGGACCGATTTGGCAACCTCGAGCTGCTCTTCCGGCGCGAGGGTATTTCGGCGGTCTACCCCATTCCCCTGGCACCACGCCCAGCGCCGCCCGTCCGCAGTGGCGTTTTCGAGCCGGACTTGGGAGCAGACGGTGAGCTCCTGCTGACGGACGTGTATCGGAGTCTGTTGCCGCTGCCCGCGAGCCGGCGTGTCACCGCACTGCGCGTGTTCCAGCTCCTGCCCAAATCGCGCACCGACGACGCGAACGAGCCGCGTATGGGGCATCCGGAACAGTCCAATGCGCGCATGCTCTTGGGCACCGTCCCGGTCGAACTGGACGGGTCGGCGTACTTTCGAGCGCCGGCGCGCAAGCCGCTTTATTTCCAGGCGGTGGATGAAGACGGGCGCGCCGTGCAGACCATGCGCACGATCGTCTACCTGCAGCCGGGCGAACGGCGCAGTTGTGTCGGTTGTCATGAATCCCCGGGCACGGCCCCCGCGTCGCGCGCGGCGGTGGCGTTTGGGCGGGTACCTTCCTCGATCGAACCTGGGCCGGAAGGTTCGCAACCGTTCGGTTACCCCCGGCTGATTCAGCCCGTGCTCGATCGGCATTGTGTGCGTTGTCATGACGGCTCTGTGGGGCCGGACAAGAGTCCGCCGGTGCTCACCGGTGTGCTCCGGGGCCGATTCAGCCGCTCCTACGAAAGCCTCAAGCCTTATCTGCGTTGGCCATCGTACGATGCCGCCGCCACGCGGCCGGGCCAGGCGGGCGCGGACCTCAGTCCCCTCTCGAGCATCCTGGTGGGGGAGCAGCACGGCCGCCATGTCCAGGTGCCGGACGAAGATCTCCGAACCGTTTATCTGTGGTTAGACGCTCAGGTGCCCTTTTACGGGACCTACGAAGCAGAACCTCTCGCCGCGCAACGGCTCGGTCACGCCGTGCCACCGCCGGCGCTCCAGTAGAATCGTTGCCCTTCCGCTCAATCGGTATCCACTTGGGACTCGTGAACACGTCTTGCCGATGCGGAGCCTCGGCGCACCCGTGTTCGGCGACCCAACCGGTTCTCTCCAATGGCCGCTTCTGGTGGCCAGCGCTCCTCACAGACGCCTTCGGGCTTGCAGGAGATTCTGACAGGCTTGCGCCGGTGCGCTCCAGTGGCTTGGACCAAGCGGCTTGATCAGCACACCGTCCCAGACTGTTCGGAAGTTCTTCCCGCAAACGGTCGTGCGCATGCCGGGGACGTCGTGGATGCGGAACCGTTGGCTGCCGAAGCTGCGCCCACTCATACTCCGATACCGCGTTGATGCGACTTGAGGTCTATGTGCAAGCCGGGATGGAGTTCCTCCAGTAAATGTTTCCACAGCCGGGCCGACGCCATCAGATCGGGGTCGCGCAAAGGGAGGATGGCCGCCACAGCTTGCGCAACTGCCCGGTCCTGGCACAGCCGGTAAAGCCGTTTCCAATCTTCGGTGCTTCCGCGCTGAATCCAATTCAAATAGGTCAACGCGGTGAAACCTTCGGTGTTGCGGTTGGGATTCATGGGCGCTGTCGAGGCTGGAATTCGCCGCCCAAGCGTTCGGGCAGACTGTTGGTCAGTTCCCGTTTGAGCAGCGCCCGGGCAAGCCGCTGGCAGGCGGCCGACACAAACGCCCAATCGGTAAACGGAGGCTGAAGGCCCTTGTAAGACGGCAGCGGGATGGTCGCCAAATCCACCGGCTCTGATTCACACGCCTCCGCAAACCGAGTGATCAGGCTCTGAGTGGAGCCACCGGGATAGAGCAGGTTCAGACAGCCCAGCGCGGCCAGTGAGGCCGCCTCGCCCAAGCGCGCCGCCAGCGCCGCAATATCCACGAAGTCCCGCACGCTGCGCCGCTCGACCAGAAGGAACGCTTTGACGCGGAGCATCTCTGGCGGCGTGGCCACCGCCAGTCCGGCCACGTCGGTCGTCTGCAGAGGGACGGTTCGGCGCTGCTGACGCAGTCCCAGATCAACGCCATGGCGTTCGCCGAGAATCAGCACCGGCGGGTTCAACCGGTTGGTCGTCCAGCCCTCCCAATGCTCCAGCGCTGAGACGGTTCGCTCGTAGCAGTCCTGAAGTCGCGGCGTGACTTGGTCCACGTCGAGGGACACGCGGTGGTGACAATGCAGTGCGGCGGCAGTGCCACCGACCGCCACCAATCCCAGTTCTGGCAGGTGGTGCTGCAGGGCACGCGCTTCTTCCACGATGCGCTCGAAATCGTGTTCGGCCATGAACCGACGGTACGCAAACGGGGGAGGGTTTCCAAGTCGTCTTTGAAACTCCGACGCCAACGGTTTGCCCGTGGGCCAGACGTGCTGATCCAGCCTCTGCAACACAGGCCATCATCGCATGTGGGCCGTTCGGGCGATGGTCTCTTCCTGCAGCTCCGGCGTGAGGTTCACGAAGAACTCACTGAAACCGGCAACACGAACCACGAGGTCACGGTACTGGCCGGGATCCTTCTATGCCGCGCGGAACATCCCGGTGTCAATCGCCTTGATCTGCAACGCCTGACCGCCGCTGGCGAAATAGAATCCCGGAAGGAATGAAAAAGCCTTACGGCGGGCTTGCCGGCTCGAGCCCCTGGACAAGCAGGGCCTTGGGGGAACCGACTCTGGCATCGCCGAACGGGGCGTCGATCTGCATGGGTTTTGCGATCCTCACCCTCTCGTTGAGGGTGCCCGGCTTGATGCGAAGCGCAGCTCCGTTTGGCGCGGCGCTGACACCCTCCGAGAGGGTATTGAACGGCGATTCAAGGTGCCCGGACTCGGGACCCCTGTAGGCTGGGTCAACCCAAACCTCACGTCGTCCGAGAATCCACGTGTCCCGCAGATGCACCCACTCCCGGGGGGTGCGGTAGCGCCCTCCGTAGAGGATCACCTGGCGGTTCCTGGCGTCGTAGGCGAGGCCGACATCCATGCGTGGGCTTGGCCCCGTCGTACTCAACCGGGTCCAGCGGCTTCCATCCCATTCCCAGGTGTCATCGAGACCGGAGCCAGCGCTGTCGGCATTTCCGCCGAACAGGATCACCACCTCCCGGTCGCGGTCGTAGACCATGCGATGGTTCGTCCGCGGCCTGGGAGTGGGGCCGGTGGCCGGCCCCCTCCTCCAGGTGTCTCCGTCCCATGTCCAGGTGTCCCCCAGTAGTTCGTTGCCGTCGTTGGAACCTCGCTGCCCTCCAAACAGGACCGTGACCCCCCTTCGCTCATCGTAGGCCATCGCGAAGCGATTTCTCGCGCCCGGACCGACCCGCTCGGTTTGGAACCACTGCGTGCCGTCATACTCCGAGACGAGATGCCCCTTTGACAGCACCCCGCCGGGTCCGAGTTCCGCCCCAAACAGAACCAGGCGTCCGCGATCGGTATCGTACCCGCCTCAGGCCCATCGAAGAGCCGCGCCTCGAAGTCGAAAAGCCCGTCCGCGTTCTGGCCGTCTTGTCGGAGATTCCCTTGGTAGGTGAAGAGGGTGGTCTGAGCCAGAAGTTTGGGGGTAACCGCCAGGAACATGCCGACGGCAAGAAGGCGAATAACAAATGGGAGCGTCGTTCTCACGGGAGTGGTGGTTTGGTGCGCATGGCAAGGGGTGCAGCGCTCACGAGCGTTGCAGACGGAAAAACCTTGTTCCGGCGGGGTTCGGTATGGTGATGAAGCGGTGCGTGGCGTTGTTCTGGTAGGTGGCCGGCGCCACCAACACCCACGGCGTGGAGGGCTGACCGAGGATCGAGTTCTCGTGGAGCACCCATCCCTCGTCGGGCAAAGTCCAGGAGATCGTCACGACTCCGGACCCGGCCTCCCGGGACACGCTGAGCTGCGGCGCCCCGGGCGTCTGGATGACCTCGACGAGTCCCCAGACCCCCCCGCACACCTCGAAACTGCCACCCAACAACTCCCCCGCATCAGGCTGCCCAATGGTGCCGCTGACGGAGAATCCGCCGCCGCTGCTTGTCCCGCCTCCGCCGTCGACGGTGTACCAATTGACTCCAGAAACCTGGGCGGTCAGCGCGGAAGAGAACAGATGACCCACGGCGACGAGGAGACCGAACACGGTCCGTTGCGACAGGCGCTCTCTCCCACGAGCAGCCAGGCTGGGAAGGTCGGGTCGCTTCATGGCGATCGCCGGGAAAACCCTTTTCAGGCACGTACATCCGATCCGAGAAGTCATGACGTGACGACGCAGGGTGTGCTTTTCGTGCCGTACGATCTGTTGCACTTCCGAGGGCATTCGATAGGCGTTACCGATAGGCATTTGCTTCTCCTAGGTGGGAGTTTGGGCGTCTGGGCGTCTGGGCGTGAAGTGTGCCATGGCCCGGTGGGCCATTCAAGACGAAACGGGGCGGACTGTCTCCTGCCCGAATCCTTAGCGAGGCGGAGCGCGTACGGTCACGTCCGCCAAGCGGATCTGACAATCCGCGCCCCACAGGGAGTCTGCCGGGTTTCACCCGCGATGGCAGCCCTCAAGCACCTCGCCGAAGTAGATCCGCCCGCCGTCGCAAGCGCACAAAACCTCGCGATGGAACCGCCCCGCTGCATCCGGAGCGAGCTCAGAGCGTTCTGAGCAATCCCTTCCTCAACGATCACGGTATGCACTTAAGCCGGTTTCCGGCTTGCCTGACGGTCGTCTCGGAGGTAGGAGTTGCCTCACCAGACCATGTGGGAAGCACCACGGTTGGCCGGTCAGCCGGCCCGGCGGCTGTCTTGTGAGGCAATCCATCAAGACGTGAACGCAGGCAACCTAACGTATCCTCTGGCTCCCATGAAGACCCATCCGGAGGTTCACCCCACTTCCTGCCACCCGACCCTCAATCCGCGGCGCGCGGCCGCCGGCCTCCTCTTGCTGAGCTGGTTGCTGGGCACGGAACTGCAGGCAGCTATCGTGTCGGATTTTGACGGCGGCATCTACCCTGGGGCGGCGGGAGGCGGGTGGGTGGGCGGTTGGGCCCAGACGGCCGGGTTGAACCCGGCGGTGGACACCGTCGCGCCCCGCGACGGCCGGACGCCCTATCTGGCAGTGCCGGCCGGTGGCGGTGTGCGGAACGTCGCCCGCCAATACCAGTCGGAGGGCGAGGTGGACGTGACGCTGAATCGCAAGGCCGACGGCTACCGGGGTATCTGGTACATGAACCAGCCGTCCAACGACGAGTACGTTTACTAGTACAACGGCGTCCAGTGGTCCGCCTGGCAGCGCCTCGCCGCCATCGAGGAAGGTCATTACCAGATCAGCGCCGCGCGATCGGATCGCGCCGGGTCCGCCTTCAACTTCCACCCCAAGGGCAACGGGTTGAACTGGCGGAGCAACCTCTATTACGTCGAAACTCGCGACCGGGGCCGCACCTGGCACAATGTCCGGGGCCAACCGTTGGAGTTGCCCCTCACCACACGAGACAGCCCCGCTCTGGTATGGAACTACCAGGCCGAAAACCGCAACGTGTACCTCAAGGACATCCGGTTCGACCCCGACGGCCATCCAGTCATCCTCTACCTGACCAGCGGTGGCTACGAATCCGGCCCGAAGAACGCCCCCCGCATCTGGACCACGGCGCGTTGGACCGGCACGCGCTGGGAGATCCGGCCCGCCACGCGCTCGGACAACAACTACGACACGGGCTCGCTCTACCTCGAAGCCGATGGCGCCTGGCGCATCATCGGGCCCACCGAGACCGGCCCACAGCCCTACAACCCGGGCGGCGAAGTGGCGATGTGGCTCAGCCGCGACCAGGGTCAGACCTGGGCCAAACAGCGCCAAATGACCATGGGCAGCACCCGCAACCACACTTACGTCCGCCGCCCCGTCGACGCGCACCCAGACTTCTACGGCCTCTGGGCCGACGGCCACGGCCGGCAACCGTCCGAATCGTGGCTTTACTTCTGCAACCAGCAAGGGGACGTCTTCCGACTGCCCCGTCACATGGACGGCGAATTCGCCCAGCCCGAACCGGTCCGCTGAGCCGGCGGCGCGACATCCTGGGAGTGCGTCCAACTCCTCGAAGAACCTGACTTGATCGGGCAGGCGCCATTCGGCCGTGCTGTAGGGCCGGTTTGTAGCCGGCAGGGCGTCGCTCCGGGTCTCCACAGCGGAGTTCGATCCTACTTTCCTTCGTTCTTCAACCGGTTGCGCTCCATCTCGAAATCGTCCAGCACGGCATCGAGTTTCTCGAAGTTCTGCGCCGCCGTAGACGAGGCCCCGCCGAGCCTGACGGCCAAATCGCTGAACCCCGCTGCCTCGGCCGCGAATCTGCTCCGTTTCTCCTTGAATCAGGCCCTGTGACCAGCCACACTCCGGCCACGTAGAAAAGGCAAGCTACTATGTGTTTGCTCCAGGTTCCCCCATATCCCTAGCCGTCGGTTCGATGCCTGAGCTTTGCCGGGTTCGCCAAGGGTGGCCGGCGGGGTTGGGCTGCCGACAGGGGCCGGGAGCGGGGGATGTCAGGCTGAAAACTAGAACGCACACCACATTGGAGGATCTAATGCGTATACAGATCGTCAATTCATCGCGGACCGGCACCCGAGGACGGGCGGCGTTCCTGCCGAGGCTCTGCGTCGGCGTGGGGTTGTTGGTGCTGGTGGCGGTCGCGTCCGCCCAAACCACACGGCTCAATTCCAAGTTCACCTATCGACCGCCGCGCATCGATGGGAAGATCGACGTTGGCGAGTGGGATGGAGCTGGCCAGATCCGACTCGAAAACGGCTACATCAAGATTCTGAACGATCGGAAACGGGCGTACTTCCTGATCAACGTCTGGGACCAGACCAAGGAAGATCCGGAAGACAACATCTGGCTGACCTTCGACGTCAATCACGACAAGATCATCAGCGTCGACGAGGACCTCAACTTTGCGCTCGACCCGGTCCAGCGCACGCTGGGCGTCCAGAAATACCTGGGTGCAGGCCGCCTCTCCGAGTTGCGGCCCACGGTGAAATCCACGGTCGCCGGCCGTTTCGATTCGTTCGTAGCCGACGGTTCGACCCGCTTGGAGGGCACGCGCCTCGCCTTCCGGCCGCACCGCGTGTGGGAAACCGCGATCGACCTCAGCGAGATCAAGACTCGGGCGGGCGGCATCGCCCGGTTGGGGGTGCGGGTGGCTTCGCCGGCCTCGGGTTTGGATCTCGAGCCGGTGCGGGGATTCTCGGGTGACTTCTCGCAACTGATCCAGTTGGAGTTCGAGGCCGGTAGCATCGTCCAGGCCTTGGCGGATCCCAACGCCGTCTTCAGTTTCCCAACCGACTTCCTCGAACTCACGCAGGCGGTGCAGACCCGGGCGAATGCCATTCCGCTCGTTAAAGACAAGACCACCGTCGCCCGCGTGTACATCTCCCTCAGCCGTACCACGCGATCCCAACCGGTCTGGGTCTACCTCCATGGCCGCCGTCGCGGCATCGAACTGCCGGGGTCGCCGCTGGTGCGATGGGGCCAGATCCCGCTCTCGGTCCAGCGGGGCGACGCGACCGACACAACGCTGTTCACCCTGCCGGACTCCTGGCTCAGCGGCACCGTCGAGTTCCAGGTGCGACTCGAGGACGCCTTTGGGGGAGAAGTGACCTCGGCGACGCTGACCCGAACGTTCAACGCGCGTCAGGTGCCCCTGTTCTGGATCATCCCTGTCAACACCGGTACGGCGGCCTCGCCCAAACTGGTAAGCGACGCCGAGATCGCCTCGCAGATGTCCTACCTGCGGGCGACCTACCCGGTCGCCGACGTCAGCTTCGTCATCAAGCCGTGGACGGTCCTCGGCCCGAACATGCCGGGCAACCCCATTCCGCAGCTCCGCGCCTTCCACGCCAACGTCCTGCTCGGGTGGATCCTCGGCTACCTCGTCGTCGGCTCTTCCCCGTTTGACCTGCCGATGCAGGTCTACGGGTTCACTCCCTCGGGCGGCGGCGAGTCCGACCCGATCTGGTACTATGGCAGCGGTCACGGCTACGTGGCCCGCGGCTACCGCGGCAGCTCCCGCGAGGGGACCATGGCCCATGAGATGAACCACAACCTCGACCGCAGCGCCGCCCCCGGCACCTGGGGACGGCACGTGCCGGGCGGTTGCGGCGCCACCGGCCCCGACAGCGCGTGGCCTTATTCGAACGACGACGTCAACGAGTTCGGCTTCGACACCCGCGCCGATCCCTTCGATCCGGACCAAGTGTCCGTGGTACCCGACACCTGGCCGGATTTCATGTCCTACTGCCAGTCCGGCAATCTACCCACCAAGTGGATTTCACCCTACCGATACAACCGCCTCTACTCGGTCTTCGCTCCTCCAGCTAGCGGTGTGGCCTTGCACCAGGCCCGGCTCCTCGCGGCCGGCGTCGAGCAGCGCCTCCTCCACATCTCCGGCAGTCTCTACCCCAAGGGCGCCGGGAGATTGAACCCGGTCCTCCTCCAACCCGGGTCGCCCACCGACGAGCCCGCGGGCGGGCCCTATGCCATCGAGATCCGTGACAACAACGGCAAGGCGCTCCGCCGCCTCACCTTTAGTGCGGACTTCGAGCCGCTCTGCGAGAACGAGCCGCCCACCGAAATCGTGTTCGACTTCCGCGTGGTGCCGCCGCGCGGCGTCGTCTCCTCGATCGTGCTGCTCTTCAAGGAGACGGTCCTCGACCGCATCGACGTGTCCAACAATGCACCGACGGTGACCGTCACCGCCCCCAACGGGAGCGAGAAATGGAGTGGCGTCCAGACCATCGCCTGGACAGCAACCGATCCCGATCGCGGCGACGTGCTCGCCTTTAACCTCCAGTATAGCCCCGACGACGGCCGTTCCTGGATCCCCGTGGCCAACCAAGTCGCGGGCCGCAGCTACGATGTCGACACCGCACGCCTCCCCGGCGCGAACGCGGCAAGAATCCGAGTCATTGCCACCGACGGTTACCACACCGATTCGGACGACTCGGACAAGGCCTTCACCGTGGTGGGTAAACCGCCCCGGCCCTTCATCCGGCGACCACAGGCGACCGACCTCCTGTACGCGGGCCAAGTGCTCTCATTCGCCGGCGAGGCGGAGGATCTCGAGGACGGCACCTTGCCCGACCCATCGCTCCGTTGGTCCATCGGCAGCCAGATCATCGGGACGGGCCGCGACGTCCAGGCCCAATTGGCCGAGGGCCGCTACGAGGTCGTGCTCACCGCGACCGACAGCGCCGGGAACGACGCGACCGAAAGCATGCAGTTCACCGTCCAACCTCCCCTGGGTGGCCGCGTCGAGGCCGCACTTCAGCGCGACGGGCAGGTTCGGCTCTGGTGGCCGGCCCGCCAGACCGCCGTCCTCGAGTCCGCCGCGGAAGTCACCGGGCCCTACCAGGCGACGGCTGCAGAAGGGGAGATCGAGGGAGCTGACATGGCGGTTAGGGTCAGCCCTAAGGCCGCCCGCACCTTCTATCGGCTCCTCCTGGTGCCTTGATTGTAGCCCCAAGGTAGGCTTACTGGCCAAGGTAGGGCGCGCAGTCCTCTGCGCGCCCTGCTTCAGACTCTCACGATCGAGCGGTGGGCGCTCACGAGGCATAGGCCGCAACGGTTAAGGCACCGCGAGAAGGTTCCGCGAAGGTGTCGGAACCACGTCGGCAAGGTTGTCAACAATCAAAAACCCGGCAGCTTAATGTCAACAATCAAAAACCCGGCAGCTTAACGTCACGGCTGCACTCTCTGGGGCCCGAGTTCAGTCCCACCGGCCGTTCCATCGGCGGCGCCGGGCTGTCAACAATCTATAACCCGACCATTTGACGTCACCCCTCCGCACGGCGGAGTGAGACCCTCTGGCTAAGCGGTGTGAGATCCGGATCCTCTCGCTGAACCAGTCAATGGCCTTCAGCGTGAACTGGGACGGCTCGTTCCGCTTCCACTTCCGCCAATCCTTGGTTCCGAGGAAGGCGTCGAGCGCGGTTTGCCCGCTCGTTGACTTCAGGTATTGCGGCACGTTCCAAGTGATGCCCAAACTGTGCTGGATGGTCACAAGGAGATCAATCCTGGGATTCTTGGTCAGCTCCAGCATCGCCCTAAGTGGAACTTGGGAAATGCCCGTCGGATCAATGAAGGCAACGACGAGCGTCTTGTCGTCGAAAAGCAGCCGTCCCGATTTGGCGACTTCGAGCCAGCATTCAGCAATCACTTTGGCGCGCTTGGCCTTCGGGTGTTTGGCAATCCTCTGCTTGAGCGCCTCAGCGAGTTCCGGCGTGTCCTCAATGAAGATGAAGCGGTCAAATTCGTCGTTCAGGGCGACGAGAGGCGAGCCGGCAAACTCCTCTCCCGTTTCCTTGATCTTGCAGAGGCCAGGGCCAGCCATGACATCGAGGTACACGAGGCGGAGCTTTCCTTGAATGGCCTTGGTCGTAATGCCGCAGTAGTTGCGCAAGTAGTGGTGCCTGCGCCTGGCCCAGTCCCCGCTCTTGCGGGCGGGCAAGCCATCGCTAGCTGGCAGATACGGCTGGTCGTCCGCGTCGCTACGTTGAGGCTTTCGGTTCGTTTTTTCGTCAAGTCTAGCCGGGGTGGACGGACAAATACGGTCCAACCCTCAGTTTCATTTTCGCTTCGTCTTCGCCGCATACACGGCCGGTTTCTCCGCAAGCACCAATTCCCGCTGCTACCGATTCACCTCCACCGGCAAATCGTCTGAGTGCAGCCGGCTCCAGAGCCTGGCGAGGTCTTCCGCCGGCAGTTCCTCCACGAAGCGGAAGGCGGACGCGGCCAGGTAGGTACGGTCTTCCTCGAAAGCCAGCCAGCGTCGGTCGAGTTTCTCCGCTGCGCTGCCGGTGGTGTTGGAGCCGGCAAAGATGTCCAGCACAGTGTCGCCGGGGCCGGTGAGAAACTCGATGAAGAACGTCGGCAGCTTTTCCGGGAAGCGCGCCGGGTGCGGTTTCACGCCCACGCTGGCGCAGTGGCGCTGGTAGGGCGAATTGCTCTCGGTGTTCGGGATTTGCAGGAGGTTGGACGGGATGGCGCCGCCGTTGTTGTTGGCGAAGTTGGCGCTGATGTCGTGGCCGGAAGGACGCAGTTTCGGGCGATAGAAGCTCTCGGCGTCTTCCAGCAGTTTCTTCATCCGCTCGGAGTAGGGCGCGAGCACGCGGCGGACATCGGCTTTCGGGAAGTCGGTTTTCGCGAACCACCAGACGGTGTTCACGGAGTCTTTCGCGCGGATTTTGCGTTTGTTCACCCACTCGATGGGCGACGGGAGTTTGGCGGGGTTGTGCCAGAAGAATTCTTCGGCGAGCCGAAAGCCGTGTTCGTCGCACAGGCGGAGCATGACGCGGAGGTTGTAGAGCGAGCGCACGGGGCGTCCGCTCTGGTAGGCACCACCGAGGTCGAGCACGAAGCTGCCGGTGGGCTTGAGCACGCGTTTGACGGGTTCGGCGAGCTGGAGCAGCCAGTCCACGTGGGCGTCTTCGGTTTCGTTGCCGTATTCCTTCTGGCGTTGGAGCGCGAACGGCGGCGAGGTGATGACGAGGTCCACGGAGTCGGCAGGCAGGCGCGGCAGGAGTTCCAGCGAGTCGCCGACGTAGGCCTGGCCCCTGTCGGTCGTGTAAAGCGGAGTTGGCAGCGCGGCGGGCATGTCAGTATTCCTGCAAATCGTAAACCCAGCTCGCCAGAATCTTCCAGAGAACGGTGACCGCGAAATAGACTTCCCGATCGCGACGACGGAGTTGCTCAATCTGGCCGATGCAGGTTTGCTGGTCTTGTGTGCCGAGGATGTATGCGACCCAGCGGCGGGCGTCGTCGTCCACAAGCAGCGGGAGCAGTTCGTCAACCTTGACGCGACCTGATCGGCTCACGGCCCACGCGATGCCGGCGCGCTGATCCTCTTGGGCGGCGGGGAGCTTCGCAGCGACGCTGGCGGTGGTATTGGCGGCGATCTTTCGCAAGGCGCGGGCGGCTTCGATGCGGAT
>Ga0194126_10003907_pt1 | contig 23121 bp, 19 predicted proteins | sample TA2KigC150mmetaG_FD_148641 | JGI IMG/M metagenome (GOLD analysis project Ga0194126, IMG submission 148641) | Freshwater microbial communities from Lake Tanganyika, Tanzania - TA2015035 Kigoma Deep Cast 150m | ecosystem: Environmental > Aquatic > Freshwater > Lake | place: Tanzania: Lake... | reverse complement strand
TTCTGGTAAGGAAAAGAATGATACGGTCGGTTTGCTCGGTAAAAGGATCGGCTCAAAGAAAAGTTTTAACTGCTTCGTGTGGTTTTGCTCTGAAGATTTCATTTCGCTTTATTATATCACTCAATTTCACCTTCGCAACCGATTTGCCCGATTTTTTATGGCTAAATGAAGAAATTCGGAATGCCGCATTCTCGGACAACCTGTTCATTATTCAAAATTGTTCCGTTAGATTTTCAATCTCTTTCAGAAAATCTTTTAAAATATCAAATCTGTTTCAATTCTTTCCATAAAGCAAAAGGGTAGCAAAGTGGTTAAATCTTTCTTTTTTAACAAATTTCTTACTCCCCTGCATTCCTCATTGATAGTGCCCTTTTTTTTCTGCCACATTACGCTATTCCTGTTCAGTGACGGGAATACTGGTTTTGGTTACATTATACTTGACGATAATATCATTGCATGATAATATGCAAGCGTGATTGAATCTTTCGCCAATACGGAAACAGAAAAGATATTCAAAGGTATCGTATCAAGAAAATTACCAATAGTTATTCAGAAAACAGCCCGGCGTAAACTTCTATATCTTGACGATGCTGATAGTTTATCTGATTTGGCAGCTCCACCCGGGAATAGACTCGAAGCACTTCACGGAAACCGTGAAGGTCAATATAGCATTCGAATAAATGATCAATGGCGAATTTGCTTTATGTGGACAAATGGCAAGGCCAACGATGTAGAAATTACAGATTACCACAAATGAAAGGATCTATTATGGAAAGACTACCACCTATTCATCCCGGCGAAATACTGTTGGAAGACTTTATGAAACCTTTGGGATTGAGCAGCTACCGTGTAGCTAAAGACATAGGGGTGCCGGCATTAAGGATTAGCCAGATCGTACGTGGACAGCGTTCGATTACAGCAGATACGGCAATGAGGTTGGCACGTTACTTTGGCACGAGTGCGGGGATATGGTTGCGCTTACAAGCTCGATATGATCTTGAAATAGCAGAAGCTAAAATGGCGAAACGCATCAACCGAGAGGTTAAAGCCCTCCATGCAACACACCCTTCGACATTAAACAGTTAGTTATGCGCTTATTGGTGAGCCACGCTGCGCTATGCCTGTTCAGTGGCGGAAATATTGGTTTTAGCTATGTTATATTTAACGAGTTTGTTTTGAAGTGTTGTGCGGGGTATCCGCAAAATTTCTGACATGCGCACCTGGTTGCCGTTCGTTTTCTGATATGCCCAAAAAAGAAGTTTTCTTTCTGCTTCACTCAACGTTTCCTGCAAGTCTATAGAATCAATCGCAGAGAGTTCGATGGGGAATATGCCCGAAGGGGTTTCTCTTTCTAACAGACTACCGGGTAAATTTTTGGGTATGATCGTATCTGCGGTGCAAAATGCCACGGCGTGTTCAATGACGTTTTCCAGTTCCCGGATGTTTCCCGGCCAGTTATATGATAACAGTAAATTAAGCGTTTCCTGGGATACGGAATTAACACTGACCCGCTGGTGTGTAGCATATTTTTTAACAAAATACGCAGTCAACAGCGGTATATCCTCTTTTCTCTCCCTCAAAGGCGGGAGTTGAACGGTAACCACATGGAGGCGATAATAAAGGTCTTGACGAAAACTGCCTTCCTGCACCAGTTTCTTCAGGTCTTTTTTGGTTGCACAGATGACACGGACATTGACAGGTATTGTTTCCTCACCACCGACACGTTCGAATTCCCGTTCCTGAAGGACTCTCAGCAGTTTGACCTGCATTTCCAACGGAATATCATCCACGTCATCGAGAAATATCGTACCCCCATCGGCAAGTTCAAAACGTCCGCGCCTCGTTTTTATCGCCCCTGTAAATGAACCCTTCTCATGTCCGAAGAGTTCGCTCTCCAGTATCTCCTTGTTTAATGCGGCACAACTGACCTTTATAAAAGGCCCATCACGGCGATTGCTGTTATAATGAATCGCCCCGGCAGTGAGTTCTTTCCCTGTGCCGCTTTCACCTTGAATGAGTATGGTGGTATCACGGTTTGAAACCGTGCCGACAATCTCAAACACACGCTTCATCCCCTCGCTCTTCCCGATCATATTATCGTAACCGTACTGGCTGAGGACGCGCTGTTTCAGCATAATGTTTTCCGCAATCGTGTCCTTATGTTTGAGCGCCTTCTGAAGCTTTATGATGAGTTCTTCCAGAGAAAATGGTTTCGTCACGTAGTCATACGCCCCCTCTTTCATAGCGGTAACCGCATTCTCAATGGAGCCGTATGCGGTCATGATAACAACAACGGTATCTGGAGACGCCTTTTTTATCTCCCTCAGAAAATCTATTCCATCCATCCTGGGCAAACGTAAATCGGTTATTACCGCATCGAAGTTTGTAGATTGGAGTAACTTAATGCCTTCAACCGCATTGGAAAGGGAGTTGACGGCATATCCCTCCTTGGTTAATTTATCCTCAAGCGATACCCGCATGAGTTTTTCATCGTCAACAATGAGTATTTTGTTTTTCATTTTAAATTATTCTTTTAAGTCCCCCTTAACAAAGGGGGAATCAGGGGATTGTGTTTTTCCGTGGAGTTATTCCCCATTCCCCGTTCCGACGAGGACAAGTTTACAACCCCCTAGCCCCCTTTTCTAAGGGGGACTTCTTCGTTGCTTTTCTAAGGGGGATTTTTACGCCTTGCGACAGGGAATACAAATACCAAAGGTAGTCCCCTGACCTGCTTTACTTTCTACACGGATTTCTCCATGGTGATCTTCGATAATCCTTTTAGAAATAGTCAATCCCATTCCCAGTCCTTTTTCCCCTTCTTTATTCTTCGTGGTAAAAAATGGATCGAATATTTTACCAACAACTCCTTCGGAAATACCACAACCTGTGTCACTGATCCAAACAGTAACACATTCTCCATGTTTCTTGCAAGCATCCGTCTTTATGGTAAGTTCCCCACCATTTGGCATACTATCGAGGGCATTCACCAGGATATTGATCAATGCCTGGGAGACGTGGTCTGCATCCATGAAAACAGGCGGAAGAGAGTCGTTGAATTCCTTGCTGATAAGCACCTGGCCCGGTTCAATCCTATGCTCTATAAATTCAAGAGAGCTATTTATAACCGTGTTAATATTGTTTTCTACTATATGAAGTGTATAGGGTCTTGAAAAGGTTAAAAGACGTTTTACGATCATCTCGACTCGTTTGAGTCCTTCCAACATCAGCGTGGCATATTTTTTTGTTTGCGAAATGTTTTCAGGTTCATTTTCCAGCATACTGGCAAAATTCCGCAAACCTCCCAGAGGGTTATTGATTTCATGAGCCACTTCTGCTGCAAGCTCGCCCACCGCTGCAAGACGCTCCGCACGCAGCAACTGAGACGTTTTTTCCTCTACCTTCTGTTCCAGATTTGAGTATGATTCCTTCAGCTTTGCGGCCATTTGATTAAATTCCCCGGCAAGAATCCCTACCTCGTTCTGCGAGGTAATAGGAATCCGGTGGTCTAAATTTCCGGAACCGATTGACTTCGCCCCCTGTGCCAGTTGTAATATGGGCTGCGTAATCCGGTTGGCAAATGAAACACCAATGGCAATAACAATGATGATACAAAAAAAGATCAGCACGATAACACGGTTCTTCAACTTTTCTACCGGGGCAAAGGCTTCCGTCAAATCCTGCTTTGCTACAAGCCCCCAATTGGGAATGGGAATATGCCGATAAGCGGAAAGGACACTGACGCCTCTATAATCCTTAGACTCCTTAATCCCTTCTTCTCCACGGGAACTTAATACCGAGGGAATGTCGAAAGTAGAGTGAACAGGGCTTGTGAATTTCAAAGCCGCTCCTGGCTTATGACGAAGGTCATTCAAATATACGATGCTATCTCCTTCCCGCCTCACCAGGAGTGTTTCACCTGTCTTGCCCATTCCAGGCCAGCTATGAATCAACGGCTCAACGCTATTTTTGACATTGACATCTAACAATATGACGCCGACAATAACGTCACTGCTTTCCAGGGTAAAGGTATCCGTCATGAGAACAGGGCAGTAATACGTCATCCAGTTCTGTCCCATGAGTTCAGAGGTATAAACGTCTTTTACCGCCACGTCTTGCTTTTCAAGGACGTCTATATAACTGTTAAACGAACTCAGGGTCTTACCCACGATATCAGGATAGGTAGAAATGACCACTTCTCCGTTTGCGCCGTCAATAATGGAAATAACGTTATAGTGTTTATAAAACTGTTTGAGCACATGAAGATTTTCCAGGACCCTGTTGTAATTTATGCGTGCAGTTTCAGAGTTCATCAATTGATAAACGCTTTCACACCTTCTCCTCTGCTGCAAAAGGCTTGTTGCCGCGGCGGCAAGCACCTTATTCCGGACAATCACCGATGTGTCTGTCAATCGCTCTTCCAACCAACTGTTGAGTTCGCTCTTTTTCAGGTCAGCAATAGAAGTAAGTTGTTCAATCACTCTCTGCTCAATAGCGCTCTTACTACTGTAATATTCCACGATGCAAACGAACAACAACGGGATGGTCGTCAGCAGACAGACGTAACAGATGAACTGTACCTTAATGCTCCTGAAAATATTTCTGTAATAATTCATAGTATTAAGCACGGACGTATATTAAATGTCCAGAGTTGCAGTTGTAGTGCGCACTTTAGTCCGCACAGGGACGTAAGCGAACTGAAGTTCGCGCTACCTTGAAAAAGCCGCCGAAGTCCTAATTTAAACTACTCATCCAAAAGCTTCTTTCAGGCAGGGTTTAGTTGCACTTTTGTCCTTGCCCGGTAATGGAATTTTAAGGGAACCTCTGAAAAGGGAAGCTTTCTATGGAGTTGATTGGAGAGGTAACGCTCGTAATCGCTGTCGAAGAGTTTTGGATCGTTAACAAAAAGGATGAACGTGGGAGGCGCTACGCTTACCTGCGTGGCGTAATAAATCCTCGGAGACCTGGACTTCTTGCGTGTCGGACGGTGCAAAGACAAGGCATCCTGCAGCGCCTGGTTCAACTCAGAAGTCGTTATACGGGTATTGGCCTGTTCGTACAGTTCCAAAGCCAGATGTATCATTTCTACAACATGGACATTATTCTTGGCGCTGATAAAAGAGATGGGGGCGAAGGAAAGTCCGGGCAAACACTTATAAATATAGTCATTAAATTTCGCAGTCTCAACGCCCTGAACCAAGTCCCATTTATTAATTACAATGATGCATGGTTTGTTTTCAGAGACGATGTAATCGCCCAGTTTTTTGTCCACTTCGGACACCTTGAGCGTGGCGTCAATAAGGAATAGCACCACATCTGCCCTGCGGATAGACCGTTCGGCGCGCGCCATACTGTAAAATTCTATAGAATCATGTACCTGTTTTTTCTTTCTTACCCCTGCCGTGTCAATTGCAAGGAATTGCTTGCCCTCTATTTCGAACCGCACATCTACCGAATCCCGCGTAGTGCCTGGCACTTCACTGACAATTACGCGCTGTTCCTTTGCCAGGGTATTGATGAGCGTGGATTTCCCGGCGTTCCGTTTGCCTACCAGGGCAAGTTTCATGATAGGTTCAGTGGAATCCGATTCCTGGCACGGTGACGGCAGCAGAGAAATAATCTTGTCCAGCAATTCAGACCGTCCAAATCCTTCAACGGCAGACACCGGAAGCGGGGCGCCGAATCCCAACTTATTAAAATCTGCCAATTGATATTCAAACTTTGGCGTATCCACCTTATTGGCAATAAAAATCAGCTTTTTCCCCAACCGTCTCAATTTTTCTGTCACCATAATATCCAAAGGGGTCACGCCATCCCGCACGTCAACCACAAAGAGGATCAGGTCGGCATTGGAAAGTGCAATTTCTATCTGCATCTCGATGTCTTCCGTAAGACCGTCCACGTCCTTTACGCCCATCCCGCCTGTGTCCACTAATTCAAACACGTAATCGTTGTGTCGGATTTCCGTTGAGACGCGATCCCTCGTAACGCCGCTGGTGGGTTCAACGATGGAGATTCTGCGTCTGGCAAGACAGTTGAGCAGGGAAGATTTTCCCACATTCGGCCTGCCAACTATGGTAACAACTGGAATATTCATTACTTTACTCGGATTTAAAAATTCTCATAATCAAAATGTTTATTAACGCGCACCAAAAATACGGTGAATACCATGTTCAATTATCAATGAGCAATTACCAATTCATTTTTTCTCCATTTAATTGTTCATTACTCATTCCTCATTGTTCATTAACTTCTAATCCCTTCTACATCAGGCAAAAAGCAATGTCCAATTAGCAATGAAGAATTATCAATCAATATCTTTCTACCTTTTCATTCATCATTGTTCATTCTCCATTCTTAATTAAGTTCTAGTCCCTTATTCATCAGGTCAATAGTTCACACGGCACCCCTTGTAACCCATCTTATTACAATCACTTGCAAGGCCATTTTCTGTAACCTCTCTAATTTGTAACCATTTCATATACAAATTTTCAAAAAATTTTGCGAAAAATTAACATAAGTATTCAATAAAATATTATTTATGATTTTCCTGTAACCACACCCTCTTTTTACCGTATTTTCCTGTTCCGTTAATTTTTATATTACCTTCAGGGCTGCTTGAGGCTGGTTCAATCTTGTAGATTGAACCAGCAAGGAACAGCAAGGAACAACCCCCTTATTAAGGGGAATTTCCGCTAGTCCCCCTTAGAAAAGGGGGATTCAGGGGGTTGTCTGACTGCGCTGTTTCCAACATTGCAATTCCTGTACGTTAAATTAAACGCCCTCACCTGTTTTTGACCCAGACTCTTCTCCTGTAGATGGACGTCCCTCCTTAACGCCTTCTTTTGTCGAAGAAAGTCTCCCGGTTTCCTTCGCCGATAGTTCTTTTTTTTCTTCTATCTTTTCTTCCAAATACACATCGGTCACATCGGTGCTGTCGATTTCTTTTCTGAGCAGGAAATAAATAATTGTCTTCGCAGAAAGCAGGTAGGTCGTTACAAATGTCCATACTGCCAGTTTGATCAATCCGACATAAAGGATTAACATACCTGCCAGGAATTTCAGCGACCAGCGATCAAGAGAAACCGCCGCAGTTTTTGCCTCAGCGGAAGGCGTAGTGCAAAATCCGAGGCATGCAATGTCGCATTTCTGTAATATAAAAGACTGAACCGCCTGAAACTTCTGTCCCATGCCCAAACCCACCGTACAGAATGACAGGCGCATCATCAACCATGCTACAAATGCAATAATTATGAGACAGATCAGTCCATACAATGTGTTTACAATACAATACCAGATAAATTGTTTGGGGCGTGAGAGGACGTAGCTATATGCCCGGCTCATCGCATCAAAGGCATCTGAGCCCTCCGCGCTGATTGTGGGAAACATGAAACATAATCCCAGTGCGCCGATCCCGCCAATAAAGACCATCAACAATCCTGAAAGCATGGCAAGAGGGAAACCCACCGCCACCGCTATGTCGCCAAGAACAGGGATCCTTCCAATCATGCCGCCGATAACATTACACAGGGCAAAGAAGAGGACGCCTATTACCGGCACCAGAGGCGACCAGAAATAAGACCAGAATTTTTTCCTGGCAAATTTCAAGGCGTCCATCAAACTTACACTTTCGTCTCTTGCGTAATCCAATGAGGCGATTCTTGTAATTGCCCCAGCCACCAATGACCAGATGACCAACAGTCCGAAAACAAGCACCCCAAGAACAATAAATTCCCCGAAATCCAGGGGCATAATCGCCAACAACACATTTTTTACGGCGAGAGGTATGCCTTCCCTGGCCGAAGATAAGGCAAGTTTTATAAAGGCATAGGGATTGGCACTGACCAACTTCAATGCCGAGAAAAATGCAACTGCAACCACGCACCAAGCCAAACTCGCCAAGAGGCCAATGTATCCAAGAAACACCTTCTTGGGGTCAAATGCCATCTTAAAGGCGCGGAAAATATCGCGCCAGTCATGTACGACGGTTTTTGTTTCACCCATTTTTCCCTCCTTTTTTTTCTATTCGACTCAATGCTTCAGGAGTCATTGGTTCCTCAATGCGATGCTTTTCATCCATCCATGCTCCGAGGTCGATAAGCTTGCACCGCTCACTGCAAAAAGGGAAGTTCGGCGATTCTTTTGTATCCCGGTAGACAAACTCCTTTTTGCAATTTGGGCAGTTTATTTTTGGCATTTTTCTTTTACTTTTTCTCTGCAGCTTTTGTATCAGGTTTTACACATTCGGTTTCCTTTTTAGCCTTAGACTTGTATTCTTCACTCCGGTAATCTGTCTGATAGAAACCAGACCCTTTAAAAATAATAGCGCCGCCAGACCCAATTACCCTCTGTGCTTTCAGCTTTCCACAAGCAGGACATTTCTTTACCGGCTTTTCCGACATGTGTTGAAACAACTCAAACTCATGGTCACACCCATTACATTTATAATCGTATGTTGGCATATTTCTTTCTCAGTTATTTATTCAGCTAAGCATATCGAAATAACAACCTGAGTTTACCTCCTTCCTTATAAAATATCTTTTCATCTATTAAATAAGATTTATTCAAAAATATTCTTCATTTTCTCAAAAAACTTCTTTTGCCGCGGAGAGACATTTTTCTTCTCCAGTTCCGCAAACTCACGGAGCAATTCTTCCTGTCTGGAGGTCATCTTCGTTGGAACTTCAGCAATCACCTGCACCAGGAGATTGCCCTTCCCATATCCGTGTACATTAGGAAATCCTTCTCCACGAATCGGAACAACTTCGCTGTTCTGGGTCCCTTTCGGTATCTTTACCTGAATCATCCTCCCCGTAAGGGTAGGGACATCAATGGTACAACCCAGGGCTGCCTGTGCAAAAGTAATCGGAACCTCACAGAGAACATCGTTCCCCTGCCTTTTAAACATAGGATGAGGAATAACATGGATGTCACAATACAAATCTCCCGGAGCCGCGCCGCTTTCACCCGGCTCTCCCTGTCCGGTCAACCTCAGACGAGTCCCGTCTTCAACACCGGCTGGAATCTGAATAGAAATGATTGACTTTTTGGGATAGCGGCCGGAGCCTCCGCATTTCGCGCACGGGGACTCTATAATCTTGCCATTACCGTGACATTTAGGACACGCAGTACGGAGCGTAAAGAACCCCTGCGACTGCTGCACCTCCCCTCTGCCTTTGCAATACGGGCAGTTTACCGGCAAAGTACCCTCCCGGGCGCCGGTCCCGCGACACGTATCACACACTTCTCTACGAGTCAGTTCAATCTTTTTCTCAACACCGACAGCCACTTCTTTAAAATCGATCTCAATATCACACTTCAGGCTCGCCCCCCGACGGCCTGCCCTGCCGCGACCCCTTCCTCCGCCAAAGAAGTCTTCAAAGATACTGCCGCCGCCAAAAATATCTCCAAAGGCGTCAAAAATATCTTCAAAGGTGCTGTATCCGGGAGCCTCTGTGCCTCTCAGGCCGTCCACTCCATATTGATCATACCGTCTTCTTTTATCGGAATCACTCAGTACACCATATGCCTCGGCGGCTTTTTTAAATATCTGTTCCGCCTCTTTATTTCCAGGGTTCCTGTCCGGATGGTATTTCATGGCCATCTTACGATATGCCTTTTTAATATCTTCCCCGCTAGCGGTTTTATCGACACCCAACACTTTGTAAAAATCTTCTTCCATGTATATCGTCTTTATATTAAGTTATTATTTTATAAAAAGATACTATGAGTCCCCGATTTTATTAACGTTAAAATTATAGTATATAAAACAACACAAAATCAAGGGTGTTTTAAATACACCCGAAATAACGACAAAAACAGCCCGTTGTTTTTTGAAATAACATTTTTGAGTGTATAAAAGCAAAAAGGCTACTCATCGCAGCCTTTTTACTTTTACTCGTTATGTAAATTTTTAATAAATGCCTGATTAATGGATACTGCCTTCGATCTCTTTTTCCTCTTCATCTTCCTTCAGTTCGGTAATCATGGTTTCTGTGGTTATTAAGAGACCCGCAACACTGGCGGCATTTTGTAAGGCAACCCGGGATACCTTTGCGGGGTCCACTATGCCAGCATCAAACATATCCACACAATTTCCTGTATTGGCGTCATACCCCATATTGGTCGACAGCTCTTTTACCTCTTCAAGGACTACCGAGCCATCAGCTCCGGAATTGGAGGCAATTTGACGCAGCGGATACTCAAGCACTTTTGCTATAATATCCACACCAACCTTTTCGTCACCCTTGAATTTTTTACGCGCTTCGTCGAGAACGGGTATTGCACGGACGAACACGACACCGCCTCCCGGCACAATCCCTTCTTCGACTGCGGCACGGGTGGCATGCAGCGCATCTTCCACCCTCGCCTTCTTCTCGTTCATCTCGGCCTCAGTTGCAGCGCCTACATGGACAACCGCCACACCACCGGCTAATTTTGCAAGCCTTTCACTAAGCTTTTCTTTGTCGTAATTGGAAGTGGTTTGCTCGATCTGATTTTTGATTTGATTGATTCTCGCCTGTATATCCGCCTTCTTTCCCGCACCCTGGATAATCGTTGTATTATCTTTATCAATGGTAATCCGTTTTGCACGGCCAAGGTCTTCTATTCCCATATTTTCAAGCTTTATTCCCAACTCCTCGGTAATGGCGCGTCCCTTCGTTAATACGGCAATATCTTCCAGCATCGCCTTTCTGCGATCCCCGAAACCCGGGGCTTTAACGGCCGCGCAACTCAACACGCCACGGAGTTTGTTAACCACCAGGGTAGCCAGGGCTTCACCATCAACATCCTCGGAAATAATCAACAAAGGCTTTCCGCTGCCGGCAATTTTTTCCAATAAGGGGAGAATATCTTTCATGCTCGATATCTTTTTTTCATGAATCAATATGTAGGCATCCTCAAGAACTACCTGCATATTCTGCGCATCGGTAATAAAATAGGGAGAAAGATAGCCTTTATCGAATTGCATACCTTCTACAACCGTCAAAACAGTCTCAATTCCCTTCGCTTCTTCTACGGTAATAACCCCATCCTTACCGACCTTCTCCATAGCGTCTGCCAACAGGTTTCCGATAGACGTATCGTTATTGGCAGAAATAGTTCCCACCTGGGCAATCTCGGCGCGCCCCTTCACGGGCTTACTTAATTTCTTAATTTCTGCAACTACAATTTCTACCGCCTTATCAATGCCCCTTTTGATCGCCATCGGGTTTGCGCCTGCCACTACGTTCTTCAATCCTTCATTAAAGATAGCTTCTGCGAAGATGGTGGCCGTTGTGGTGCCGTCTCCGGCAACATCGCTCGTTTTTGACGCAACTTCACACACCATCTTTGCCCCCATATTTTCAAAGGGATTTTTCAATTCAATTTCCTTGGCTACCGTGACACCATCCTTTGTAACCGAAGGCGAACCAAATCCTTTTTCCAGGATCACATTTCTCCCCGTAGGGCCCATGGTTACTCGAACGGTATCCGCTAGCTGCTTAATCCCTTTTTGGAGCAACTTTCTGGCATCTTCCTCATAAATTAGCTGTTTTGCTGCCATTTTAAAACCTCCAAAAAATTTAAATCATCAAAAAACTTTAAGTGTCTGATCGCTATTACTCAATCTTGGCTAAAATATCGCTTTCTCTCATAACCAGATATTCTTTACCATCAATAGTAATCTCGGTCCCGGCGTACTTTCCATAAAGGACTTTATCTCCCTTTTTTACCAAAAGCTCGGCCCTTTTCCCGCTTTCCAGCATTTTCCCATCGCCAACAGCGAGAATCTTTCCCTTCATGGGCTTTTCCTTCGCAGTATCAGGCAGCACAATTCCACCCTGCGTCTTTTCTTCAGCTTCCATAGGTTCAATTACCACCCTGTCATCTAATGGTCTAATCATTTTCGTATTACCTCCTCAAGAAAAATAAACAATAAAATTCTTCGTGTTAAAATTTATATGATAAATTATTGAATTACATTCCCATGCCGCCCATTCCACCCATACCTCCCATGCCACCCATTCCACCCATGCCACCCATACCGCCCATGCCTCCCGGCATCTTTTCATCATCCTTTTTAGGGATATCGGTAATGATACATTCTGTGGTTAAGAGGATTCCGGCAATACTCACGGCATTCTGCAATGCACTCCTTGCTACCTTTGTAGGATCGATAACGCCTGCATCCAGCAGATTGCAGTATGTTTCCTTCTCTGCATCATAGCCAAATGCCTTATCCTTGGATTCTAATATCTTACGAACAACTACAGACCCCTCCAGGCCTGCATTTTTAAATATCTGCTTTGCAGGAGCGGACAAAGCTTTGCTTACGATATCAACACCCATAGCCTCATCACCTTTCAGTTTGAGGTCGTTCAATGCCTCTGCCGCCCTTAACAAGGCAACACCGCCTCCGGGTAAGATACCCTCTTCAACCGCCGCCCTTGTGGCGTGCAACGCATCTTCAACCCTGGCCTTCTTTTCCTTCATTTCGCTTTCTGTGGCTGCTCCAACGAATATCTGAGCAACGCCTCCTGCAAGTTTTGCAAGCCTTTCCTGCAACTTCTCCCTGTCATAATCCGACGTTGTAATTCCAATTTCATTGCGGATTTGTTTGATACGTCCGGAAATGGTATCGGAACTGCCTGCGCCCTGAATGATCGTTGTATTATCTGCATCAATGGTTACCTTCTTTGCCCTTCCCAAATCGCGGATATCTATGCTTTCCAACTGAATTCCGAGGTCTTTAAATATCGCCTTACCATCCGTAAGAATCGCAATATCATCAAGCATTGCCTTTCTGCGATCGCCATAGCCGGGAGCCTTTATTGCCGCACAGCTAATGGTACCCCGTAGTTTATTGACAACGAGCGTGGCCAATGCCTCACCCTCTACGTCTTCCGCAATAACCAAAAGGGGTTTACCCGTCTTTGCTATCTTTTCAAGTATCGGAACCAATCCCTTGATGGAAGATATCTTATCTTCATAAATAAAGATGTAAGGGTCTTTGAATTCAACCTCCATTGAATCGGGATTCGTGACAAAATGAGGAGAGAGATAACCGCGGTCAAATTGCATACCCTCTACTACTTCTACGCTCGTTTCGAGACCCTTTCCCTCTTCAACGGTGATAACGCCGTCCTTCCCGACCTTATCCATCGCATCGGCAATCATTTTTCCGATTTCGGGGTCGTTGTTCGCCGCAATAGACCCAATGCTTGCAATCTCTGCCTGGTTCTTGATTTTCTTGCTTGTCTCTTTCAGCTTTTCCACAACCTTATCCATGGCCTTGCGCATACCCCTGTTAAGCGCCATGGGATCAGCGCCTGACGTCACACACTTCAATCCCTCCAGGAATATCGCCTCGGTAAGAACTGTGGCCGTGGTCGTACCGTCACCCGCAACATCACTGGTCTTGGATGCCGCCTCCCGCACCAACTTTGCCCCCGTATTTTCATAAGGGTCTTTCAGTTCAATTTCCTCAGCCACTGACACGCCATCCTTTGTCACCGTAGGACTCCCATACCCCTTATCCAATACAGCATTCCTTCCTCTGGGACCTAGAGTAACCTTAACCGCCCTGGCAAGTTTTGTAACGCCTCGAGCAATAGCGGCCCTTGCCTCTTCATTAAAGGCTAGTTGCTTCGCCATTGAATACCTCCTTTCAAAACTTATGTTTACCTGAATAACAAAATAAATATAAATATCATAAAATTAATTGACTTGGTACAATGAGCAAACATAATGCCGTAGTAAATTACTGAACACCAAAACACCTTAACCAATTGAAATTAACTACCTTAAGATTATTATATCTATTAAGATTGCCCTCACATTGTTTATATCTGTATGCCATTGTGACAGCACAAAAATTCTGTCATAGACAACGCCTGCCATACTGGCAGATATCTTGTGTTTTTTTATTAAAAACATATTACACCCTAAATGAAAATGATTTCTCCTTTTGATGTTGACTTTTAAATTACTTATGACATATATTTACACAACAAATGTCTATCGCACAAATTTATCTTTTCAAGCATACTATATGACAAAGGCAACAACAGAGAAAAACCCACCTCACAGTTTACACAAACTCAATAGTACAACCACACTGCAGAGAGAGCAGCCAGGACGTTCATTAGAACCCAATACAACGGTAAAACATCAAATTAACCATTCTTTACAAGATGCGCACATATTAAATTCACACAATCGTTTAATTGCGGAGGAAATCACACGGGAATTAAAAACGAAGGTCATGGGAAATAACGTGATTATCCTCGAACGGACAACGTCAACGATGGACACCGCCAAGAAACTTGCGCATACCTGCTTTAAGAACGGCACCGTAATTTTTGCGGAAGAGCAAACGAAAGGCAGGGGGCGTTCCGATCACTCATGGTCTTGTCCTAAATACAAGGGATTACTTTTTACACTTTTGTTAAAACACAACATACAACCCGATCACCTGTGTTTGTTAACAGGCACTATGGCGGTGTCAATTACAGAAACGATCCGCGAGACCTTACAACTTCCCGCAGAAATTAAATGGCCGAATGACATCCTGATCGGAGGGAAAAAAGTAGGCGGCGTATTAGTAGAGTTTGAAAAGGGCTTAAAGAAACAACCAATATTTCTGATTGGCATAGGAATAAATGTCAATCTCACCGAAGAAGACTTTCCGGGACAGACCCGTCTACCGGCAACCTCTCTCGCTATCGAAAACAAAGAACCTATAAACCGCATTCTCCTAGCAAGGGCGCTGCTCCAGGACATAGACAAGTGGTATTCAATTTTAAAAAATGATCACTATAGATATATTACCGACAGATGGAGGGAATATTGCGTCACTATCGGAGAGAAATTAACCCTTACTGACTGCGGAAAGGAATATACAGGGAAGGTCATCGATATATCCAATAACGGAGGCCTGATGATGAAGCTAGAAAATGGGGAAATAAAGATATTTCGCGGCGAACATGCCACGATCAAATATTAAGATGTCTTCGGAAAACCAACCACGAACAACTCACATCAAAATTATTTTTACGGTTGAACCTGCCGCAGGAATATAATTCAACGCAGCTACTGCTTTTCTCGCAGGACTTTCTCGATGGCCATAATCTTTGCCTCGATCCTGTTCGTCCGTTTAGAAAGATCACTGTAAACAAAGTACCCCAAAATAAGCAAAAGCGCCGTATAGCCGACAATAATATACGTGGAAAATTGGCTTGCGGCGGCGGAGGCAGGGACACGATTTATTTCCGACGCTATTCTATTAATTGGTTGTATGGTCCTGGATACAGGAATTGACGGTTCGACGGAACGCCTTGTCTCCTGAATCTCACCCTCGTTACGCTGGACTGATTTTGTCTTTTCTGGAGATGGTTTTTCATACAAACGTCCAATCACAACCCTGGGTTTAGGCGCTGCAGGGTTATCCGTTCTATTATCGGGTAGTAGTGTCGCCTTTGATACAAGCTGAGTCTCACCATTATCTCTAGGAAGTGGTATTTGTTTAGGCGTTGCCTGGATACCTGTTTGCTGTTCGGCCTTTTCGTCATTCTGACCCGCTGCATTCGCATCTTCCGGCAATAATGATTTTTTGTTTTCCTTTGCTATCTTCATCCAACGCAAGGGATCCTGTCCAAGCGCACTTTCCTTACCCATATTTCCTCCCAACAGATTTATAACTTATATTTTCAACACATTAATACTTTTTGCTGTTTTCCTGCTGCAAGACTTCCTTTGCAAGAGACATATAGTCTTCAGAACCATGCGACCCGGGCGCATACGAAACAACCGGCTTACCATGGCTCGGTGATTCCGAAAGTTTTACATTCTTTCTGATAACGGTATCAAATACCTGATCCTTTGCAAAATACTCCTTAACTTTTTCGATAACCTCCTTGCAAAGACGGGTACGGCTGGTATACATACAAAAGATAATTCCCGTAATCTCCAAATCCTTATTCAATCGTTTCCGGACAACTTCATGCGTATCTAATAATTTACTTACCCCCTGCAATGCGAAAAATTCCGTCTGCAATGGGATAAATATTTCATGCACCAATGTCAATACGTTCAGGGTTAACAAACCGAGGGAGGGAGGGCAATCAATCAGGACATAATCATACCGTTCGAGCATGTCACCCAAATATTCCTTTAATACAGTCTCGCGCCCCACCACACCCACCAGTTCAATTTCTGCCCCAGACAAGTCGATATTCGAGGGAATAATATCAAGACCATGTACCTTGGTGCTTAAAATCACCGCATCAGGCTTACACACACCCCTGATAATATCGTACACAGAATATTTTAGACTGTGGATATCTACCCCAAGATGCACACTTAAATTGGCTTGTGGATCCATATCAATAACGAGTACCTTTTTCCCAAGCATCGCAAGACAGGCGCCCAGGTTTGCTGTCGTCGTGGTCTTGCCGACACCTCCTTTCTGGTTCAGTAATGCAATACTTCTCATAATGCACATCCTCCCATATTTGTTAAGGCAGGGCAGTAATCAACGTAAATCTATAAAAGTGTCGTACGATAATGCGCCGAAAAACAAATTAGTTAAAGTTTAGCATTTATCGTGAAAATTTCAAGCTATAAATTTAACAAAACCGACTACTTACTTATACTGTGACTTTTGAAAATTTCCTCAATTGCGTGATATTTTTTCGCCATTGTCGCTTCGCTTTGCTTCAGGGTGTAAATGCGGGCGAGAACTTTTGACATTAACTCAGTTGCTGAAATCACCTGCTCCCTTGCAATTTTCAAGATCGGCTTTGGCACAAGAGGCGTTTTTTTTACTGCATCCCACAGGATATGGGCGTCAATATTAAATTGCGAAGCAATATCATAGACACTGAATTTTGAGCGGGGGGTATTGGAAATCACCACGGAATGCGCGCCAACCACGGTATGTTCATCAAGGAATACCGGCAGTGAAAGGAGCGTCAGACCGCCGGGGCATATATCCTCAAATGGTTTTTTATAATAAATAGCGCTCTTTGACAATTCCCTGCTATACGCATGGCACAGGTCTTTTCGCTCGCTGACAAAACGGAGGGTCTTGCAATATGGGGAAGAATTAACCTCATTGACTACCTCGCTGTCCACATTATATACGATGTCCTGGGTATTCAAAAGGTTCATCAAGTAGATTTGAATATGAGAAACAATTTCTCTCTCAATATCGATTTTTGAAAATTTATCAGTCAGTTCCATACGAGCCTGGACAGTTAAATATTTTAGAGCGCTAACCTTGATGTCATGACAGTGTGGAAAACGTATTATATATACACGAAACAAGATGAATTTTCAACAAAACTCGCACGATATTTTTGCCAATTGAAGCGCCGGGGGGTTTCTGATACACTGTTCATGAGCAGTAGCAACCATTAATGCCGGTATTTTTCCATCTTATTTTTATGAAAAAACTTTCTTCTAAAAAATTCCTTTTTTCTGCGGCAATGCTTTTGGTTGCGTTTATTTACCTTGTCCTTCTCGAACCAATTGCCAGATTCCTCACCGTACCCGATACCCAGAAACCAAGCGATGCGATAGTGGTACTGGGCGGGGGATTGGGCGTCCCGAGAGTTATCCATGCGGTAAAACTTTACGAAAAAGGCCTTGCACCTATAATCATCCTTACCGGGCAGGAGATGGAATTCGACGGCAGAAAGTTTAGATTCAAGGATATCAAGCTGACAGAACCACGATTTGCCGGGATGCTGGCAGAATTGTACGGTATTCCTGAAGACATTCTCTTTTTAGAAGAACGATCACAAAACACCTATGAGGACGCTAAATATGCAAAAGAAGACCTGCTTAAAATGGGCATCCATTCAGCCATCATTGTAAGCGATCCATTTCACATGCGGCGCGTCTCCATGATATTCAAAAAGGTTTTCAAAGACACCCCTGTCTCTTTGGCTTTTAGCCCTGCAGATAATGGTGAATTCTTATCAGGCGGCTTGTGGTCGCCGGGTGAAATCAGATATATTCTGTCCGAATATGTGAAAATTGTTTATTATATAATTCGATATTAGCTTGGCTTTTTAGATTGAGAAACATTGAAACCTATTCTTGTGATAAAGACCTCCATAATAATTCCCACATACAACCGTGGAAAATTACTCTGTAATACCCTTAGAAACCTTATTAGGCAACTACCCTCAAATGGAGAAATTGTTGTGGTAGACCAGAGCGACGAAGTGTGCAGTGAACTCATGGAAATCACCAAAAACCACAGCACACAGATACACTATTACAAAATATTCGTAAAGGGACTGCCACACGCACGGAATTATGGGCTAAGGCAGGCGCTTGGCGAAATTGTCATCTTCTGCGATGACGACGTCATCCCCGGCCCCAATTTTATAGAAAATCACCTTCAGAACTATCAGGAAAAAGATGTAGGAGGTGTTGGCGGACGCATTATACTAAATGGAAATCAGTCTCACGATTATTCAAACCATAACAAGACAATTGGAAAAGTTCGATGGTGGGACGCACACCTTATCGACAACTTCGATGCAGCCGAGAGAGCATATATTGACCATGTACAGGGCTGTAATATGTCATTCAGGAAAGAAGCCCTCATAAAAGCCGGGGGATTCGATGAACGTTTTGGCGGAAGCGCACATCTTGAAGAGACCGACCTCTGCTTACGCATTCGCAAAGCCGGATATAAGATCGTTTTTGATCCAAAGGCAGAACTTATCCATTTAAAAGACATCAAGGGCGGCTGCCGCGCTGAGAATTACAAACAGTGGTTTTACTGGTACGAACACAACAATATGCTTTTTTTCCTAAAAAATTTTAGCCGTTCCTTGATGCCCGTGTTCATCGTTTCGAGTTTTATCCGTTTACTACTCTCTGCCTGTAAGAGATTGAATCCTCTGATCATAGTTTGGGGCATAAGCGGCTATAGGGCTGGGCTGGCAGACTACAAATCCAATAGCATAAAACAATGATTACTCCTTCAGTACTGGCAGCGCGGAAAAAAACAAAGGATATATACGCTGCTTTACTCACCAGCTATCATAACCCTGTTCCTTCCATTTCCCTTAGCCCTGTATAAAGCATGATCTGCTACTTTTACAAGATCCTCTATAGATTCCGCATCTTCTGGATATGTTGCAATCCCAAGGCTTATAGTCAAATTGCCATCTGATTGCGCTCCATTGGGCGTGAATGACTGGGATGGCAAAGACATCCGCAACCTCTCTGCAAGCCCCCTAGCTACCTGCTTTCCCGTTTCAGGAAGTATTACCGAAAATTCCTCGCCTCCATATCGTGCGATTACATCCTGTTCCCTGATATTTTTCTTCAAAAACAATGCAATATCCCGCAAGACACGATCTCCTGCCTGATGGCCGTGAACATCGTTATACCGCTTAAAATAATCTATGTCTAACATTATCAAAGAAAATGAGCTTTGATAGCGTTCCGCCCTCTTCATCTCTTCTTCGAGTCTTTCGTAAAAATACCTGCAGTTAAAAACGTCCGTGAGATAATCTCGTATTGAGAGGTCATAAATCCTTTGGTTCTGTTCGCTCAATAACTTCTCGTCTTTCCGTAATTCCTTTATTAACAGCACAAGGATAAATACCACGATTAAAGAAACAAAAAATGCGGCAACACTGCCAGTAATCAAATAATCGGCGGCAATCCCGTCACGGAATAAAATACTCATGGGAAGAACGATTATAGCAGTGAGCAACTCTGACAAAATCACAGAAAACCATACGAGACGCCAGAATGTGGCTGTCTTGAGTCTGTCAAGAATCCGTTCAAACACAGTATATCCCTTTCCCGCACTTTTTTACTCACATCTATTTTTGAGCTTAGGTTTTACATGGAATGATGCGGTAATTGTAAAAAGTTTATGGCAAAAGGCAATAAAAATTTCTATATTTCTCATATCAAGAAAGGGATTGTTAATTATCGGGAACACCGCTATAATTGAACCAATAATTCTTATTTGAAGCCAGCATTAAATAGTCCGAATGAACATCAAACCTCCAAGTTCAAAAAAAATCAGCCTGCTGATTACCAATGACTTCCCGCCCATTGTGAGCGGCATCTCAACGGTCTTTTATCAAATCTGGAAACAACTTCCACCCGACAGGATTATGATATTAGCGCCAAAAGTGTTTGGATGCGATGAGTTCGACAAAAGAGAGCCATTTCACATCATTCGAAAAAGAATCCCTACCGGCGAATCCGGCAAGGCCAAACTTATAAAAATGATATTCAATACTTTTTATGCACTCTGCTACGCAAAAAAGTATAATATCGGTAAATTACACTGCGGCCAGATACTCTCTGTTGGACCAGCTGGGCTTATCTGCAAAAAACTGTTTGGAATAAAATACAACGTGTACGTCTATGGCTCGGAAACTCTCCGTTTCGGCAATTCACGGGTGATGTCATGGCTCATGAAGAAGGTCATAGAAGAGGCTGAGGAACTTGTTCCGAACAGTGAATTTACCATGCACGAGTATAAACGATGGGGTATTCCACAGGAAAAGATGATAAAAATTATACCAGGTGTTGACAGTATATTTTTTCAACCTCAGGACAAATCACAACATCTTATAGAAAAATACTGCTTACAGGAGAAACAGGTTATTATTACGGTTGGAAGGTTGGACGAACGTAAGGGGCACGATATGGTTATCCGTGCCATGGCTCATGTTGTAAAACAATTTCCTAACGTAGTATATATGATTGTGGGCAAAGGACGGGAAGAACAACGACTCAAAAATCTTGCTGATAATCTAAAACTTCAAGACCAGGTTATTTTTACCGGATTTGTAGCGGACGAATCATTGCCCGACTATTATAATCTCTGCGATGTCTTTGTACTCCCCAACCGTGAAACGGAATCACACGACCAATTAAAGGGTGATTACGAAGGCTTTGGCGTCGTATTTCTTGAAGCCAGCGCATGCGGCAAGCCTTCAATTGCAGGCAATTCTGGCGGAAGTAGTGAAGCAGTTATTGATGGCATAACAGGTCTCATGGTTGACCCCAGGAGTGAAGGTGAGATTGCCCATGCCATAGAGCGCATCCTGGCGGACAAAAATTTTGCCAATCGTCTTGGAATGGCAGGTAGAAGTAGGGCAGAAAAGGAATTCGACTGGCAGCATATTGCAAAAACTATGGAAGAAATATTATAAGCGCCTTTTACCGCAGAGACGCAAAGAACACGGAGATGAACGAACAAGAAAATTGATAAAGAGATGCATGCCGGAGCGGGGGATAAACCACCCGTGTTACGCTTCCAGTTTATTCGGGTTAGGCATTCGGTAACTTATTTCCCCTCCCTCGATGGGAGGGGGTCGGGAAGGGTGAGCATTCGTTTTCCTTTCACCCCCACATGCCCCACATGGCGGGTTCAGGTTTGCAACCTGAACCCTGAGGTTTGATGGAACGATAACTGATTGAACGTTCGTCATACCTTTGAATACATAAACATTAGGGTTCGAGTTGCAAACTCGAACCCGCAAAGTTGTCCTGATTATCTGGCGGTGATAAATAATTATGAACATTTCCGGCGTTTCAAGAAAGAAGGCGTTTCTCGGCAATATCACAACTGCGGTACGCAATAAGGCATGGGAATTGTGTCATGATTCTGAAACCATCCTCGATGTGTGCTGTGGAAACGGGCTATTTTTCTTACACAGTAAAGAGGAAACACCTGGAAAAAGACTATTGGCTGGCATTGATAAATCTATGGAACTATTGCAGGAGGCAAAAAAGATTTTCCAGGACAACTGCATAGAAGAGGTCTCTCTTATACGTGGAAATGCCTTTCAACTGCCTTTTAAACCAGAAACCTTCGATCGGGTAGTTTGCATTAATACGTTACTGAATATGACTTCCCTCGATATAATCGAGACGCTTCTTGTGGAGCTCATACGGATATGCAAACCCACAGGAAGACTCCTCATAGAAATACGCAATCAATCCAATCCGTATATCCGTTTAAAGTATTGGATGCATTCAAGAAAACAAAAATTCCCGGTAAGGGCTTATAAGATTGAGGACATCTCCAATATCATTGAACGGCACAAATTTCATTGCACAAGGATTTTGCCCATCGGCTGTCCCGTTGAGTTTATTGCAAAGGCATTTTTAATAGAGGCAGGAAGGAAAAAACAACCATGAAATTATTAACCCCATCGGCAGGTACGCCTGTTTCTCTTTCTGACATATTCCAGGGATTCCTGTCGTCTTTTAATCAATCTACCACAACCTTTGAATCGGTTATAAAGGCATATACAAATAAAAAATATTGTTACTTTACCAACTCCGGCACTACCGCCTTTTATATCATCTTAAAGGCATTAAAAACCATCTCCACAAAAACAGAGGTCGTCCTGCCTGCCTACACGGCGCCCTCCCTGATTCTGCCAATAAAAAAAGCAGGTTTAAAGCCGGTGTTATGCGATATTTCTCTAAAAACCTTCAACATGGACATCCAATCCATTGATAAATGCATCAATGAAAACACCCTCTGCATCGTCCCGGTACACATGTTTGGCCTGCCGATGAATATGGAAGATGTTTCAATAATAGCGCAGCAATATTCTCTGTATGTTGTGGAGGATGCCGCATCTTCATTGGGCACTACGATTGATAATCGCCCAACAGGCTCCTTTGGCGACGTGGGTTTTTACAGCTTCAACCGCGGGAAAAATCTTTCTACCCTTTCAGGTGGTTGCATTGTTACTGACAGAGAAGAAATGGCAGCAACAATCGAAGCAGCATGCGCCTTACTGCCCGGATTGAGCCTGGTTTCAAAATTAAAAATTGCAATGAAATTAATTGCATTAGCCCTTGCCGTACGTCCTTCTTTTTATACGATATTTAACGACCTTATTTCCAAATTAAAGTACACAACACTCCATACCGATTTTGACAGCTTTACCTATACAAAATTCCAGGCTGGCGTCGGATGCACCCTGTTTGAACATGCCTCGAAGATTCTAAACAAACGACACGACCACGGCATGTTCTTGTTTGATATGCTGGCACAAACAAAAGGAATCAAACTTCCCGAGTTGATTCCACAAACAGTTCCCATATTCAATCAATTCCCCGTTCTTTTTG